>Ga0209713_10000573_pt1 | contig 20837 bp, 8 predicted proteins | sample ArcOceMetagenome_3_FD_187444 | JGI IMG/M metagenome (GOLD analysis project Ga0209713, IMG submission 187444) | Marine eukaryotic phytoplankton communities from Arctic Ocean - Arctic Ocean- Svalbard ARC20M Metagenome (SPAdes) (version 2) | ecosystem: Environmental > Aquatic > Marine > Oceanic... | reverse complement strand
TGCGTGTGTGCAGAAGTGTGCGAGTGTGCATGCATGTGCGTGTATGTGTTTGTGCGCCTGTGTGTGTGTGCATGCGTGCATGTGTGCGTGTGCGTGTGCGTGTGCGTGTGCGTGTGCGTGTTTGTGAAGCCGTGGGTGCATGTGTGTCTCTCTCTAGGTCTGTGTCTCTCTGTGTGTGTGGCTTCACTCCCTCTCTGCCTCTCCCTATCTGCAAGCGCACGGGGGAAAACGACTACCCACCTAGTGGAGCAGGAGTCGGAGCCTTGATCAGCTCGGCGAGTGTCCCCTTTACGTTCTTCAGTCTGCGCCTGTCATTCGCCTTCAAGGTGATAGAGAGAGTGTGTGTTGTTTATTGGTACTCCTTCAGTAACCCTCGCACTAAGTGCATTCACTGCGACAACTGTCTTGTGATAATATTGTATGTATTGGAGGACGTGTGCGGGTTAGTAGGCCTTTTGTCAGGGATTTTGGTTCTCAGTATAGGTGGTGGTCGCGAAATTGGACATGAGCATCGTAGTAACACGCTCTAATTCTAGTCCGATATTATCTCTGACGTCGCGCACTATCATCCCTCCGGCGTATTCTGCGGGATACTGTAGAGGGACCTAGGGCGCCTGCTATTAAACTCTACACAGCCCCCTCGTCTATCTGTATTCTGTCTGCACTGTCCTACTCCTCCTCCTCCTCCCTCCGGCACCGGGCCGCGCCCAGCCGCGGGGTTCAGGTCAAGGTCACGGAGTGTGTGTTCATGAAACTCTGCAACACGCAACGCGCTACTTAGGACTTGAAACCCTACAGCATGGGCAATGCATCGTGTTTACTAATGATGGTCTCGAACAAGATGGTGCAATGCATGAAGCATGAAGGACCTGGCGTTGCGACAGCATGAGATTGTCAATGAGCCGGCTGGCACATGCGCTCTGCGGCGTGCATGTCGAAGCCTGTTTGACATGCAGAAACAGAAGCCTTTGGTCATAATCTCGTGTGCGTTGCAGTCGAATTACGCACTACGACGCTTCCGGCGTCTCAACCACAAATCATTGGGTTAAGACGCAAGCCTCTCTCCCGACGTCACGGTGTGCTGTACCGGGTGGTGAACGGGAATCGCAAATCTGTCCTGCTTGCTACCCAAAGTCGACGGCACAATCGAACTCAGAAGCTTAGTCTTGGAGCCATCTGCAGGTGCATCTGCTGTACTGCTGTCCTGTAAACTCTTCTCTGCTGTTGCTGCTCGAAGCTCGCTGGAACCGCGATCTCCCATGGGCTGCTGCCGCTGGCTGTGCGTCGAAGACACGTCGCAAGTAGAAGTGTTCGAAGAAGATTCGTAAAGCAAGCTGCCGTGCGCCCTTACCCCAGCACTGTCCCCTTCGCTCGGTGGCACTACTTCTGGATCATGTACTGATACTGCAGCAAGCCTCGCCGTCAGTTTAGTAAGGAGGAGGAGGAAAAGAAAGATGAGCACCAGTACTCGGCAAGTCCCAGCGCTAATACGGTGCTGCACAGTCACGCTGGTATGTATATGATATCACTTGTCGACACCTGGTAGAGATCTTTCTGCCGCGGCAGGCTCCGTACCGCGCGCGCCCTCCACGGAGCTCTCGGCAGCAATCTGTTGCTCCAGCTGCTCCCTCATAAACTTCATGCGCTGCACCCTTGACATACCGGCCGGCGGCGCAGCCGGCTGTTGTGAAGGCCCTGACTCGTCTGATGCCAGAGACGCGAGCTTCTGCTTGTCGTGTGGCTGCGGCTGTGGTTGCGACGGCTCCTGCAGTTCCTGCGACTCCTGATGCCTCTGCAGCATCTTCATCCTCTCTACCCTGTTCATGAGTGTCGACAAGGCGCCTCACGTCCGTTGCTCCAGGACCTGAAGTTTGAGACTCAGTGGGTCCTGGGCAAAAAATAAGCAGGAAATAAATAATTTCCCTTGATTTTACGGTTTTATTCGTTACGTCTAGTAACAGAGGTGTCTCCATCAGTCGCCCCTTCCGGCGATCTGGAGATCCTCCAGTCGCCTACTTAATCAGTGCCAGTGCCGACTTGGGAGGCTCTCAGACCTTTTCCGCTCTCACGGTTCTTGCTGATGCCCCCAGGCCTGCCGGCCCCGATGAGTGTGGGTGCTGTCCAAAAAAGTCCCCCTGGGTGCTGTCCGAAAATCCGCAGTTAGAGCAATTCCTGCGTTTTGGAAACGACCCCCAACCTTCGTTTCCTGCGATCAAAGTCACAGTCACCAAAGTCACTGCCAGGCGAGCCGCGCAAGGTCGCGACGGGTCGGCGGCGCTCAGCAGCACAGGGGGCTCTTGCCCCGGGCTGGATACAGTGACAAATGTGGGGCAATTGATGGAGGAGGGGAGGAGGTGCAGACGAGGTGACTGTGTTGGGACTGTGGACTGTGTAGCAAGGGGTGCACGATACTCTACCGGACGGGCTCTATCTATGGTTGGATTTAGTTGTGAATAGACTCTTCGTTCGTGCAGACACTACTGGAAGAGCCTTCCAAATTAAGTTCTTGCCAAGATGTGGAGCAATAAACATCGCTTTGTTCATTCGGACAATCGTATGAGATGCATTTTATGACGGTACATTTTCATGTACCTCTTATGCGATGAACATTGGTGAGAATGATCATTTCCAGGACAGAAATCATGAACAATCAAAAGAATGACCACAAGTGAACCGTGTGTTTTGGAAGGCTCCCACTGTGTTTGCGGAACAGGCACTGTCCCTTGAGATGCACCGGCAGCTATCTATCTAAAGACGAAAGCTTGTGAAGGTCCCACACTTTATTTAGGGTGTCAACTTGACCTTGCGAGCACTACGGTTTAACTTTCCATGCATCGCGCGGCCTCTTTGGCTTATCGTCAGCTTCGACTTTTATCTGTTTGGGCGATGGCCTTGCACTTGCTACTATGCCCTCGACTTCTGTGGTCTCCTTTGCCAGATCTATCGTCGTCAGATCGCCCAACTCCGCGGCATCTGAGCCCTGTTTTGGCGTGCTGGGCCCTTGCCAGGGCGCAGCTGCTGCTACTGCCTCTGAAGAGTAGTGCTCGTCAAAGATGCTCAGGAGATTTGGAGCCCTGCGAATGTTCGATGCAGACGGTCTAGTGGCTTCGCCGTCGGGAGTGATGGGTTTGCGCATGCTGCGACTAAATTGTTCCATCCCCGCCAACGGGTCAGGTATTGATGGTCTCTTATACTTCGACTTTTCTCGCGGCATCTTGAATTTAAGCACACCAGCTGAGCGACCGTTGCGTGAATTTTCTACAGATGCTGTCTCGTCTGTTACAGCCTGAGATTCACCATGATCTGATGCCGAGTGACTCACACTTGCACTATCTACTTGGTCCCCTGTGCATTCGCTTCCTGTGGCTGCAGAATCAGGTGGAGTCGGAAGGTACTGGACGGGCAAATCGTCCAAAAGGGCATCAAGCTGAGCCTCGAGATTCGCCAGCCGTGACCGCGCTTGATTCCACTTCCCTCCCGATTTCGTTGCACTTTCCTGCGTCGCTTGGGCCCCTGTGCCCGATGGCGCAAATCTTCTCGGTCGATTTGCCTGGTTCACGGAAGAGGCGGTCTGAATCCCAGTGCCCGCTGATGGATCCAAAAGCTCTCGACGGCTCTCACCAGCTTGAATGTCTGCACCCGTTGCCTCTTCTGCCACAATTGGCACATCAGCTGGACCATCAAAAACACCTGGAATTTCCTCTACCTCTGTCAAATCTTCTTCGCCGTATTGAATGCCATACTTAGGCTTCTTTTTGGAATCATTCAACGAATTTAGCTCATTCATAGCTTTGAGGACGTCGGCGTGCATTTTCTTCCTTCCTCCTTTGCCATCCGCAAGGCCTTCTTTCTGTTGTAGCATGAATGCATGTCCTTCTTTCATTCTCTTCATCATGGGAATGAAGACCTTCTTGACCACTAGGGTAAGCATTATCAGGAAGCCGGCGACTATCATCAGGATGATGGCGGTCAACGATAAGCCTCTCGCAGGTTCGTCCGCCAATTTGAAGAGGGAGGCTGCTGAACCATTTCCAGCCGAGTCTCCATACGCCCCGAATCCTGGTTTGGCAAAAAGTGATCCTTCTTCAATTACGACAATGCCATTGATGACTGCAGTAATCTCTCGTCCAGTCAGCGCCTTTAGCTTGGCAACGAAAGTGCTAGCAAATGACGCCCGCGACAATTGCTTGAATATCTCTGACGTGGTCGTCTTGCCCCTGTTGATAAAAAAGTCCACGACCAGTTTCTCAGCTCGAAGTTGTGGGGAGGCATCCGAGTGGTTGGCAGCTGGCGGCACATGAAGAAATCGCCTCCTATCGATGATCCAATTCTCATTACAATCAGACCCGTAGCAGACTTTCAGTACCACCACGTCCGCACCCCCAATTTCTTCCATAGCAAGTGCGTCCGCCACGGCTGTTTGAAAAGCCGCTTGACCATTGATGAAATCCTGCTTTGAAGTGAATCCCCCTAGCGTTAAAGTTCCTTTGACGCCATAATCCTCTGGCATGTTGTTGGTGATAGGGCGTAAGCATTCGCAGACTGATGGCTCTCCACTGCATTTACAGTATGGTTCGAGCACACACTGATCATTGCAGCCATCCCTGAAGTTGAGGTTTCCATCATCACAACCTTCCCCAGCCTGCAGAACACCATCGCCACATGCTGGGGCACTCTGATCGTGATGAATCGCAAACAAAGTCAAGTGATTGCACTTACACGTGACTGAAAGAATTGAAGCTTCGCTCACATTGCACCCTTGCATGGAGTACGTGTCGTTATTCCACCAAACACAACGAGACTGCTGTGCAAAAAGCATTCTAGCAGTATCTGAGAGTGTACTCGTATCCACTGGAATTGTAATGTAGATTGGCTTGCTGAGATTCTTGACGGTGATTGCTTCGCTCGACTTTTCCCTTGAAACGGTCAATCCAACCAGCGGAGATCTAGTTGTGAAACCTTCTGCCTCTGGCGCGTATCCATGTGACTGTGTGTGAACATCAATCACAGGATTGCTGTCCCCAAATATGTCTGCATTGAAAGTGTCTGGTAATTGAATTGCAGCTGCAGCACCCGGCAAGTTAGTCGGGAACATCGACGGAATAGGGTGACTCCACTTCTCATATGTAGCGCCAGCCCGTAAAGACGACGCCTGCAGTCGATTTACATTGTGCTCAGCTGTGTCCAGGGACACCATTCTCGGGCCTTCGTTCACAACGGCATCATATGCCGCTTGTCGCATCACTTGTTTCATTCCGTCTTCGAGACTCTGCATAAACTCGGCACCTCCAACGGGGCTCACCAGCGATTTGCCAGGATTCGCCCTCTTGTATAAGGCTTGTGCTTTAAGGGAGCCCCCCATCGATCCGGCCGCATTCGCTGCACAGCCCATGTCCATTGCACCAGCGAGCTTGGTCTTGAGCATATTCTTCATCATCGCAGCCATCCCTCCCACAGCAGCGCCACCCAGACTGCCCGCGTCCTTTGAAACAGCCTTCGCAGCAGAGAAGCTTTCACACTGACCTCCTGTTGTTGGCGCTGCACGACTTACGCCACTTGCCATAGTTGACAACAGATTGCCATTTACACCGGCGCGGTCAGCAGCCGACATGCCTCCTGACGACAAAGACATAGATCCCGCCATCTGGTTGATCTTGTCAGCTCTGAAGGTCTGCAGCGCCCCCTTCAGCTTTGCCTTTGCCTTCTCCAAAAAGCTCATTGAAGCAAGCAGCCTGCGTCCTCCCGGAACAGCATCTGAAACAGTGATGAAATCCGACAAGATGTCTGTCTTGGCACCGTAGGCATCTGACACGTATGCCATCACGGTGACAGAACCTACAGGAAAGCCCATGTCTCTCGTATTATCCGCTACTGCATCATACCAGACTGTCTCTGTAATGTTCTTGTACGGCCCTGAAACAGATGTGTAACCAAACTCATACTTGAGTGGAAGGTCTGCATCTACCCAGCCTGAGCAAGATAGCCTGAACTCATCCGTGATGGGAACACCGGCCTTTATGCACCCTTTTTCTCCTCCTTTCACCAGGCATGCCCTGAATGTGCCACTCAAAGGTGGAGTGTTGACGAGAAGCTGGATCGAGCTTTCACCTTGGCTGCCTCCGACAAGGGCACCAGAAAATTTAAGAGTGTAAGAGTTTCCAGCACGGAGAATTTTTGGATTACTATTTAGCACGAATTGATTCTTGCGGAATCCGAAGGGAATATCAGTGTAGGAGTACTTGATAGGAGGGTCAAAGGACCATTCAATACCCGTCATGCAGTCTGTTGTAATACCTGGATCGTGAATAGGAATCACTTGGTATGTTTTGGTATTATTTGTCGTATTGGTCGAGTTCGAGGAGTTATACCATACGACCACAGTTTCGTATGTCGTACTCGGTGCCCGACATTGTGGCTTGTCAGTCAGTCCTGTGAACACAAGCCGGCCGTTGCTCGGAACATACAGATAAGAATCTTTCTTCGCAGTACCACCCCCAGAAATTGTCATGGTTGGGACACTTCCGGTCCGGATATAGACCTTTTTGCTAGTCTTGACAGGAGATCGACCAGCTTTAGAAACGGTCACAGTGAACACGTAAGGAAATTCAGCAGCAGGCAGCATTCCCGGCGATATAGACACCTCTGCTCGTGCAGGTAGACCAAATGCTTCTGTGCCATTTCTACAATCATTGTCGAACCCATTCACCGTGAACTTGCATGTCCATGAGAACGAGAGGCCTTGGTCTTGAGTATCATCAAGGTCAAGGTCTCTGGATGCAGCAGCCGACAAGAAGATGGAGGCAGATGACGAGATGGTAGTGCTGGCTCCACCAGCAAGTGCAGCCTGAAGGCCCTGGTAGCCAGTATTCAAAACGAAGATGCTCTCTGAGCTTTTTGAAGAGTCCGTACTCATTTGAAGCCGGAGGGCAAATTGGTACACTGAGCCCTCCTTCAAAGTGTTGGCAGGAATTTGTAGCTGGGGTAGCGGAGTCGTGAGCAATTTCTTTGGAACAGCTGGTCCTGATACTTGTCTCCATGTGAAGGACAAATCCTCTTCAGGAACAGGACATGTTGAGAAGACGGCTTCGCCCCGAATCAGCACCTCCCTGTCCCTGGTTGTCCTCTCGGTTGGTGGATTGAACTGGATTTGCGGTGTTGGTGTGCCCTTCTTGAGGACAGAGGCGCTTGCTGCAGGGCTCAAGGTGCCGAAGAAATCACGAACAGAAACCGAGATGTGGTATTTTTTATCCATCGTGCGCATGGCTGACGTTCCCGAAGGCAGGTAGACAGTGTCTCCGCTTTGAGTGCTCAAGAACTCGTTAAAATACTCGTCATTCCTACACGACCAAATGTACGTCGGAGGCCTTGGACTTATTGCTGTCGCTCGTATTTCGAGTGATGCACACGGGTCGATAGTCTCAGCGGCTTTGATCTCTACAGCAGGTGGTACGACAACTTCTGGAACAGAGCATCGTGCAGCCGCATCACTTGCAGTAGAAACTTCATTCGCAGACTTGAGACCGCCTCTTGGATCGAGCTTTAGGCTGCTGCCCGGCGTTACTGTGGCGTCACTATCCAGGAACAACCCTAGGATGCGATTCGATCGCCAAACACACATGCTACTGCTTCCGAGCATTGCTATAGACTTTGAATCAAGGAGCTGCGAGCAGTCGGTATTTTCACAACTCATTCTACCTCTATTCGTGTCTTGGTCAAATGTCATTAGCAGTTTGCCTCCTACACTATCAAAGCGGAGTGAAGAAATTTTTGGCGCCGTCCAGAACGTAAATGGAGTTGCGGATATTTCTACTCCAGTGCTTTTGTAAAGCAAGGCAAGATTCACCACTGCCTTTCCGTCTGTAGTCGAGCACGATGGGCAGGTATATGCCGGAGGTATCACACGGAAAAGGGCAAAGCCGACTTCTTTCTTCGTGCCGATCTGCTGTAGATCAGAGCCCGCGATACCTGCAAACTGGACAGAAAGGGTATCTGAAATACTTCCGCCAGGGACTATAAAGTTGGACACGTTGATTATGAGCGCTTTTGTTCCCTCGACTTGACCATTGCACCCAGTTGATGCATCACACATGATTTTGATACTCGAGTCGTACATCTTCACGGGGAACCGAGCAACTGATGTTGTTGGCCGTGAGATATCTTTCTGAATCGTCAATTCAGCTGTAACCAATCCGGGCTGTGCAGGACTGCTGAGAATAAACTCATATGCGGAGCGGGTTTTGTCCGTGAAAAGTACACGTCTTAATTCACCTGGGTAATCGCCGAGTTGTATTGATACAAGCGCAGATGAATGTACCTTTCCTGTTTCTTTGGAGTATGGGATTGGATCAACATAATCAACGACGACGGTGAGGACGCCAGCGCCAGAAATAGCCATTTTGTTTGCGGCAGGCGCTTTGCCACCGGCACACGAGCCTACGACAATGCAACCTGTGCTTGTGTCTTGCAGTGTTGCATTGACTGTAACAGGAGACTTGCTTCCTCCGTTGCATTCCTCGCAATAGAGAACGGATATTGCCTCGGGTGCGGGCACATAGTAGTTGAAATCTGCCGTAATGAACTTGAGCGACCTGATGTAGGTCTTGGACGGATCTCCACCCTCAGGTGGCTCACTTTTGCCAACATAATTCACCATCAACTTTACTTGCTGGGCGCGCTCTACCGGGGGCACGGATACTGTGATTGTCACCGCATCCGCTGCATTCCTGAAGGACAGCACGCTACATGCTTCGCCTCTGCACGCGATATTTCCAAAGTTGACATCGATATCTGCAGCAGACGATAATGCAGGAAAGTTGCGCATCGAAATGGAGATGGTATTTCCATCTGCCGAGGCTGTCTTACCACTGAGCATCGCCTGGTTCGGGGTGACTACTGCTACAGGTAATGCAAAGCACTCAAAGTTAAAATTTGTCCGAACACCTGAGAACTGCACCGTACCCAACAGCTCGTCGCTTTCTTTCATTACTGGGGCCATAAGGGTAAAAACCGTCAACGAGTTATGATCATCGACCATAGAGGACAGGATCTTGGTCACAGTTGCGGACTTTCCCCCAATGGAAGCAGAAATTTGCGACGGCAGACTTATTGCCTTGCCAAATCCCATCGCTGAAACAGTGATTAGCGCACCGCCACTGCAGGGCGCATCAATAGGGGCCAAGCCAACCATGGGGGTCACAAAATTGACCAGCGACGAGACAACGACAGAAGCATCGTTAACCGTCACCGAAACCACAGATTCCATTCCCTTGGGAGCAAACGGCGGCTTCACATAGACAATTCGAAGTCCATTCGCAAAGGAACCCCCCGCAAGTTGGCCCTTTCTTGTTACAATCTGAGTGCCTTGGCCAAATGCAAACGACGCTGTGCACTTTGCTGCGTCTGAACAAAAGTCAGATTTGACATTCGATACGTACAGCGTCAGCGTCGTGGTGGAGACAAGATCAGTCGAGACTGCTTTTGGATCAATGCTTTCAAGAACGGGCGTAGTAGATGGATCGAACAAAAATCTAAAATCTACATACTCTCCCGTGTGCTTGTTGCTGGTGACCCTGATCGTCCTTAAACCACCTGCACTTTCAACAGTATCTTTCGGCACAACCAGACGAATAGTTACAGTGGCACAATTGCGCGTTTGACAGCTTGTCGGTGTCAACACCACGACATCTCCAACAGAAAGGCCAAGTGCGCCAAGGCTTGCCACGAAATCACCTTCACCCAATTCGGGTAGCATGTAACGTACGGTGACGCTGAGAGCCAATTCCCTACCAGCGATACCCTTTTCAGGGTAAACCCCCTGCACTTCTGGCGTTGGTGGAGGGAGCACTGTGATTTCGGAAAGTGTTGATCTCACTTCGCCGTGCGCAAGGTAGAAAACATCAAACTGTCTTTTTCCTGCAGTGTTTCCGACAAGAGAGAAAGTTGCTATCGTTGCATCGTAGGTCGATGAGAGTATGGACGATGCTGCAAGTGTCTGACCCTCAAATTTTGCGAGAATTTTGCTATTATCTGAAAGGTCTTTGATGAGAGGAAAATTCGTCAACTTCACGAGTACATCATTTGCAGACCCGGGCAGCAACTCCTGTGGTTGCATTGTTGCCAGAACAGCACGTCCAGTTGGAACCGGGGTGAACAAAAATCGTTCCTTCACAGATATGCCTAGCGATCCAACATACACTAAAACCTCAACATCGACTTCGGTGAGAGAGCCTGTGCTAGATATCGACGGCGTTTCAAATGTTATCAAGCCCCTGCTGGCACGGAGAGTACCGCCTGCATTCGACACAGATATGACCTTCGCATAAATAGCAGAAGCGCCAGAACCAATCACAATAGTGACATCTTCTGGCGAATACGCAGGAATATTCTGAAAGTCAATTTGTACCGCGGTACCGCCTGTAGCAGGCCCCTCACGAGGTAGGATGGATTGGATTACAGCCTTGGGAAAGTCGGGTGACAGAGGATCAATACAAAATTTCAAATCGCAAAAGTCGCTAGTTGGAACATCTTGTTTGAGCATTTGAGCATCCGCAATTCTGCCCCGGTTTGTACAAAATGTCTCGTAGTCGCACGGCGCAAAGTAAGGGACAAAAAAAGCAAATTCTTGGACTCCATCCACGGCAGACATGAGGAACTTCACGTTCCTGGCGACATCTTGCGGGGCAGATGCTATCGTCACTTCTGTGCGATCACAATCGATCGACCCCTTTGCACACTTGACCGTATCCCGGACGGAGAGCACATTTACGACGGTGGAAGAACCGAGCATGATGACTACATCCTCCACAGTTTTGCCTTGCTCAAAGTTGGCGAAAGTCAATTTCACATTTTGAGATAGATCAAGCGTACTACCATAGATGGATATCCTAGTTGCCAATTGCGGGGGATCGGTTCTTGAAAGGCGCAAAGCTGTCCCATCGTAGAATTCGTAGGGAAAGGTCCCTTGTTTACTTTTCCCTTGCGCGACGAGGGTCAAGGTACAGATGGCCTTTCCTAATCCATTAGCGCTGGGGCGACTATACACAATTGACGCAAGGCCATCAGCAGCCACTACCGACGCAACACTGATCTTCTCGACAACGATTCCGTCTCCGGCGCAGGCAATACTAAATGACTCGTACACAGTTGGAAATGGAGCAACTTGTATGAATTGAGTTGCCCCCTTGACATTCTGCCAGGGTCCACCGGTTGGGACCGGCGCAAGAACGACAGGCAGTGTTGCATCCATTTGCTGGAATGTGAATTCCACCGACTTTCCGCACTGAGGGCAAACTTTTGGCACTATACGTACTGTGAAGTCACCAGGCGCAGTGCGCGGCGTCTCAAAAACGACCGTCGAAAGTTGCTTGGAACTCATCGCGCCAACTGTAATTGAACTAGCTGGAAGCTCTAAGTCTCCAAACACGACAGCAACTTCAGTAGGGAAAGGGAAGAACCGGATTCTAATCGTTGTACGTACACCACCGTTGCTGCTCCCCTTGCTGGGCAGCACGAGCCCTGATATTTCCGGGACAGCACTCTCCACGAAATAATCCATGTTCAAGATCAGGTCCGGCTGAGAAACAGGACTAATGCTGAGCACGATCGTCTTTGAAAATTCTCCACCTAAGTCTACCTCGGGTGTCTCTACTGCCAAGCTCGTCTCTATGCTGGAAGATGATTGCACAAATACTCGACCTCGGATGCTGGAATCAAAGAGGGCTTCAACTTCTGTGCTCTCTTCTTCACTGGCTGTTACAACGGGAAAATTTGATATGGTCAAGGAAACGACCGAACCGCCCAGCTCAGTTCCAATTGTTCCAGACGCAAATGTGACCTTTGGCGCCAAGTCATCGAAGTAAATGAGCCGAAAACAGCTCACTCTGCAGCTACACGATTCTGCACACGAAGAGTCTCGGCAGCAAGCCGTGGTGCACGCCACACCGCATGATGTACCAAACAGCGTCATAGCGAAAACAGTATCCATTGTAACACGCGAGCCAGAATTGAATACTGCTTTTGCTGTTCGTTTAGTTGCATCATATTGTGAAAGCACCAAATCTCTAGAAGTTCCGTCCACGCGGATGGCTGAGATAGGTTTCCGGGCATTCTTCACTGTCAACGTGACTTCGGTTGAGGCTGACATACGGACTTCGACTGCATCAGCTCCACTCGTACCAGCATCCGTCCTCAATCCTGACACTTGTGGAAGTGTTGTGTCAATAAACTTGAAGCCCGAAAGCGAAGTTTGTCTACCACGGTAGCCAACGTGATAGAGATTGACGACCACCACTCCCTCTTTGACATTTCCTCCTACAGGCGAGTCAATGTCAATCAGGTAGTCTTGAACGGCAGTTGCAAAGACGTCTGAGTTCACTTGCCGGTAATCTGTTACCGATGCTTCAATTGGATCAACATTTGGCCACTTAAACTCCACTACGATGTCAGATTTGGATGCAACACCGGGAAAGTTTTGAACTTTGATCCGGACTGGCGACGATGTGACGAGAGGTGCAGACGACGGAGTACACGAGACCAAAACAGGATTAGGAGGACGTAAATAGGTAAAAGGCTGAGGAAATTTGAGAGTAATACCTCGTGAGGGAATTATGAGCCTCGGGACCAAGGACGTGGTCGATGCTGATGCTGGCGCAAGCACGCTTATAATTGCTCTGTTCAAACTCGTATACTCAGTGGGGCCACGGATTTCAAGGCTCGTGGCATTAGCCAAGCCGCCGTCAACAAAGTCAGCAAAAATATCTTCCTTCCTGAGTCCCTCTGGCAGGTTGTCGAGGACCAACGTGACAGGGACCCTTCCATCTTGAAACACGGAGATTGGACTTACCTCTTCGATATATGTTGCCATAGGGTCTCGAAATTCCAACGTGAAGGTTGCCGATTTCTTGCGACACAGACCTGCCCGCAATTGAGCATCTGTGGGGCATAGCCTTCTGTTGACGACAGTTATTCGTACAGGACCGACTTTTTGCAACTTGTTTATCGCTTTAAACTTCACCAACAAACCACCATTTCCTGGTGCAACATTCGAGATGCTTCCTTCGAAGTTGTCAATCTCGGTATTGCCACCCGAATCTTTTGTCGAACCATAGGTAAGGGTACATGCAGAGCCCTTTCCGTCTGATTCCAACCAGGTTTCGCAGCTTGCATCATGCGCGACGAAGATAGCAAGGTTGGACACCTGAGATATCGATCCAAGTCGCCTCACAAAAACCTCCACGTCCTGATTCGATGTCGATTTAACACTTCCAGGATACACATACATGACTTCTGCAATGCTATCATCTCTTGAAAACACAGCGATTTCTTTGAAAAATGAAGGATAAACAGTGTCCCACACCCGAATCTTACCGCCCTGCCCTCCCAAGAACTCTGGGACGCTTGGTAACTTGAAGGACACCGTGGTCTCACGGATGCTTGACGCCACCTGCAAACTGGAATCTGTTGACTTCTCTATCGTTGTTTGCAGGCAATGTGGCATCGATGTATTCTTTGAACAACCGTCCCCGAGCTGAACCAAGATGCGGAAAGAGACCGGATCGTCAACTTGTCGAATGTTGTTCATTTTAAGTGTCATCACCGTGCCTCCCAAGCTGGACCCAATGGAAGGGGAAAATTGCAGTACGACGGGCTGGGTTTTCGGAACGGAAGCATACGTAAATGTCTGGCAATCAGGTTTGATTTCAGGGCAAATTGAGGCCTTTTTCGCAGCGCTGATGACAAATTTAGCCTTGCCCACTATTCCTTTAGGGACAGAGAACGTTATTTTCGCAGTGTCCTCAGGTGGCACACCCCCCTCCCGCACAAGCTTAGTTGGTAGAACAGAGCCTATTTTGGTAGTTGACGCTGCCCCAATACTCATCACGTCAACGAGAATATCCTCAAAGGGCACATCTGGCAGGAGCGAAACTATTGCCTCTATATCAGACCCCCCACTTTCGTAAACAAGCATAGGACTAAAGCTGGTCACTTCTGGGACTCTCAGGTCCACATATTCAAGTGAAAATTCAGCAAAGTTTGTCGGCAACATGTTGGGCTGAACCCTTACGCTTGTGACGCCCGGGGTACCGGGCGGCGTCGTAATGTACAGTTTGGTCTCTTGTTGCGAACTGTACAGAAGACGTGAAACCGCAAGCTCTGACCCACCGTATCGAAGAGCAATGTCACTTGCCTTGTACACAGTCACGAAGTTGGACAGGATCACCGTTAATTTCACATCGCCATCTAGACCTATCAGCAGATTGCCCGTCTCTGTCGTCACACGAATATTTGCTGCGCCCTTTGGAGGCGGCGTGTAGGTGTACGCACCTGTGACAGTGATCTTGCCAACATCAATCGCTAATTCCGCTGTCAGCGCGGTTTGCGAGAACGAGCTCGGTACTGCAGGCAAGAGCATCACTGCAAATGCTGCTTGACGAAGCCCGAGCTCGGGGTCGAAAGATTCTTGCTCAACTGCACTAACAGTTCTACTAATGAGCCCATCGTATTCTGCTTGTGTCCCATCATTGATGCCAACAATAAAGGACGAAACTTCGGGAATATTCACCAACTGCTCGTATGCCGCACCTCTATCGATCCAATCTTTTGCCGACACGACCCCCAGAAGCGTTGGCCGCATGTTCAAGCTACTCTGATTGCCCATCGTGGTTGCCACTTTTAAGTTCGCGTCCACGCGGCTTAAATTGCCCAAAACGTCGGGAAAAGACATCATGGAAACAAGGACAATCGTTCCTCCGCGCGTTGGACCCTCTGTGGGTGCAACCCCAAGAATACGAGGTTCTGACAAATCTCTGAATTCAATGACGAATGGGGAAGCGTCCAAAAATTGGCTCACCTTGACACGTTCCGTTCCCTTTGACAGAGCCGTGATGTTCACAGCCACCATTCCTGGCGCCATTCTGTCTGGAGTCGTGAAACTTATTTTTGAGTTTAACCCAAGTTGCAAGAAACCTTTGACTGCAGCATATTTGCCCCCAAATGAGATCTGCACCTCATCATAAAAGATTCCATATGCTGGGCTCAGATTTTCAACCACAAGAGAGCCTGCATAACCTTTCGCACTAGCAGGGGCCCACAGCCCTTCATTGTCAGCGATGACAACAGAGTCAGGGTCCACCATCGGAGCTGGAGGAAGCGAGTACTCCCACGTGGCATCCAAAGGCTCTTGCAGACCAGGCGTTACTACGACCACATCTATCACGCCAGCATTCGCCAACGGCATTTCAGGTACAGCAACACTGATAGCTGTGACTGTTCCCAGATCATTTGGCACTGGCTCTGATTTGTCTAACACTTCACACGATACTCCGGCAAATTTGACAGACGGAATGTATCTCCGATCCATATTTGCAACAATGACCTGCAGGGTAGCTCCTCCTGAGCCAGGATTCAGATAGCCCGACGCTGGCGTGACTCCTAAAATTTTTGCTCCGATATACTCGAAAGACAAACTGGCCTGAACCGTGCTCAGAGTTAAGGAGCGACCGGCTACAGCAATGGTCAGGCTTGCAATTGCCGATTGTTGTGTTGGGGAGGGGGGCAGGGTCATTGTCACAATATACTCTCTTGACATATCTTGCCTCAAAAGACCCCCCACTATTTCAACAACCTCAGCATTTGCCGTTTGCTGTGAAGCCCCAAAGCGGACAGTCAATTGCTGCTTTTCAAACGCCGGTCCGTACAAACTCTGCAGACCAGCAGCGGCTCTTGTGCGGGGACCCTCATAATCTTGGATTCTTAGTTTAATGGTTGTGCCCCCTGGAACAGGTCCGTTGTATGGATTGACACCCAAAAGTGCTGCCTCCGGGTACAAAAAGTATTTCATGGTAAAATAAATGGCCTTTGAGGACCATCGACGAAAGCGCACATTCACGCCAAAGACGCAGGCCCCGCACTGAGACACTGAGCTGACCGAGAGAACAGGAGGAACAAAAGAAAACGTAGTGCCCAGCTCAAGTGAGCTGGACTGAACTTGCAGAGTTTGTTCGATGGTGCGGGATGGAAGAACATTCTCGGCATCTGTCGTGAACGTTACCTCTAGATCTTCAGCAAGCGCGCGCACTAGCGGAAAGCCAATCACCTGCAGGACCGTTCTATCCACAGATTCAGCTAGGACTGAACCTTGCCAGATCTGACTTCCCGTTGACGTGACAGCAATGGGCAGAGGAAATTCCGCAGGAAACTGAACAATTGGGACTTGGTATGGCAGAGTCCCATACTGCGCTTCAATTTCTTCGATCTGCACAGCAGCTCCCAAATCGCTCCAGGGTTGGATGCGATAATAGTAAAAGAAACCAGGGTGTAAATCATATTTGACGTCGAAGGCGATGGGGTATATGAAGTCACCGTTCGTTGACCTCTGCAAAATCGAATTATGCGAGGGCTCTACATTGTCTGACCAGTAGCTACACAGTGGATCGTCCCTTCTGAAGTCCTTGCACGAAGCAATCTCGAGGAAATATTTCAGGATTGGCACAGAGGAATCATCGCCGTATCCTGTATCTGATGGTGCATTCCAAGTCAATTGCACTCTATTCGCGCCAGCTGGTTCTTTGTCCATTTCTTGCAGATTCACGTCTCCTGTGGGCAGCAACTTCCATCGCACTGCATGGAAATGTGCAGGCCCCATGCCGGCGAGATTCCATGCTGCCAGCGTGACGTTGATGAATTCTCCGCTATCAAGGTTTGGCACCTCAAAAGCACAATCTGAGATTTTTGTCAGCTCTTGTGAAGTAGCACAGAATTCATAAGGCAACCACACAGGAGTGCGAACTGACATGCAATCTGGACACGATTGGCGATCCACGGTGATGACGTAAAACATGAGCCTGTGGGTCAAATTATGGTACGCAGCGTGTTGGGCCATTGCTGAGTGATTCCAGGTGAGCGAAATCTTGCCAGGTAAATGAGACGGCGGTGATTTCATCAAGGCACTGGTCAGCATGTGAGGCGGCTCAATCTGGCAATGGTGGTCACAACCGTCCATGTCCTCGAAATTGCCATCATCGCACTCTTCTCGACCGGGCATGAACTCTCCATCTCCGCACACAGCACAGTCAAAATCGATCAACTCCTGACGGTGCGAACGGGCCAAAGAACTTGTGCATGCGCTCATACACGCTTTGCTATCATAATCTCCTGATATGTAAAGCGGAGCGACGGCGTCGGAATACGTGTTGTTACCGACTGTTCGCTCCACAGGATCCTGCGGAACATAATAACCTACCTCGATTGCCTGTCCACAGGTTGCTGGTGGGCGCTGCCGAACAGTTTCTATGATATTCGAGTAACATCTGCACCTTTGAGCAAATCTTGACTGTTCAATGCTGTATTCTTCACCCAGCCAACGAGTCAGGTTGCCCACTGTGTACGGCTGCCCTCGACGGACTGTTGAGTTGGGAAGGGCCAAACATGTGTGTAATTTGTCTTCGCACTCGGCATGAATATCCCAGTCACACTGCGTCGCACGTGGATATTCTGTCTGACACTGCTCACGGGTACAACCGACTGCATTGCAAATTGCACCCACGCTATCACTACTCATTTGTTCGCAGCCAACGTCTACAGAGCACCTGTGGAAGCGGCCTAGACATTCACACGACCCAGCCTCTTTGCCCAAAGCCATCAAACAAAGATCGAAATCATGCTGGCATTCCTGGTACTCCAGAGCAGAACACGACGGAACACACTCATTTTCAGCAGTCTGCGCTCCGCATATGCTTAAACTCTGAGAGTTGTTCTGTATTCCTCGAGCGACAGCAATTTCTTCTTGGAAAAGCGTTGTCAACTTGCTACAATTAAAACTGGGGAAACATTCGCAGGTCCCATCTCCTCTGCAGCGGCCAGATCCTTGGCAACTATTCTCGGCAGAGCAACCCGCGACGCAGGCACCCATATGTTCTTGGAATCCTGCTGCACATGCCTGGCAAGAAGTACCAGAGTATCCGGAATCGCAAGAACATGAACCCTCTGGTCCACAGCGCCCATGTCCGCTGCAATCTGCATCCACGCAGAGAACGTCGCACCCGCTTCCGAACCTACCAGGCACGCACGTGTTGCATGATGGTCCAGCAAACCCGTCATGACACCTGCAAGTAGCGTCTGACAAACAACGGCCATGGCCGCTGCATGTCCCTTTCCAGTCGCAAATTTCACCACAATCGTCGGAAAATCTGCCGTGTGGACATTCGACACACGATTCTCCTACAAAATCATTATTGCACATACACGACCCGACACCAGTGCAGCGTCCGTTGCCCATGCACGTGGTGTTCCATTGGCAATGATCAGAGCATGACGATCCGACAGCATTCAGAGTACAAACATCGCATGTAGGGCCGCCAAAGCGTTCGTCGCACTGACACTTCCCATCAAGTCCATGGCAATGTCCTTGGTTACTACAATTCAAGCTTGGCAAGCACACCTCATCACATGATTCACCTACAAGTGGGGAAAGGCATGTATCACAGAACTCGCCACCATATCCATCGAAGCATTCGCACATCGGCCCTGTCGCCATATTTTGAATGGGAATTACCCCATTTGGAAGGCCAGGCTCTATAAAATGCACTCGACATCTTCCATGCCCATTACATGTAGAATTTCTGGAGCAGTGCATTCCACACGATGGGTCTCCAACAGCACCTAGCGAGCACATTTCGCAGTGTCCACCAGCGAAACCATCATCGCAAATACACTCTCCTTCGTTTCCACAATGCCCATGACCGCTACAGTGGATTTCGTCACTGCAAATCTTCTCACACCCCTCTCCAAACGCGTCTGGTCTACATGCTTCACAGGAATCACCAACGTAATTTCCAACACACTCGCACGTGCCGTCTGTCTTGCAACGGCCGTGTCCACTGCACGTGGTGTTCCACTGGCACGCAGTGTCGCATCCTGCGCCATACGCATCTTGGAAACAATCACTGCAAGCGTCTCCTTGGAAACCATCACGACATTCACACGTAGAGTCTCCCTTGCAGCGACCATGCCCAGAGCAGGTAGTTTCCCAGTAGCACTCTGATTCACAGCCACTTCCAAATTTGGGGGAATTGCATGTGTCACATGCTAGCGACTGAAAAAGTCCGAAGCACTCGCAAGAGCCATCTCCTGTGCAACGACCATTGCTGCTGCATGTTTCAGTTGATGTGCATGCGCTGCCACAAGAGTCTCCAAACATTGGTGCAAAACAAGGTTCCTGCAGACAGCCAGGTCCACTGAAGCCATCAGCACATTCACAGCTCCCATCACTGCGGCAGCGTCCATGTCCGTTGCACGTAGTCTTCCAATGACATTCGTCTGTACAAAATTCGCCGTACTTGGAGCCATCACAAAATTCACACATATGGCCTGCGAATTCTCACAAAGTCAGGTAATACTTCTAGTTGAAAACATGCCGCAAAACACGAGAGCTTTAGAAAATCTCACCCGCGAAGTCTAGATCGCAAACACAGCTACCAATGTCCGGACGGCAAAACCCATGCCCATTGCACGTTGCTTCGTCATCGCATATAAGATCGCAATTCTCCCCGAAGGTCGACTGCGCACATGCCTGCAAGCAATTATCGAACGTCAGCTTTCCCTTCTCAGCGCATTGCCACAGAGCACAAAACATCACAACGTCTACCTGGCAGCTCGGGCCACTCCAACCGGGGTAGCAGTCGCACTGAGTGCTATTGGCGTTGAAATCATAAAAACAGCGCCCATGTCCCCCGCACATAGTTTCCCAATGACATGATTCCAAGCAATCTGGACTTTGTAACCCCGACTCGCAGACGTCGCAACCCGGGCCTGAATACCCCGGTTCACACACGCAAGTGCCCTCTGCCGTGCAACGGCCGTGCCCAGCACACGTGGTGTTCCATTGACAAATTGATTGGCATGCATCTCCATACGACCCGTCATTACACTCCATACAGCCTAGACCGCTTAAACCCTGATGGCACAAGCATTCGCCAGTGCCAGCACACCTCCCCCTCGCGTTGCAGGTCGTGACGTGGTCACAGAAGGCCTCGCATTGATCTCCAAAATAGCCATCAATGCAGCCTGAGCAGTCCATACCAGCATACTGGTCGCGACACTCGCATGCGCCTTCCCGTATGCACCGTCCTCTGTTTGAGCAGGTATCTACGGACGTACAAAAGATCTCACAATTCTCACCAAGTAATCCCTCCTGGCATTCAGCACAATAATAGCCCGATCGACCTTCGAAGCATACGCAGCCGCCATCTCCATCACAATATCCATCGCCGCCGCATGTTTGGTTCCACAGACACTGGTGTTGGCATCCATCTCCATGACCGGAGCCTTCACAAATATTGCATGATTGGCCCGACCAGCCTTCCCTGCACTCGCAGTTGCCATTCGATGTGCATCTTCCCTTCCCTTCGCAGGTGACGCTTGACAAGCAATGCACATCGCAAGAATCCCCGTAGTATCCCTCAGCGCATCGCTCACATGCCGGACCTGCGAAACCAAGCAAGCATTCGCAACTCCCATCTTCCAGACACCGCCCGTTCTGCGAACAACTCTTCCAAGCACACACCGCCTCACAGACATCACCGTAGTCACCAGCACATTGCTCACAACTCTTTCCTGACCATCCCTCATTGCATTCACAGCCTCCATCCTCCCGGCATCGGCCGTTTGAGCTGCACGTCACGTTCTGAGCACAGATCTTTTCGCATTCCCAACCTTGCAAACCCGACGTGCATGTCTCACAGTGCGGTCCCGTGAACCCCGCTTCGCATACACATGAGCCTGTAAAGTCGCACGCTCCGTGCCCGTTGCAGGTGTCATGCCTGCTGCATGCCACCGCGCCA
>Ga0209713_10000566_pt1 | contig 20930 bp, 12 predicted proteins | sample ArcOceMetagenome_3_FD_187444 | JGI IMG/M metagenome (GOLD analysis project Ga0209713, IMG submission 187444) | Marine eukaryotic phytoplankton communities from Arctic Ocean - Arctic Ocean- Svalbard ARC20M Metagenome (SPAdes) (version 2) | ecosystem: Environmental > Aquatic > Marine > Oceanic... | reverse complement strand
TTTCAGGATTCAACAGGTACCAGGAATGCAAGTGGAGGGGCGCTGCTATCTTTGGGGGCTAGATGGCGGGGTGCTGAGTGTACACTGAATGCTGAATGTACTGACCCTGTGGGCCAGAGCTGGCCGCGGGGCACAGGGTCAGTAGGCGATAGTGTAGGCGAGGGCTACTACAGTGTTATACACATAGCAGTGCTGCTGCACTGTGAAACACCTAGCAGTGCCGACGCACGCTCTGGCACGCGTGCCGCCACGAGGCCAAGCTTGCGTGGTGTATCGCGGCCGACACTGGAGAGTTGGCGCGGCCGCGCGTTGGAGCTCTTGCGTCCACTTGAGTGCCTATTCGTATGGCCGTGTCGAGTGCCTATTCGTATGGCTGTGTCGAGTGCCTATTTGTATGGCCTTGTCGGGTGCCTGTTCGTATGGCCGTGTCGAGTGCGGCCAACAGCGTCCGCAGCATGCAATGCGTGCACGCGGTGATGCACGCCAAATCTCGCGCAAGAGACCATGGCGGCGCATGCATGACACACGCCCTTGGCCTGCTGCCCCTGCGCACCCCTCTTTCCTGCAGGCAAGAAGGCAGTCAATGTCGAGGATCTGCTGCGGGCCAAGGGGGAGCAAGTAGACAACAGACTGTCCGAGAAGGGCATAACGGGGCTCAAGTTGGCCGCGCCCACTGAGGGCCCAGACGGCACCCTCGAGGTTCGGCCTCAGAATCCCTGATCTGGAAGACCCCGGCGACAGTGCGTGCTCGCCTGCCCGGTCTGTTGGTCCTCTTTCTAAGGTCAATGCCAACGAGCCGGCAGGAGATCTGCCAAGTTCGTTCAGCTTGGTTGCTCAACGCAGCTTGTGAGCTGTGGCGTATTCTCAACGAAAGCACGTACACGTGTGCAGGGACACAGGCGCAAGAGTAAGGGCTGACTGTTCAGTTCAGATGTTATTCCCCACTCTCTTACGGGTTTAATACAGAATGTATGGCCACGCGCCGGTTGCTGCGTTGCGCAGCAACTCCCTCAGGGAGGGCTGCTACGCGGACCGCGTGGCAACTCCGCCTCCTAGGGAGGGTTGCCACGCTGTCCGCGTGGCAACCCTTGTGTACCGGGCGGAATTGGTGTGCAACGATCGGTGCAATCAGTGCGTGTTATTATATGCTGTGCCGAACCCGTAAGAGAGGGGATGTTATTCCCTACGTACCATCGTAAAGCCGCGCGTTTCCGCGGAGCATCCCCCCCCACACAGAGCGCGCTCGCCGCACAAAGTGGCGATGCCCTCGCTTCCTTTCGCAATGCCTTCTTCTCTGCCCCCTGCAGGGTGCGGGGCGATAGTGTCTGGACGTGTGTCTAGCGTGTGACTAGCCGTGTGCCTACACGTGTCTGCACACGTGTCTAGACGTGTTTTGTTTTACAGGCCTGTGAAGTCGTTCATGTACATGATGCGCTCCCCACACCTGCCCCGGATCGACAACTGCCAAACATATGCATAGAAAAGATCAGCGACATTGGTATACAAGCGGTGCAAATAGGGATTCACTGCTGACATTGGGAGGCGCTGGGGTGGTTTGTGTACCGTAATGATGAGCCCTAAACAAATGATAACGGGCAGGTAACAGTAGGTCATGAACAGGTTTGAGTAATAGTTGAAGTGCGGGTTGGATGAGCTGCGGAATTTGCGCGAGTCGATCTGCCCTTTGCGCTGCTTCGGAATCAGCGTCTGCGCACGTGCCAGGCCTCGTCACGGTCACGTCTTGTCACACCAGGGTGCATGAGGCAGACACATGCAGCGCGTGTCTGAAGTTTCTGGAATGCAACCGTGACTGCGCGCTCGCATCTGGTGTGACTCCGAAAACCGCATGCAAGCGTGTGAAGAACAAGTACCGTCCAGAAGAGCTCATCAATGCCGCCAATGAAGCCGAGGGCAACCGTAGACCGGATGACGCCCTCATTGCTTGGCGCTTTGAACAGGAACAGGATGCCGATCAGAATGAGCGAAAACCACGTGCAGATCTCTGTACCAACACCAATGGCAAACGCAACGTATCGCCATCCGCCCGTCAAGCGCGCGGTAAAATCGATATTGGCCGTCTCGTCGTCATCCTCGAGCTGAAAGACTTTGCAATGTAGGACGATTTTGGTGTGCTTGTACATGGGGATGATATTATTGAACATCATGAGCAAATATACCACGATCGCAAAGAGATGAAGCGGAAAGCCCACTTTGTTGCACAAAGTTGTGATGTGGTGCCCGGAAGAGATGCACGTCCAAACTTCATCGGACACGATATCGCCCTCGGGGCTCTTGCATGCGCCTTTGATAATGCCGAAAAGGTACAAGCAGAACATTCCCTGGGCCGATGCCGATATGGCGACCATGAGCGCGTAGCGCTTTACTGCTGCCTGCAGACCCCAGGCAATGGACGTAGAGATGAACGCACCGTACGCATTCTCGCTTGTCTTGTACCACTCCAGTTTCAGGCCATCAGCACCCAGGCCTTGGAAATCTTCGTCGCTCTTGGGCATAGGAACGTACCGCGGCCCGGTCTGGGCAACTGGTTTTTGCAAGCCAAAATTGGCGCCGCCCGTCGTGACGCTCTGCTCAAGCAGGGAGAGGCGGAGGGGAGAACGGGCGTGATGTCAACAGAGCAATGCTCCAGCGATTGGCATGATGCACCCTGCACCAGACGGAAATAGAGACTTACTGTAACGTCTCCGCTCGGGGTTTCCGCAGACGCAGTGCTCTGGAGCGCACTTGGCTGACAAAATGCAGCAAGCTCGACGTTGTCGACGTCGGGTGGCCCCTGGTACTGGTGTGAGAATGGCGCACGGTCCATCGTTGGGTCCTCAGCGTGAGGTCCTGCCGGTGAGGAGCCTGCATCCTGTCGTGTTGGGCTGCAGTCCAACATGGCGCGGCAGGTCAGGGGCGGCCTCCGCAGCCACGCGTGCACGCATCGCCGTGACTACAGCAGGGGGAGACGGCGGATACGCACATTCGCCGCCGGGGGAACGGGTAACTCGATGCCATGCTGTTGCAAGCAGCAGTATCTGCAGCAGCAGCAGCAGCGGAGAAGCGACACGCCGCCTTCTTGCTACCGGCTCTTGGTACTGTGTGGACCAGCGGCGCGGCGGAGGGGATCGCGTATTGGAATTCCTCCGGCCGCGCCTGAGGTTATATACTGTAATAAAAAAAAGTGATGGAATACCACCATGCCCGTGACGTGTGGAGAGGGCCCGGCTCGGCGGGCCAGGGCACAGGGCCGCGGCCGCGGCGGCGGGGTAGCAAGGCCCCGGGTACTTGTAAGGACCGTTTCACGGCCGCCTGGCACCGTGACCGGCGTGTTGACCACGCCCGTGACGCTCGAGCCAACAAATGGCCCCCTCTCCGAGTCACTCACCGCAAATGCACAGGATGGCAAAGAAGATGCGAAATGCCTCTTCCACGGCGGTTGGTGAAGTGCTGCGTGTCGTTGATCTTGCGAAGATGCAGCTGCCACAAGTGCAGCACTGGCCCCGCCGCACACACACCTCGGGAGCGCGTCGAACGTGCTTCACCCTCGAGCCGTCCGCCTGCGTCACTGTCTTGGGCGATGAAAAGGGTTGCGATCGTATGTGTTGCCCGCAGCCAGAGGCTGCGTTGTTTGCACCGATCAGCTGAGAATCGGGCCAACGTGAACGCGCAGGATGAGAACGGCAAAGCGGCCCTGATGCTGGCGTGCGAGAACAAGCACGAGGCAGCGGCGGCGGGGCTGCTGGAGGCGACCAAGCGCGCGGGCGCCCTGGACCGGCAGGATCGCTACAAGCTATCGGCGTTGCTCTGGGCAAGTGCAAGGGGCCTGGCGTGAGCCCTGGCAAATCCCGGCCGCCTGGAGGAGCCCATCGCATGTCCGTCCTACGGACGTGACGCTGACGCGTCATTGGAGGAAGCTGAGGATTCGCGGCGGGCCCCCCGCGGCCGCCGTGGGGCTAGGAAACTCTTGGCAGCGCGGCGCCGGCAATTTGGAGGATTCGCGATGGGCCGGGCGTGCAAGTCCCAGCCATAGTGCTGGGTTGTCCAGTGGGTGACTTGGGCTGGGACGTGCACACGCCCTCCACATTTTGTGACAGCGGATTTTGCGTGTGACAGTGACCGACTGGGCGGATTCGAGTGAGGCAGTGCACGTCGTGGGCGCCGGCGCCTGAGATGTCCACTGTCACTGCATGTTGGGCTCCCATCCTGGCCAAAAAACCGCTAAGATGGCTGTGTATCAAGGGCGTTGACGTGGCGAGGCTGCACTCACGCTTGCAGCTGGGAGTGCCGTTCAATCGTTCCCCGCACACGCGCTACGGACAACTACACTCACGGCAGAATCTAGTAGGACAACTACAATCACGGCGATTGGAAACTCCTACGGACAACTGCTTTGCTCCCCGCCTGCAGGCAACCTCCTGGCTGCGGGCAACTCCTGGGATCGCAACCCTTTCCTTCGCAGCGCGGGTGCAGCCTGGGGGGGGCGGACAAAACCCAGACAATTTATTGTGGTGAGGGGCTGGGGCGTGGGGTCAGGCATCAGTCGGTCTCCCACGCGAGTGGATTGAGCCCTCCGAGGCGCCACACGAAGAAAACGACAGCGTGCCAGAGCTCGTAGAGGAAGAGGAGGGGCCCCAGGCAGACCAGGACCGGGATTAGCAGCCACAGCAGGTAAACGTAGACATCGCCTGCCAAGAGGTGCGCCCTTGTCGTAAGGGGCAGGGCGGAAGTGCCTTGCTGCACCGCCTTTGCCCGCAGCTGGTCGGGAAGGAGGCCAATGATGGCGAACTTGATGAGGCTCTGCAACCGCCGCCGCTCCGGGAACTTGAGGTGATTCAGCAGGCCGCGCGTGTAGCCGAACGAGTGCAAGACCCCGAGCATGTTGCCGCCGTCGCCTTGCGAGTCGTGCAGTGCAATGAGACACTCGCCGACGTCTTTCATGGACACATCCTGCGGGAGCTGCTGCTTCATCGCCGCTGTCAGGTCGCTCACCGTCAGGCGCGACGAGAAGACAAACCACGGCGACAAGATCGGCGGAAAGAAGCGAAAGAGCGGCCCCGCGAAGCGCTGCGCCAATTTCTCGCGCCGGCGGCGCGTTGCAAATGGGGACACGCTGGCGAGGAGGAGTTTGCACAGGTCGCGGCGCATGGCGTCCGGCACCGTGTGGTAGAGGCCATGATCCAGCAGCACCAGCTCTGGCGTGCACCCCTTGCTCGTGCAGCTGTGCACGCGCAGGTACACGTTGCCGGCGTGGGGGTCCCCGTGGACGTGGCCATGCACGAGGGCCATCTCGTGGAAGACGTCGGCCAACAGCTGTCCGCACTCGAGAACATCCATGTGACGCTGCGCCAGCACCTCGCTGTCGCTCACCTTGAACATGTCCTCCACAAACTCCATCGTCAACACGCTTTTGCACGTGAGCGACTCGACGACGCGGGGCACCTTGACGTTGCGGCGGGCCTGGAGGCACTTGGCCGTCTTGAGGGCATTGCGCGCCTCGATCTCAAAGTCCAACTCCATGGCGAGCGCGTCCTCAAAGTCCTTGACCAACCACTGCAGGTCGAAGCCGCCGGGCTTGATCTGGGCGCCAACCATGCGGAAGACGGCAAAGTCTGACGACATCTCTTTCCGGAGGGCCGGGTAGAGCATCTTGACGGCCACCGCCTCGCCGTCCTTGGTCTCGGCCCGGTGCACCTGCGCCAGCGACGCCGCGGCAATCGGCTGTTCTTGGATGCTCTTGAACAGCTCGCGCCCCTTCTTGCCGAACTCCTCCACGAGGACCGTCTCCATGACGGAAAAGCTCTTGAACGGCGCCCCGTCTGTCAGCACCGCCAGCGCCTGCACGTAGGCCTTGGGCACACCCTTGTCGCCAGCCCCACCCTGCAGCGACGCCACAAATTGTGCCGCCTTGTTGTAGATGCCCCCGTTGTTGCGCGCCAGCGCCAGCACCTTCGGGGCCGACCGCGCGTGCAGCTGCTCCAGGACAGTCTCTTGCTCCTCGGGCGTGCCCGCCTTTGCAAGCGCCGCCTCGTAGTCGGCCTTGACCTCGTTGAAGAGATTCATGGCGCGGGCCGATCGCGCCATGCCGACTGACATGTCTGCAGAGCTGTCGTGCACCGACGCTGGCTGCGCCGAGGTCGGGCCTGCCGCCGCGGCCTGCAAGATGCTCTCCAGCTGGGAGACGGCGCCGCCGCCGCCCCCGCCCGCGGCCCCGCCCGCAGCGCCGTTCAGGTGCCCCTGCGCCTTCTGCAGCCCCTCCCTGTACGTCTGGTTGCCAGCGTCGATCTCGAGCGCCGCCTGGTACGCGTCGGCCGACAGGGCGTGCCGGCCGGCCGCGAACTGCGCGGCGCCCATGCGCCCGTACGCCTTGGCGGAGCGCGGGTTGAGCCTGAGCGCGGCGTGGCAGTCCTCGACGGCTGCGTTGTACTTGCCCTGGTTGGCGCGCACGAGACACCTGTTGAGCCAAAAGGCCTCCACCGCCGGGTCGATCGCGATCGCCTCGGTGTAGCACTCCTCGGCGCGCGCATAGTCCTTCGCCTTGAGGAACGCGTTGCCCTCCAGTTTCCGCGCCTCTGCGCGCGCCGCGTCGTCCGGCTTCTCCTGCGCGGCCATCGGCGGCGGCGGCGGCACCGCGCACCCAGTCGGGCTCCCCGTGGGTCCTACCCGGCGCAGCTTGCCCGGCGAAGCGCTGCCCGCGCCCGCGCCCGCGTCCGCGCCGGCGGCCTGCTTGCGCTTGCGCGCCTGCACCCGCGTCGGGGTTCGAGGGGGGGCACCGCCGGGCGCGCCACTGTTCATGCCACCGCGGGCTTCATCCCGCCTGCCGCGGAAGGTGAAATCACTCCCGGCGTCCCTCGCGCTAAACGCTTCCCTGCCTCCGTCTGCGCCTCGACTAGCTCTCCAGAAGCTCGAGAAGGCAGCCCACGAACCATTGCCATGTTCGTGGCGAGAGAGCCGATGAGATGATGGAGCGGCGGGGGTCAGAGGGAGGGGGGGTAACACAGGACAGGGCGGGGTCGTAGGCAGACGCCGTGGACGCCGCGCCCCGCGTGCACAGGATGAGCAGCAAGGCGCGCGCGGCCGTCCAGGAGCTCCTGGGCACGGAGCAGACCTACGCCACGGCGCTGCACACGATGCTCGACGCCTACCACGGGCCTCTGCGCAACGAGCAGTTCAAGCTCAAGCCCATCCTGGCGGAGCACGACATCGACACCATCTTTGGCAACGTGGAGGATCTGATGGTGATCGCTGACGACCTGCGCGACAAGCTCGAGCAGCGCATCAGGCCGGCGGCCGGCGACGCGGTCCCGCGGGTGGGCGACATTATGTGCACCATTGCGCCGGTGCTCAAGCTCTACCAAAAGTACGTGAGCCACTTTGAGCGGGCGGCACAGCGCCTGAGCGAGTGCCGCGACAAGACGCCCGTGTTTGCGCAGTTCCTCGACGGCAAGACCGCCGCGGGGTTCATGCCCCTCGACTCGTACCTCATCATGCCGGTGCAGCGCATCCCGCGCTACAAGCTGCTGCTCGAGGAGATCATCAAGCACAAGCCCGACGACGACGAGGACCAGGCGGACCTGCGCGAGGCGCTGAAAAAGGTCAAGTCGCAGGCAGAAGAGTGCAACGAGGCGACGCGCAGGCGCGAGAACATACAGAAGCTCCGCGGCATCCAGTCTCGCTTCAGAGGTCTCCGCCTCCTCGCGCGCTCGCGCCCCGCGCTCTCCCCGCGACGGCTCATCCGAGAGTATTGTGCTCCTGATGTGACACGAGCGTTTGGAGGCATGGGACGAGCGTCATGCGATGCGCGTCTGCGCTGCTCTGCGCTGCTCTGCATGCGCAACGTCGACACTTCTCGAGACTTTTGCAGCGAGGGTCCCCGGCATACATGCATATATATATATATATATATATATGTATATATATATATATATATATATATATATATATATATGTATATATATATATATATGTATATATATGTATATATATATTATGTATACTGCACGGGGACGGGCGGCTCTGAAGCCTCGTGTCCTGAGGACGCAACACCGAAAGTGTGCACGGCAGCGAGTAGAGAGAGGCGGCAGCAAGGCAGCAAAGACTGTAGGCGGCAGCAGCGTGCACGCCACCAGGACCGAGCATGGGAGAGGCACACGAGCTAACAGGATGCGAGTGGGGCAGGCGTGGACCTGGCAGATCCAAACCGGCGCTTCATGCATGAGGGCAAGCTGTGGCGCGTGCGCAGCCGCGTTGCCGACGCCGCCCACTACGTCTTTTATCTCTTTGACGACGCGCTCCTTTACGCCAGCGAGGACCGCACGCAGGTGCTCCTGCCTCCCTCCTCCCATCCCGCCGCGCTATCGCGCATCTTGAACTACACGGCCCTAAAGTACGCACACGGAGAAAGCATGCGTCGAGGCGGGACCGGTGTGGTGGAGGATTGGGCGGCGTGTGGCAGCAGCAGGTACAGGGTGGTGCGGCGATGCGGCGAGACGGCGCAGCTGACCAGGCACGCCGTTTGGCGCCCTCGCCTACACTATCCCTCGCCTACACTATCGCCTACTGACTCTGTGCCCCGCGGCCTACTGACCACTTTACGTATCTTGCATCCAATGTCAACATGGCAGGTGGGCGGCGGCGGGGCGCTCAACCTCAAGCGCAAGTTCAACATCGGAAACGGCCAGGGCGGCAAGATTGCCGTGCCCAAATCGCGCGAAGGCGGCCAGGTCCCCCCTCCCCTCTGCCTCTCTGCCTGCCCCCATGCCGCCTGCCGCGTGTTGGCGTGCGGCGCGTCAGGCCGCTCAGTGTGCGTGGCATGGAGCGCATGTTTGGTGCGTGTGACATGGCATGCATGGGCGCGGGGCGCGGGTGTGTGGTCATGCGCGAGTGGTGCCGTCTGCCTCCCTTGCGTTGCTGGCCTCCGCTCCCTGTCGTCTCATCCGTGGCATCCTTTTGCGGTGTGCTATGTGGGCGTGCCTGCTGGCGCGCTTCCCTGCGCACGTGCAACGTGCACCGGCATGCACTGACGGGACGCGGCTGGGCGGGGTGCAGCTGATCAAGGTGGTAGACCGGCCAGACGACGACAAGCTGAAACACTCGTGGGAGATCCTTGCGTCCCAAAAGTCCTTCGTCGTCTACGCCAGCTCGGCACAGGATAAGGAGGAGTGGCTCCGACACCTCCTCCACGCTCTCCATGAGGTCTCTGTGCCCTGATCCATACATGCACCATGCATACACGCACCATGCATACATCTCCTCCACGCCCTCCATCAAGTCCCTGTGCCCCCACCCTGCTGGCACGCAGCACGCTGCTGGCACGCAACAGCGCGGCCAGCAGTGTGTGCGTGTGCGCACGACACAGCTGGGGCGTGTGTGCATGAGCCGCTGACAGTCAGGGAGGGGATGCCACGGGCAGGCACAGCAGCAGTCGCTGACCGAACTGGCGGCTCCCGTCGGCCGGCATGATGCGCAGCGGTCTTCTTGTGCCTTGCGTCTCCTTTTGCCTTGCTCTCTTGAAAATGGCTTTCGGCGTCGGCAGGGCTCAACGATCACGGTGCCACGCTGATGCAAGCTCGTGTTGTGGTGTGGAATGGCGCAGGGGGTGCAGCATCTGCGGGCGCGTCTACAAACTGCACATGCGCAAAGTGCAATGCAGCAAATGTTGGTGCCCTCTCCTGTCCCCTCCCCCGCCAGCCCTTGCTGCCTCTCTCCGCCAGCGACATGTGCACAGCAAGCGTGGACCAGGTGGCGCGCTTCCTCCAGGGCTGGTGCCGTCGGGGCGGCCATGGCTTGCGGCATGCTCGGCTTCTCGGCGTGTCTTGTGCTGGCGCTCCTCTGCCGTCGTCTCTCGTTGGCCCGGCAATCCGTGCGCGAGCTGTCGAGGACACAGCAGTGGAGCTTGCTTGAGGGCATCTGTGCGCATCCGTAGGCCTAGCTTGAGCGCAACCGTAGAGTGAGCTTGCTGAGCGCCGCGAGCTCGCTTTGCCCACCGCCTCGCCATAGCGTGCCCAGGCGCTGGCTCACGACGAGACCATGTGCTATACCATCTCGCGCAACATCTCGCCCACTGCGTCTCCATTGCGCCACAGCCACCGCACTCCATGCGTGTGGTCACAGTCTTGGGGGTGGCGCGGCGTGCGACCATGTGCCGTAGGGGGAGGCTGCTGACGAATGGGGCGTGTCAGGCTCTGAGGCCTCGTGCAACAAGTGCTCGCTCGAGGTGGACAGAAGTATGAACGCGTACCAAGTCGACTCCTTTCAATTCATGCGCTGTAAGGCTGTCACTGTACACAACAAAGAGGTCCACTCGATCGCTCTCTCGCGCTCTCTTGTCTGTTTGCAATCTGTCGCGCGCCGACATATATGTATATATGTATATATGTATGTATGTATATATGTAACCCGGCCCACAGGGTCAGTAGGCCGCGGGGCACAGGGTCAGTAGGCGATAGTGTAGGCGAGGGACAAGTGCTGCACCACGAGTGCTCGGCCCTGCGCAAGGGCAAGGGCGTGGAGTGGCTGGATTGGCCGTGCGTCAAGTGTTTGTCGCTCGTGGCCGTGCGTCAAGTGTTTGTCGCTCGTGCTGCCCCAGTGTAGTAGCAGCGCGCCAAGTGCTGTGCCAACGTCGCTCCAGTCCACCACGTCCACGTCCTGTGTGACTGGCGCTTTGTGTCACTGGCGCTGGGCCATGGCGCCACAGCGACAGCAGCGCCTGCTCATTGGAGCTGACTGCACGCCTGCTTACTGGAGCTGACTGCAAGGGCGACATACCCTAGGTGCAAGAGTGGATGCTCCGCCGCATGGCTCAAGCGCATCACGGTGACGGCATACCGCACATTCGTGACTCTCACATTCGTGACTCTCACATTCGTGACTCTGACCAGTGTGCTGCCGGCTGCTGGCGCTAGCATGTGTAGGATGCGCGAGGCGTCAAGCATGCTGCTCCGCTGTTCTGCCGCTCGTGTTGCCAACATCTGCGCCTCGTAGTGCCTGCATCTGCCATCTGCTGGCTGACGTTTTGGCGTGCTGTGTGGACACATGTGGCCGGGGAACGGCGAGTGCAGTGGGGGAAACTGTGGACAAGGTGCGCGTGTGCCACCGTTGCCTGTACGGGCGTGAATATAACAGGAAGAATGAAGCTTCGTACCTGTCGTGGATCAAAGCCGAGAACCTTTTCCTCACAGACGGCTATATCAACTTCAAAAGCCAGCCCGACAAGCAGAAAGTGATCGGTGCTTTCGTGTGCCCACTTTCTGTGCGTGTCGCGTGGCCAGCGTCCGGCGTAAATTGCTTGTGCGCAAAAGCTCTCGCGCTCTGCTTTTCGCAAAGCCTTTCACGCGCTTCTTCTCGCGTTTCCACCCTTCTTTGCTTCTCTTCTTTCTCAGTGCCCTTGGAGTGCAAGTCGGTGTCAAGCTGACAGACTGGTGCGGGACAGATGACTACACAAGCCGAGAGGCGCCGAAGCAAGTGAATGGCGTCGAGGTGCTTGCAGCAGCGCCTGCTGCTGCTCTTGGTGAGTTGGCGGGGCAGTACAAGAAATGCAGTGAGTGCAAGCATTTGCTGCATCACTGCCACTGTCCTGGCCAACCAGGAATGGTCGGCCCCAGAAGGTTCCGCCCTCCGCCAGGTGCAGCCGGGGCGTCGAACGCGGGAGGGTTTCAGTCAGAACGAGAGGCGGCCCTCGGACAGTTGGCTGATGCTTCAGCAGCAGCAGCAGCAGCAGGCAAGGCACGCAACGGGAATGCCGAGGCGCAAGATTCGTCCAGTGGCTCTGACTCGGAGGGCACGAGCGAGGCGTGGCCCGACAGCATCAACGACAGCGAACGCGTTGACCCAGGGGCCGCCTCTTCGGGGGCAAGCCAGCTGCCGCTCGCCGCCGTGCGCCGCGTTCGAGCATGGGCCGAGTTCGCGGCGGATCCCGACACGCTTGTGCAGCTTGCGCTGGCAGAGGGCGACGTGATCCACGTGTTGCAAGAGGCCAACGAAGACGGATGGGGTTACGGCATCAATCAGGCCGGTCAGGAGGGCTACTTCCCTGTAACACACGTAGAGGTTCTGTCCCCTTCGCCCCGCACCAGCTCTCTGTTGCAGGCGGCAACATCGGGCGCGCGGGCAGAAGGAACAGGGACGGAGGCAGGAGATGTGCCTTCGCCGCAGATGCTGGAGCCGATGGTTGCGGGGCAGCATCGGTGCGATCCGTCCAACATGCTCATGGACCGCGGCGCGCACAGAGGGGTCGACTCGAGCGCAGAGGCCACGGATCAGGTCATGCTGCAAGCACACTTGCAACAAGCTGAGCAAAGAATCAAGGCTGCGCAGGAGCAGTGGGAGGCGGATTTGAAACGGCGTACCCCAAACGCCCCTGAAGTTGCAGATGCGGGGGGCTCAACCAAGAACTTTTTCAATTATATGATTGGAAAACCGGCGCCTGCGCAGCAGCCTGTGCAAAACTTCGTTCCGCTTGACATTCGGCATATTGGCGCAGCTGTTCCGCTGCCTGGTGCCTCGGAGGCTGCCGCGCAGGCTCGCATGGCGAGCCAGAACCAATCTTCTTCGGCGTATGGCCCCAAGAACACAGGAGTCGATGCCTTGGCCCAACCTGGCAAGCCAGGTCCCTCGTCTGCTGCCTCGCAATATAGCTCATCTCCCCCCGACCGTCCACAGCCTCCGCCACCTCCTCCGCCAGCTGAAGCCGGGGGCCTTCCACGGCAGCACACGACCCAGCCTTGGTCAAATCCGCCGAGCGGGGGAATGGACGGACGAAAGGTGGGACAAGAAGACGAGTGGGTGTGTGCGACATGCACACTGCGCAATGCGGCTTGCCACACGGCATGTGACGCGTGTGGAGCATATAAGGGGACGGGAAGAAGTGAGACCACAGTGAGCGAGCAGGAGCAACGGCTATGTGAGCAGCAAGCCATGAGCCAGCGCCTCAAAGGCCTTGCCCCGCATGCCGCTCCAGGACAACCCAGCAGCTGCATGCCGGGCACGCAGCTTCCCCCAGCTCCACACAACACAGTGGTGATGCCGCCCGTAGTGGCTATGCACCAGGCTCCCTCACCGCCAAAGGGTGACAGCGCAGACTCGCCGGGCGCGCGCGCTATGATGATGGCAGGTCCCTGCACGTCTCGTCCTTCCCCGCCTTCCCCTGCCGGCGGCGAGAACCAGCAGATCAAGAATATGCTTGCTCGTAATCTTGCGCAATTATCTCCCGGGACGGGGGGGGCACCAGCGAGCAAGGGGGCAGGCAGCTGGTCGGACGCTTTGGGTCTTTCTTCACTTGGTGTCTCTGTCACGGCATCTGCAGGTCACCACGTCTTGCCTTCGCAGCAGCAGCAAGAAGGGCAGGGGAAAGGAAAAGGCCTGCAGCAGGCCCAGCACCCGCAGCAACCGCAGAGTCGCCCGCCGTCGGCCACGAAAAAGCCGCCGCCGCCGCCGCCGCCGCGTGAGCAAAAAAAGACAGCGTTGGGGCAGAGCGGCAGTGGGCCATGCTTGGCGTCCGGTGCTCAGCAGCGCCCTGGGCCTCCTCCACCTCCTGCCAAGCCAAATGTGCCGCCGCCCCCGATTCCAGTCGCTGCGTCAGAGCCACGTAAGAACGCCCGATCAGCGTTCCTATTCCTTGCCTGCCCGCCTCACAGCAAACAAGACAGATACCCACGTCTTCTTTTGTTCACTTGTGATGTACGAGCAGGCAAGCCAAACAAGCCGCTGCCCCCCCCCCCGAAGACCTTCAAGAGCTGACTCGGCGGGCTTGTTTGAGTTGCAAGGCTTCTGCACAAGGCGGGGCCTGTCGCTCAAGATGGGTCCACGACCGGCAGACGGGGCATGCGCGCTATGCGGTTGTATTGTGCAGCTGGCATGTGCTTGAGACATCGACAGTTGCCTGTGACAGGCCAATCAGCCTCCAGTACCGCACCTGCAGATTTCTGCGTGCTGCATTGACAGTTACAAGTTCAGAGCTAAAAATTAAAGATTCAGACTTTACCGTCGGACTGGGTCCAAATTGAACAGGGAAAACGCTGGAGAGCTCTTACTTGATTGCTTTATTAACAAAAGTCTAAATGCGTGCAGGCAGGTGTTGGCCAAAAATTCAGCTGTGAATTTCAACCAAACCCAGTGTCCCAGTCGCCAGAACGATCCCCTTCAGCCACCTGCTCGCATCAAACAAATCCGTGAAACACAGAACGAACACTGCCTATACAAAGCAATCAGGCGGACGGCAGGTGGGAGAGATCACCGGAGGAGGCGGCGGAGCCTGGTACGAAGGGGGCGGTGGCAGGCTGCGTGGAGAAGAATCCAGAAGCGGATGCCGCAGGCCAGCCATGTCAAGTTCAACCTGACTACCAAGTCTTGGCATGAACTCCTGCCGAAAGTTGTCCGGATCCGGCAAAATGCCTGCAGGTGTGTAAGCCGCACTCATCGGACTCCCAACATTCGGGGGCGTGCCGCGTATCCTGCTGTCGTTGTCCTTGTCATACATTGCAGGCGTCGGCGTCACCTGCATCTGCGAAGAACGCACATATTCCGGTGACCGTGTGGAAGACGGCGAAAGTGACCTGGTGCTCGCTGGCGAGAGATCGCGTTCCAAAGCCTCCGCGCGTCTCCTGATCCCATCTCGCAGTTGATCAGCACGTGATGTGCTGGCGACTTGGCGACTCGGAGATGCATCAAAAATTGGGTTGTCGCGATTGTCAAACATTCGCGGCGAGCCTTGCGACAAGCCGCGAACCGTGGCCCTCTTCGCGGGCGACGGAGACCTTGACCATTTGTCTGCACTAGGCGCAACATCGATCACGCGCCTGGAGGACAAGGCAGACACAGGAGCGTTTGAAGAAGAGGCAAGACGCTGTGACAACGACTGTGTAGGTATGCTTGCTGTGTTCACACCGCCCACCCCTGCCGAAATGTATGACGGGGTATTTGCAGGACCCCTGTTGCTGCTGCCTCCGAGAGGCGGTGGTATACTCCCCGCAGGCGCTCCGTTCGTGATCTCTCGGGATTGAGCAGAAGGTGTCGCCCTTCGAGAGAAGATACTTGGGTCTGGTGAATCGTGTTGCGGGCGAAGGAGTGTTTCAAAAGAGGCCGATACCAACGGCAGTTCGCGTGCCGACGATCGTAGCCCTTGCGGGTCCGTGAAAGATGGGAGTTGACGTGTTGCCCCCCGACTACTTGCACCCGGTGCTCTTGACGCCCCGTCGCTGGCCCCGTCGTCTGGCCCCAGCGAATCTGTGTTGTACATCGCGGATGGTGCTGTGCTCATGCTCACTGGCGACTTCAATGACGGGGTGGACTGAGTTCTGCCGTTGTTCGACTGTTTCTTCATGCTCATGCTCATCAGTTGATAGTTATCCGCCAGCTGCCGATAGTAGGCAGCCAGTGCCGCAGGATCGCTGGACGACGGTGCATCCGCTGGTAGACCGTTTGGGCTAATGGGCGCCCACACCATGCTCTGCGTCACATCATCGGTTCCTTGTGATGGCTTCCGCGGTGTGTCGGCCCAATCTGCAGCAATACTGGTGAGGAAGATGGGTCCCCCTTCTTCAGCATCCCCTGTCCCACCGGGTGCAGCTCCAAAACAGCACTCTAGCAGCGTGATACGGACCGCGACCATGCATGCGCCTGTATAGCCCAGGCAAACGCCAAAACCAGCAACAAGATTCCAAATGACGATGACCATCGCCATTAGAGCTTCGACACCGGCAGACAGCGCGGCAAAGCACGTGCCCATAATAGCAAGGCCAAAGACAGTCGCTTCGCCTAACTGCAGCGGTGTTGTGCCTGGCCACAGTAGCAGGCCTAAATTTAGGAAGGCAAGCCAATTTGTCACCGTGGAAATGCATTCGGACGTGCAAGTAAGTTGCGAGACGTATGGCCTGAAGCCAATGACGAACAACATGTCGAATGTCTGCACCACTATACAAACTATGGCACCTGCGCGACCGTCCAACGCCACGACAGCGGCAGACAGCAAAATTCGTTTCGCCATCAACCAGATACCAAAAAACTGCGCGGGGCCCACGTAATCCCCGATCAAAAATCTCAGCACTAACGCTTGCTTGCTACTGTCGTCTCTCCACCAACCCCTTGCATCAGTAGCAAGGAACCACTCCCTCAAGCGCATGAAATTCGGGACAAATCCTCCATGGCGGTCCAGGGACTTCCACATTTCGGCAAAGCCCGGCCTCAACCGTGGAGGATCTACCTTGGCATCAAACGATTCATACGTGGAACGCTTTGCCACAACATTCCGAATCAGCATGACGACACAAGATACCATCAAAAGTAGCGGCCAAAACACGAAGAGTACAGAGCCCACAGCATTCCACTTTTGACAAGCGGAGATCATAGCCAAGATAGACGCGGAACAAATGGCAACATAGACGGTCAAGAGCGCCGGGCCCTCCCAGGACGAAAATTGCAAGCTGCTTGGCAGCTCTTTCTTCAGGGACCTTGTCACAAAGGTGGCGAGCAGCGCGCGTGTAGATGTCACGGCCGCCAAGATAATGACACACCAGATGAGCCGATCCAGAGCCGGGATGAAGGCCTCTAGGCTGCAACCTGAAGCTGCGTCGCCTGCAGAGGATGGCGGAATGCTGTTGAGTGGAGAATATGGCACCAGGTGCGGATCCCTTGATCCTCCGAAAAATGAAGCCTTCTCGAATTCCAAGTTAAACCATCCTGGAGCGGCCGTGCATCAAGCTCGTATGTCAGCAACGAAGCGTTTACCACTAAACGTCAAGCAATATGTCAGAAACTCACCCAAACTGTTGGCAAAAAACGCCAGGCCAGTCTGTGCCTGTGAACCGCCGATACGAGCCATGAGTTGCACACACTGCACTTGGGCCACCAGCGCCATAGTCGCACCACCTCCGCCCCAGCAACCGGGCGATCCACCCGGCAGCACCCCTTCCTGCACAGCGGCGGAAAGGCTTGTGCTTCCGCCGCTGGCGTAGAGAGAGACACTTCTTTCTGAGCGCGCAAACACAAATCAGAGTCAGACAAACGTCTGGCCACAGCACTTTTGAAAGAAATGCAAATGACCCACCAAGTGCAGATGAGGCAGCGAGCGAGCCCAGGGTGTTGAAAAGGGCGCCAACAACATTGACCCCTACAATGGACGCGACGATCGCCGAGAGTGCATAGCCCGCGCTCTCAGCCGCCTCACGAGTAAGTTGCTGGCCGGCCCACTTTGCGCAGGCAGATTCTGAAGTAGAGCCTTGCTCTTTCGTCGTCGTTGATCCCGGGCACGGCACACATTGCGAATTATCCAGCAGTTGCTTGTACGTGCCGATAGGACAGGCGGCGCACGTAGTTTCAGGCTTGGACGTCATCAGCGTTGCAAAGTCGGTGACAAGCGTGTTTCCAGCGCCGCACTTGACGTTAATGTCAGCAACACGGGCGCTTTTTACGCCCCTCAGTTTTAGGAAGGCTGTGAGCGCCCTGGCTTGGTCAGCTGCGCCTTCTGCAAATTTCGTTTGGTCGCCCTCAACTTGATTTTTGAGCGTGAACTCAAAGACTGCCCGCCGCGTTGTGGATGCGCTTGTACTTGCATCCACTTCCACGGGCACTGTGGAATTAGGACCAAAGTAGTTGGCTATTTCTCTCGCGCTCTTTGCTTTCAATCTGACAAGCTCGGACTCGGATGAGGCCTCTAGACTCACTTTCAGTTCCATTTCGAATTTGCGAAACGAAGTACCCGTTGCACACTCGCCGCGCTTCATCACGTTTTGAGGAACTACGCATTGCGGCCCGCTGTAGCCCTGATTACAAGCGCACGACCATGGGCCTGAACTGCCCTCGAAAGAATAAGAATTGTTTGGGCAGTTCAAACAGCTCACTGCGGCAACGTCTTTCTCGGTATAACTGTTTGCCTTGCACAGAGTGCAATCTGACGATCCATAGACGGCCTTGTATTCCCCCAAGTCGCACGCGCGGCACGGACCTCCATCGGCACCTGAGTATCCGGCATTGCATGCACACGAATCGCGGCCGAGCCTTGCCGACCCCGACCATGAATTGTTTGGACATTGCTCACATTCAATAGCTAAGGGATCAGAACCACCAAATAATCTGTTGTACTGGCCAGCAGGACATACAGGAAGGTAGCAAGGCCCGCCGGGAGGACCGCGGTACCAACGCCTGCACTTGCAATCAGCCTGTCTCACACTCCCAGCGGGCGCCACCGAAAACGGTGGGCACGAGATGCATGCTGCACTGGAGTTGCCTGCATACGATCCTGCGGCACAACGAGTGCAGCCAGCGCTCCCTGTCGTTGGCTTGAAAGTACCCGCGGCGCACTGCCTGCATTGCAGTATACCTGCGGTGGCAGTAAACCCGCTCAGATTTGCCGTCACATTGGTGGTGAAATTGGTGTTGCAGGCACTTGAAGTGTTACACGCGCTGGCTGCGCTCCCGTTGATGAGGGAGCTGGTCATGCTGCTTGCATTCGCACGTGGTTGCAGGTCTTGCGGCGCGTTTGTATAGCCCGGATTGCACTCACAATCGACAAGTTTAGCGCTCCCCTCGCGCGACGTAGAAAAGGGCGGGCACAAAGAGCAAGCACTCGACGCGTTGACTGAACTGTACTTCGCTCTCGGGCACAATTCACATGGAGACGAACCATTCACCGCCTTGTACTTGCCCAGCGCGCATGCTATGCACTGACCCAGCCTGGGCCCGCTATAGCCTACATTGCACAGACACTCGCTGCTGCCTTGAGTCGCAAATGCACTGACAGGACATTGCCAGCAAACGGTTGCCGCAGCCTGTTTCGAATACGTTCTCGCTGGGCACAGAGCGCACCGTCGTGCACTTGGCACGTTCGAGTAGGACCCAGCAGTGCAATCGGTACACACACTCGCTCCTGTGTTGTTCGAATACTTTCCTACTTCACACGCAGTGCAATTTCTGGACGCGCGTGTTGCGAACGAACCAAATGAGCACGGCAAACATCCAAGTGCACCTGACTTGTCCGAGTAGGAACCTGCGGGGCAGTCAGCGCACACACTTGCGCCTGTGCTGCTCGAATACTTTCCCGCCTCGCACGCCGTACACGTCTCAGAAGCTGGCGCTGCTGAGTACGCCCCTGCTCCACAGCTACCACATGCCGTAGCATTGATGACGGGAGAGAATGATCCTGCCTTGCACGCAGTGCACCCGCTTGCGCCACCCTCTCGCGAAAATGTGCCAGAAGCGCATGGCTGACACGCTGTTGAGCCATTGACGTCTTTGTAAAACCCTCGCGCGCAGGCTGAGCAATTAATGTCCTGACCAGGCGCTCCTGAAAATCCTGGTATACACACGCACGTTGCTTTGCTGGCACTGCCTGCGTCGGAGAATGCAAACCTTGGGCACGGTGAACACGTCCGATCCGAGACCGCAGCAGTTTCACTCGAGTATGTGCCGGCCGGACAAGGAGTGCAAGTGGCAGCGCCCTCAACAGAATTGAAAGAGCCAGCTTTGCAAGCCAAGCATGTACCGTTGACCATCACAAGGCCTCTTCTGCACAAGCAGTCTGCGAGCGCCTGGCTACCAGCCCGTGAGGTGCTGTTGCTGGGGCACTGTGTACAGTCGGCTGATCCTGGAGCGCCTTTGTAGGTTGCTGCAGGGCATTCGATGCAATCTAAACTCACGAGCCTGATGGCATTATTTCCACTGTCGGCGACCGCTATTTGCTTTCCGTCTGGCGAAAAGGCGACGCCCGTCGGACGAAAAAATGCGGGCACCGCGCCATCACCGAATCTGCCATCACCTATCTGAGACGCAATGGCTGCTCGGTCCCCAATCGTTGTGGTGGTCCTCGACGCGACGTTCACAATTCGGATCGCATGATTGCCTGCGTCAGCGACAGCCACCACTGAACCGTCTGGAGAGAAGCTCACGCCACGGGGATCGGAGAAGGAGGACGAGTTTCCATCTGCAAAGCCAGCGATCCCACCTCCTGCGAGCGTCCGCACAGTGGCATTCTCCCACGCCGCCGCCGCAGGAACTGATATGAGCCTCACTGCATGATTGCCGGCATCGGCCACCGCCACCGTTCGGCCATCGGGGGAGAAGGCAACCCCGCACGGGTAATTGAAACGAACGCGCCCTGCTGTGCCATCGGCCAGGCCGCTCTCGGAAAGGGTGCCCGCCAGTGACGTCGTCGCGCCCGACGCCACTGCCACCATGCGCACGCGGTGGCTGCCCGCGTCGGCCACGACCAGCCACTGTCCGTCAGGCGAAAACGCGACGTCGGCGGGCTGGCGAAACCGCGCTGCCGTGCCTACGCCGTCTGCGGTGCCCGCCGTGCTGCCCCCCGCCAGTGTCCTGCTTTGCGCGCGCGCGGCTCCCAACGCATCCTCAATCAACCGGATGCGGCCGTTCTGCGCGTCCGCCACGGCAAGCAGCGAGCCGTCTGGCGAAAAGTCCAGCCCGAGCGGGCCATGAAAGCGGCCGGCTACCCCGTCAGCGAATCCCGGGCCCGTCCGCCCTGCGCCGCCCACGGTAGACGCGTTGCCCGTCGCGGCGCCGACGACGCGGATCTGGTCGTTGCCCGCGTCCGCGACAGCCACCTGCGCGCCGTCGCGGGAGAAGGCCACGCCTGCGGGCCGCCGGAAGAGGGCGCGCGTGCCGTCGCGCGTCCCTGCACTTGGGAGGCCGCTGCTCGCGTTCAGCGGCAGCGCGCCCGCCAGCGTGGCGGTGCGCCGGTTCTGCCCCGGCGGGCACAGCGCCGCGGGCGCGGGCGCGAGCGAGCACCCGGGCACCAGGGTCGCGGTCGCGGCGAGGGCGAGGAGAGCTGAGACCGACAGGCGGGACCGGCCGCAGCGCCTCCCGACATTGACGACGCTGCGCCCGCTCCGCGCCCGGGCTCCCCAGCACAGCGCGGCCGGGCCGCGCCGATCCCGCATCGGGTGTGTGTGGGCCCGCTGTGCTGTGCAGCTTGCAGCGGAACTTTG
>Ga0209713_10000565_pt1 | contig 20939 bp, 3 predicted proteins | sample ArcOceMetagenome_3_FD_187444 | JGI IMG/M metagenome (GOLD analysis project Ga0209713, IMG submission 187444) | Marine eukaryotic phytoplankton communities from Arctic Ocean - Arctic Ocean- Svalbard ARC20M Metagenome (SPAdes) (version 2) | ecosystem: Environmental > Aquatic > Marine > Oceanic... | reverse complement strand
TGCATTTCTCTGTGGTTTTTGAGAGAAGAACAAAAACCACAGAGAAGAAAAGGGTTAGGCTGTAGATCTGCATCACGCGATGCAGCGGTCCTCCGTCGCCTGTCTCGTGCTGCTGGCGCTCTTCGTCGGTCTGCTCGTGCCACGGCCTTCGTCGTCCGGCGGCGACAGGACCGACCGGCAGCACCTCTCCGACCTCCAGGCCGCCAACCTGGTCCTGCAGCAGAAGCTCAGAGCGATGCAGGATTCCATGCACGAGCTGCAGCGCAGGCACGGCGCACAGATTGACGATCTGACGCAGAAGCTCGCGGGCATTGACGACGCTGTGCCCGTGCGGCCATGCAAGACGTGCCGCCAGCAGCTCGAGAAGTGCCAGACTCGGCTGAACGACGAGGCTGCCGCGCCGACGACCCAGTCCGTGGAGAAGCCCGAGGCGGCGGCGGCGACGGCCGTGGGGCCCGCCGGGAGCAACAATGCTCTGCTGGTGCACACGCGATGGGACTGGAAGAGCATCGTGCACGACATGTTCTTGCTCTGGCCACGTGTGGAGGAGGAGCAGCTGACGGCGGCGGTCGCCTCGTGCAACAACAACGGCACGATGTACTGCCAGCGCATGCAGGTAATCAGAGGCACCCTCTACCTGACCGACTACCGTGCGATCTTCTTCGACCGCCACTACGCGCCGGCGCGCGTGCTGCCGCTGCTCGAGACGCTGCGCAGGCACCCGCAGCTGCCCGACATGGATCTGGTGGTCGCCGGCAACGACGAACCGCGCGCGCCCGCCGTCGCGGGCGACCGCTACAGCTGGAGCAACACCTGCGACAGGTGGCCAGGCTCGACGGTCGGCCGACGCGAGGGGCGTAAAGGGCCGGTGATGCCGCCCGCCACGTGGGCAGCGACGACCAACCGCGGCGTGATGGACCTTCCGTGGGTTGATTTTGCGTGGTTCTTCCCGAAGCGGCCGCACAAGCTGAGGACGCCGCCGTGGAGCGTGCTGCACCCGCAGCTCGTCGAGGCGGGTGGCAAGGTGGCGTGGGAGAGCAAGCTCGAGCGGGCGATGCACACGGGCAACGTGGGCTCGCCGCACCGCAAGGAGGTGGCGGCGGTCGCGGCGAAAAACCCCGACACGATGCTCGTCAACGAGCTCTTCATCGGCGACCACGCCAAGATCCGGTCGACGTGCCGCGAGCTGGGGTTGGACAAGGAGGGCGGCTACCAGCAGCACAAGTGCTACATGAAGTTTGAGGACCAGTGCCGCTTCAAGTACCTGCTCAACAGCGCGTCGATTGGCTACGCCAACAAGCTGAAGACGCTGCTGCTCTGTGGCTCGGTCGTGCTGTACGTGCGCGACGGCATGCGCCACAAGGAGTTCTACGAGTATGGGCTCGTGTCGGGTATCCACTACGTCTCCGTCGAGAAGGCCTCCGACATCCCCGCGAAGGTGCGCTGGCTGCGCGAGAATGACGACTACGCGCGCGCCGTGGCGCAGGCGGGGCGCGCGCGCATGTCGTCGCTCGACGTTGGGGCGCTCACCGACTTCATGGCGGAGGCGCTCACGCAGTATGCCAAGCGGCAGTCGTTCCGGCCGCGCAAGCAGGCGGGCTCGGTCCGCATCGAGTGCCCTGACGACCTGTGGCGACACTACGCGCTGAGCAAGGGGTGGATGTCGGCCTACCTCGAGCAGGATAACTCGAGCTGCGTGCACCCGCCGCCGCCCGGCACGAAGCTCGGCCCGCCTGGCTGGGGCGGCTCATACAATGGCTCCAAGCCGCGCTGCTTGGCGTCGCACGACCTGGGCCGGGGGGCGCAGCCCGAAGCCTGCAAATTCGACAAACCCTTCAGTTCATCAGAGAGCTGGACAGCTTGGGGCGAGTTCCCGGTGCCGCACCCGCTCGACAAGAAGCGCGAGAAGTGGATGCAATGAGGTCCCTAAAAGCACGCAGCTCGAGCGCAGCACTCTCTCAAGCGAAGCGTCGTTTAAGGTTATTTTTGATGACATCACGCAACATCATGACGGTCTGCCCTTGCCAACAACGTACCTCGCCACGGCGGTGCTGAGAAGGGTAGCAGGTGTAGGATTTTGTGCGGAGGGCATCAGAAGCCCTGCAGCGCGCGACGCAGCACCCTAGTCGTCGTCGCCTGAGTGTCGTACAAGCGGTGCTCGCATGAGTGGTCGAGTGTTGCGTGCGGCCGGGGATTGGCTGCCCTGACATGTGCCAGCCCATCTCTGCATGGCGTGGCACCGGAGCCGCAGGCGGGGGCGGGGGCGAGGCTTCAGAGGAGTCGTCATCATCGTCACCGCCTCCGCCACCTCCACTGGCGGCGCCCGTCGCAGAGATAATCGGGATGATGATGATGAGCAACAGGACGACGCACCCGCCTGAGCAGAGGGCTCGGGAGTCGCGGGGTTAGGTTGCACGAGCCAGATCTACACTCGGCCAAAGGGAGGTGCGTCGCCGTGTATCCACCTGCGATGATGAGGTTCATCTTGGCGTTCTGCTTGCACATCTGCCTCCGCGTGTCCTTGGCTGACTTGTGGAAACTGGAGAGACGTGGGACAACGGGTGGCTGCAGTGAGTGCGGCAGCTGGACGAAAGAGGCAGCACACGGCGGTCGCGGCGCCGCGGTGGGGGTGCCGCACGTTTTCGCTTGGTCAGCAAGCGCGGCGGACTTGTTCTCGAGCACCTCGGTCTTGTCAATGTTCGCGAGCATCACCTCCACGTTCTCTTGCCTGCCAGCAGGTGGCCGTCAGTAAGAGGTCAGGGTGCGCGTGGGCATCGGGGCTGCATCGGTCGTGCAGGCAGCCCTTATGCCGATGTGGTGGCTATCGTTAGCGCAGCGGCGCACATGACAGCCTTGACATCGTCGACCTGCTGCTGCACCTCCTTGACCTTGCTGCCCGAGGAGCTCGCCATGCCGCCCCCGGCGGCCGGCTTTCCTGGCCGGTGGGCTTCACGCCTGGCAAGTTTGCTGCTTGCGCTGCTTGTGCTTGCTGGAGAAATGTGCGCATGGGCCACACTCGATCTGACATGAGCGCCGGTAGGGTTCTCTGGACCAGGTGAGAGAGAGAGAGCGGAGCCAGAAAAAGATTACGAGCAATTCTTCGGAGGGAGATGTCGCCCGAGGAGAGCTGCGTCATGAGCTGCGTGTGGTGCAATTGCACGTGGGTCAGGAGGGCACGACAGTGCATATACGGACATTAACGTCTGCCAAATGGCCCGACGGCATGCACTGCGGACCGTACACGTGTGCGTGTTCCTGGGTCTATCTATTGATTGAGGCTATCTATTGGACCATTGAGGCGACGCGCTTGCCAGCTAGAAACCCCAGCCAGGAGCCCAGGACCCAGTTACTTTAGGGCGGCCGCGAGTCGGCGCCCGCTCCATAGCGGTGGTGAGGTTGATTGAGCTCGGAGAAGTTGGTGTCGTGTCTGTTTACGCTGTTTACGCTGTTAGCTTACTGCTTACCTCAACTTAGTACATACACACTCGGCTCCGTTACACGCACGAAGACCAGATTCACTATAGCCGGACCCGGTTTGTGGCCCGAGCGCCGTCTACAGCCAACAGCTCATCCAGCCTTGCCGTCAGCGGCCGCCGCGAGAAAAGCATCTAACAGCCCCGAATAATGATTGCATACTTCGCTGCATGACGTCAGCGCTGCATGACGAACTTCGACAGTGACGGAGAGCGAGGTGCTACAGCACCTGTGGCTCGACGGCGCGACGCTGTCTCTAACGCAGCTCGACCGCGCGACGCTGTGTCTAACGGCGAATGTCGGCTGACGCGACGCCTCAGCCCTACTGTGGGGCCGTCACGTACATTCACTACCGCCCTGATGGCCTCTTCGCCTTTGCGGTCATCGACGGCAACACGTTCCTGCCGTCCACCCTCTGCGCCGCGGTCCCCGGCCTGACGATGTCTATGCAACTGGCCGGCGAAAGGGTGGCTCATAAGCAGGGACGCAACGACTACCGAGCGGTCAGCGTGCAGCCCATGCCCTCGACGGCGCTGACGGGCGGTCGGGGCGGTCGGGGCGGACGGGGTGCCGGGCGCGGCGGTCGCGGGCTGGCGAACCCGGCGTCCGCTCCGATGGCGCAGCCGAGCCAGACGGCTGCTCCGGTGGCACAGCCCACTCCAGCGCAGCCAAGAGCGAGCACGTCGCAGCCCAGCAGTGCATCGTGGGAGACTGGGATGACCGAGGACGAGCAACTCGCCATGATCGAGCAGATGGAGCTTGCGAGAGCACTCTCTCTATCGGAGCAGGACGCGGTGGTGGCAGCTCAGTCAGTGCAGACGTCGGCCGTGCCAGACTGGCAGGCATCGCTGTTGCAAGGGCCCGGCGCGCCCAACGTCACTCAGCCGCGGCCGGCCACCACCGTCGTAACGATGCCATCGGGCTGGCGCAGCTACCTCGACCGGGCGTCGGGCAACCACTACTACCACAACGCGAGCCTCGGCGAAACGACGTGGGTCCATCCAGGACGCGTCGCCGCCGCGGCACCCTCCGCTTCAAGCCAGCCCGCCGCCACGGCTGCATCGCCGTCCCGTGATACGCCCCGCCGTGCACAGAAGGCTCCCATCTCTCGCAATCCGCAAGGCCACGGGGTGAAGGAGGCCGCGTCCAAGTGCGCCTCGGAGAAGGCCGCAAAGGCTCAGACCAAGAGTGCTGCCGGAGAGAAGCAGCGCCGTGGCAAGTGGTCCGCCTTGGCGAACTCAGACGACGACGATGGTAGCGACGGCAGCAGCAGCGATGAGACGGCCGTCGTCGGCGGCAGCAGCGGCACTGCTCCGAAGAGCGTCACCAGCAAGGCCACGGTCGGGGCTCCCGTCGCCGCAGCTGCTGCTGCCAAGGCGCCGTCGGTCAAGGTTGAGGCGGCACAAGCGGCGGCACCTGTTGCCAAGGCGAAGAAGACCATCGACTACAGCAAGTGGTCGGCCTTTGCCGACTCGGACGAGGAGGAGCAACCCGATGTCCGAGGCGGCGGTCGCGGCGGTCGCGGCGGCGGCGACGATCGCACGCCAGGAGGGAACGCCAAAGCTCAGAAGGCAGCAGAAATGCTCGCATCATCAATGTTTGAAGGGATTGCTCGCGCTGCCGACATGACAAAAGAGCAGGCCACTGAAGCGGTTGCAACGGCTTTGGGCATGGACGTGGATGATGTGCCCGAGGAGATGGTCGAGTCGTTTCTTTCCTGGTCAGCTGAGGTGGACGCCCAGGCCAAGCAGAAGGCAACCGCCAAGAAGGCAGACTCGAAGAAGCCGGCACCCAAGAAACCCTTGCCCAAGAGGGTCCCTGGCCCACCACCAGACAGCAGCGACGAAGAGCCTCCCAACGCAGAGCCGCTCAGGACAAGCCCGCCGCCAGGGCTGACCAAGGAGATGCGCGCGCCGACACCCGTCGTGCCAAAGGCAAGCGGAGTGACTGATTACAGCAAGTGGGACAAGATCGTGTCGGACGACGACTCGGACGCAGAGCCGGCCGAGGCGGCAAAGGCGGTGCCCAAGGCCGGGGCGACCGAGCCCGACGACGAGGCGACCGGAGAGAAGGCGAGGAAGAAGGACAAGAGGAAGAAGAAGAAGAAGGGCGGCAAGCAGGCAGCCGGCGAGGCGGCGACGAACGACCCGATCCGCGAGCAGTTCAAGCAGCGCATCGAGCGCGAGGGGCGGAACGAGAAGGAGCTCCCGTCGGACGCTGCGCTCGGCGCCACCGCACGCGAGCAGTTGACGCCGGCCGACTTCGACCTGCTGCGGCTTGCGATGTCGCGCCGCGCGCCCAAGTGCGCCGAGCTGCTCTTCGGCAGCGGCGCGGCCGAGGGTCTGACTGTGCCGAAGCAGCAGGAGCTGCTCAACCTCGCACTCGCGGAGAATGGCGAGACGAGCCGCGCAGGCCTGGCGCGCCACGACCGGTTTTCGCGGCTCCACATGGTGATCACAGCGCTCCAGCATGGCCCGTGCCCGCTCAACCTGCGCGCCTTCAACGTGCTCGTCGAGGAGGCCGTCCGTGCAAGGACGGCGGACGACGCCGCGGCCCAAAGTGCCGGCTACGCCAAGCTCCTGCGGAGGGCTCTCGAGCTCTGGGAAGACAATGGGTGCCGCGTGTGCTGCCAGGTGGACGCGCAGCACGACCACACCTGCGGCCACTGCTGGGAGGAGGAGGACTTCACCGACACGGCGCCGTCGGAGGAAGACCGGGAGGGGCTCTTCAAGGCGCACTGCTGCGACATGCAGTACGCGAAGCTCTTCCTCAAGCTGTTCGGCGAGCTGGCAAAGTGCATGTTTGCCGAGGCGAGGGGTAACGTGCGCTCGCCGCTGATGTCGTCCGGGCAAGCGGTCAAGGCAGTGAAACAGTGCTGCCGCGTGCTCGTCAGCAACCTCGTGTGCTCTCCCGAGGCTGCGATCGTCGCGCCACCCATGGGGACGCTGAAGGGGCCAGACGCGGCGTATCTGACCTGCGCGGGCCGCTGCGTCACCGACACGCTGCCGCTGGAGATAGCGACTGGAGCGGTCTTCGACGGCTGGCTCCCGGGGCTGCAGAGCATCCTCGATGGCCCTCTGTGGGACGAGGTCGACCCAGAGGAGACCCACGAAGGCGTCTTGGTGTCACGGCTCATGCACTCGCTGATCTTCAGATGCGCGGCGGTACACGTGGCGGCGAGGCGGCGCAAGCCTGCCATCCTGGAGTGGCTGCTCGGCACCATGGGTGATGACACGTCGTTCGAGGGCACCCGCGTGGTGCTCAACGCGCAGCTCGCCGTGCCAGGCTCGGACGGCGTCGCCAGCAGCAAGGGCAGCAGGCTGACGCCGCTGCAGCACGCGCTCGACGAGCCCGAGACGGAGGCGCTGATGCCGACGCTCAAGGCGATCTTCGCGCGGCTGCCCAAGCTCAAGGGCGACTGGGCCAAGGACTGGGAGTACTACGCCTTCAAGCATGCCTTCAGCAAGCCGATCTTCGCCGAGCTGCTCGCGTGCACCGACGTGTCGGCCGACAGGGCCGCGCAGGTCGACCACTGGCTGCGCACGCAGGGCCTCGACAAGGTGTGCGCCACCATCGTGGCGGAGCTCGTGGACGCCAACGCGCCGCACGAGCAGAAGCTCGCGGCGGCGCAGAAGCTGGCGTCGACCTTCTTCACCAACGACACCTTCAAGCAGCGTGTCGAGCGGACGCAGCTCTTCAGCCGGCACGAGGCGCTGCGCGAGCTGACCGAGGAGCTGGCGCGCGGCCGCAACGACGGCCTTCTGCAGCGGATGCTGCAGCTGCGGCTGATCTCGGCCGTCGAGACGCTCATCAAGGGGAGCCCGCTGCTGCTGCTGGCCTCGGCGAGCGGCGCCGCCGCGACGGTTCGGCTGCTGCTCGACGCAAAGGCCTCGGCCGTGGACACGCTCAGCGGCCGACGCCCTTGCGGGCCGGCGGGCGAGACGGCGCTGCACGTGGCGGCGCAGGCGAGCGCGTTGCCGGTGGTCGAGGTGCTGCTGGGCTGCGCGGCCGCCGACGAGTGGCTCGCGGTCAGGAACAAGGCGGGTCTGCTGCCGCTCGACTGCGTCGACAAGAGCAAGAAGAGCGCCTCGGCCAAGGCCGCCAAGGAGATCGGCAGGCTGCTGCGCGAGCGCATCGAGCAACGCGAGAAGAAGCAGAAAGAAGAGGCCAAGCTCGCCGCACGCCGTGCAGCAGCCGCGGAGTCGCGTGGCGGCGCGGGTGAGGGTCGCAGCAAGGCCGGTGCGGCTGCAGAGGGTGTCGACGTGGAGGACGGCGGCGATGATGAGGAGGCGGCAGCCGCACAGGTCGCGGGGGCGAACAGCACGGCGGCGGCCGCCGAGCCCGAGGCGCAGCTCAACGAGGCGGAGAAGCTGCGCGAGCTCATCGTGAGGGACTCTGCCGAGCTGACGCGCAACATCCTCTCGCAGCTGCTGCGCACGCCAGAGCGCGCCGTGCTGCTACCGCCGGCCGAGGAGGTACCACCGCCCACCTCGCCTGATGATGCCGTGGTGACTGCTCCACTGCCGGACGCCGCTGCGGCGACTGACGAAGACGCGGAGGACGACCCGCTGGCGCTGCCACCACCTCCTCCGCCGCCGCCGCCGCCACCGGCCCCGCCGCCTAGACGATCAGAAGAGGGCGACGATGCCGAGATTCAACCCCGGCCGCCACCACCGCCGCCCCCAGCCGAGCCGCGCATGGACGCTGCTGGCGGCGTTGCTGGGCCGCCGCCTGGGATGATCGAAGGTCGTGAGGATCGCGAGGCGGCGTCGGAGTTCGAGCACGCCTTCGAGGATATGCCGTGGCGCGTGCTGATCGTGCGGCCCGCCGCGCGCAGCCTGAGCGCGCTCAGCAAGCCCGACCAGCGCGACGCGCTGCGTGGGCTGCGCACGCTGGCGCAGGGCATGTGGCACGGGCGCAACGTCAAGCACCTCTCGTCTGGCGTGCCGTCGTCGCTCTCGCTTTACGAGTACAAGATGAGCAAGGCGTCGCGCATCGTGTGGAGCGTCGGCATCGACTTTGTACCGATGGTCGAGCGATACCAGCAGACGATCCGCGTGTGGGCCGTCGACAAGACGCACGACGCCGCGCAAAAGTCGATCGAGCGCGCCATCGCCATCCACAAGCGTGGCCTGACGTCGGTCATCCGGCGCAACCTGCGCACGCGCGTCCATCGCACCGCCGGCTCCGACGTGGTGCTGCCCAAGACGTACGAGGCGCCGCCCGCCGGCGCCGTCTCGATGAGCGAGCTCGAGCGGCTCGCCGAGGGCGTCGAGGACGGCGCAACCGACGAGCAGGGCGGGGAGGAGGCGGCGGGCACGCCCGAGGCGACGGGTGCGGGGGCGGTGGTGCGCTTCGAGAACACCACACGCTACCCTCCGGCGGTCGAGCAGGAGGACGCGTACAATCTGGTCAAGTTCTACAACCTCGACTGCTCGCTCGTGTACAACATCCTCGCCGCGACGTTCACCGAGAAGCTCGAGTTCCCCTTTGTGCCCGACGAGACGGAGCATCTGATCATCAACCTGGCCGAGCGGCGGTCGGTGCTGCTCATCGGCCGCTCGGGCACGGGCAAGACGACGATTGTCGTGCAGCGAATGTGGCTGAAGTACCGCACGCACTTCATCGCGACGCAAGAGCGGCCCGAGCAGGCGCCGCTGCATCAGCTCTTTGTGACCGCCAATCCGATCCTGCGCAACTCGGTCGCGAAGAGCTTCAAGTCGCTCCAGACCGGATGGCACCGCGGCGAGCAGCACGCGGCGGCCGTGCAGGGCAACGAGGCGCTCGCCGAAGACGCCGACGGCGGCGAGACAACGCCGCGCACGCCGGCAACGCCAGCGGAGGCCGTGGAGGGGCACGTGCTGACGCCGCTTGCTGAGGTGCCCGACGAGCACTGGCCTCTCTTCCTGCGCTCGCACCACTGGCTGCGGCTGCTCGACGGCACGCTGCCGCCCCACCGCCGCTTCTTCACCGACGCGGAGCGCGAGACGGCGGCGGCGGCTTCGACGGGGTGGCACTCGGAGGCGGGATGCCTCGAGGCGCTACCGGAGCTGGGCGACAGCGACGACGAGAGCGACAGCGACGGCGAGGAGGAGGCGCTGCCGCACAAGGGTGGCGCGAGGGGCGGCGCGGCGGCGGGTGGCGCGGGTGGCGGCGGCAATGGCGAGCGTGGCGGCGAGCGCGGCGGCGGCGCGGGCGGCGGCGTGCGCGAGGAGGTGACGTTCGACGTCTTCGAGCGTTGGCTGTGGCCGCTGATGGTGTCCAAGGAGAAGCCGGCGGCGGCGCAGCGCGCGGCGTCGGTGGCTGAGTTGCGCGCGCAGGCGGACGCGGCGCGACAGGCGCGGCAAGCGGCCAAGGAGCCGCTCAAGCCGTCGGTGGTCTTCCGCGAGATTGTCTCGTTCATCAAGGGCAGCTCGGAGGCGCTCGACAGCCCCATGGGCCACCTTACGCGTGAGGAGTATTTGGGCCTCGGCAAGAAGATCGCGCCGACGTTTGCCAAGGAGGCAGCCGCCGCGGCCGACGCCGGCGCCGACGCCGACGAGGCTCCGGGCGGGCGCGGCGCCGTGTACCGGCTCTACCTCAAGTACGAGGCGTGGAAGGTGGCGTTTGCGCTGTACGACGTGATGGACGCGTGCCACCACATCCACGCGGCGATGGCGGAGGAGGGCGGCTACCGCGGGCCGCGCATCGACGAGGTCTTTGTCGACGAGGTGCAGGACTTTACGCAGGCGGAGCTGCGGCTCTTCCTCGATGTGTGCCGCGACAAGAACGCGCTCTTCTTCACGGGCGACACGTGCCAGACCATCGCGCGCGGCGTCGGCTTCCGCTTCGAGGAGCTCACGACGATGTTCCACCACGCGCAGCGCGCGCAGCAGGAGGCGCTGCAGCTGCAGGGCACGCACCTCGACGACCTCCCGCGCCACAAGCGGGTGCAGGTGCCCACGATCAACAAGCTGACCGTCAACTATCGCACGCACAACGGCATCCTCGGCGCCGCCTCCGAGCTCGTCGACATCCTGCTCGAGCTCTTCCCGCACTCGGTCGATGCGCTTGAGCGCGACCGCGGCCACTTTGACGGGCCGAAGCCGCTGCTGCTCACCGGCACCGCCGACGACGGCGGCCGCGCCGACACGACCGACCTCGCCATCCTGCTGCTCGGCTCGGACCCGACACACAGCCAGATCGAGTTTGGCGCGCATCAGGCGGTGCTCGTGCGCTCGCAAGCGGCCAAGGAGCGGCTGCCTGCCGAGTTTCGCTCGGCGCTTGTCCTGACTATCTTTGAGGCTAAAGGGCTGGAGTTCGACGACGTCTTCATCTTCGACTTCTTCTCGGATAGCCCCGCCGACGAGCGTACGTGGCGCGTCGTCACTGGCTGCCTCGACCGCAAGCTCTCCTCGGCCAGTGGCAGCGGCGACGGCAGCGGGAGCGGCGGCGGTGGGCGTGCCGCCGAGCCGTTTGACGCCGCGAAGCACTCGCTGCTCAACGAGGAGCTCAAGATGTTCTACACGGCCGTGACGCGCGCGCGCGTAAAGGTCGTCATCTTCGATCGCGACGCGGCGCGGCGAAACCCAATCTTCTCTTACATGCTGGCACTCGACCTCGCGCAGACCTTCGACTCGGCGGCGGCGGCGAAACACTCGACGGGCCTCGCCGTCCACTCGACGCCGCACGAGTGGCGCACGCGCGCGCGCAACCTGCTCGACTCGAAGCTGTACGCCGTCGCCGCGACGTGCTTCGCCAAGGGCGGCGACGCGCATGGCGTCGCGCGCTCGCTCGCGATGCAGTTCCTGCAGGAGGCGGGCGGCGCCGACGCGACGCGAGCCGTCGCGCACGATCGGCTCTGCCGCGCTGCGCGCTGCTTTGGCCTGCTCGGCTCGGGGCAGCACGCGGTGGGCTGCCTCAAGCGCGCCGGCGAGCACCAGATGGCCGCCGAGGGCTACCACGCGCTCGGCCAGCCCGCCAAGGCCGCACGGCAGCTTGGTGTCGCGGCCGAGAAGGCGAACGACCGCAAGCAGGCCGTGCAGCTCTACCAGGAGAGCGCCAAGGTGTGGGAGGAGACGGGGCGGCTCACGCGCGCGCTCGCGGTGCGCTTCGGCCAGCGCGAGCTGCACGCGGAGGCGACGGCGATGCTGGCGCGCCACCAGAACGACGCGGAGCTGCTGCGCGTCGCGCTGCCTCACCTCGTGCGTCAGCGGCAGTACGCGGGCGCGTTGGCCGTCGCCACCGAGCTGGGCAAGCTGGGCGGGCGCGGTAGCGGTGATGGCGACGGCGGCGATGGCAAAGGCGGCGGCGGAGCGCTGCTCGGGCGCGAGGTCGACGAGCTCGCGAGCCGCGCGGCGCTGCAGCTGCGCGACGGCGGCGACCGTGCCGCGATGCTTGATGCGGTGCGCAAGATGTCGACTTCGGGGCTGCAGCTGACCTTCCTGCGCTCGCAAGGCGGTGAGGGGCGCGCCGAGATGATCGTGGCGCTGCTGCGCGAGCAGGGGAGGCACAAGGAGGCGTGCGACGAGCTGCTCACGGCCGGGCTGTGGGAGCAGGCGGCGCGCCAGTGCGCGGATGCCGACGACGCGCCGGGCGTGAGGCTGGCGCAGGCGCTGGGGGCGCGCGCCTCCGACGACGCCGAGGCGATGCAGGCGCTGCTCGCCGCGCTCGGCGCGACCGACGAGGCCACGCGGCGCGCCTCGCGGCTGACGCACCTGCTGCTGCTCGAGCGGCTGCTCGTGCTGCTGCCGCCCACCGACGGCGCGCGACCACGCTGGTGCCTCGAGCTCATCCGCCAGACGACCGAGATCGTCGACGGCTGCGAGGCCGGCGCCGCCGAGCTACGCGAGGAGTGCCAGGCGCTGCTACGCGCGCCACGCACCGGCCAGCCGCGCCCCACCTCGCCCGGCTGGCTGTGGCTGTGCGGCGCCGCAGGGCGCAAGACCAAGGAGCTCGTGCTGGCGGGCTCGGACGGCGCGCTCGGCCTGGCGGCGCAGGCGGCACAGGCGATCGCGTGGTCGGTCTTCTTCAGCGCCGAGGGGCGCGCGGCGTGGGGCGCGCGCAGCCGGCAGGTGCTCGAGGAGGAGGCGGCCGAGGCGGCGCGCGGCAAGCGGCGCGACGTGTGCAGCGCCGAGCTGAGCGTGCGCTACGCCGACGCGATGCTCGAGGAGCTCGAGCTGATGCACACGATGCACGCTCTCGGCAAGGCCGTCTCGCGCCTCGGCCGCGCCGCCCACTACGGCGGCGGCCTCGCGTCGGCGTCGGCGTCGGCGTCGGCGCTCCGCGGCGTCGAGCACACTGCGCTGCGCACGGCACTCTTCGACGCGAGCGGCGCCCGCCGCACCAAGCTCGTGGGGCAGCTCGTGCTGCTCGTGAGGCCCGAGGCGGGCGCCATCCACGGCGCGCCGGGCGTGCTGCTCGCGGGCCTCGGCATGGCGTCGCTCTCGGGGCTCGAGCTGAGTGGTAGGCTGCCGGCGTCGTGCCACCCAGACGCGCGCCGCCACGCCGCGCAGGAGATTGCGGCGAGCGACGCGCACCGTCGCCAGACACTCTTCTGGTTCCAGGCGTGGTGGGCAAAGCTCGCGCCAATCTCGCGGCAGCGCGACCCGTCGCACGTCGCGATGGCGTGCCACGTGCTCGGAGGGCTGTGCAACATGCCCTCCGAGTTTGACCGGCTGCTGCGCGGCCTCGAGGACGACGCCAAGATGCGGCACGACTGGTTTCCCAGCCAGAAGATGGGCCGGCTCGGCCTCGGCCACATCGGCCGCTGCCTCCTCTTCATGCACCGCGAGGTGGCCAAGGGGCGGCTGCTCGAGGCATGCTGGCCGTGCACCGACTACCTGGCGGCGGTGCCCCGCCACGCGCTCGAGTCTGGCTTTGCGCCGTGCGCGACGGCGTGCGTCGAGCTGCTCGAGTATGTCGCGACCTACTCTCTCACGATCATCGCGCAGGCGACCACGAGCACGCTGTGGCTGCCGCACTCGCTCGCGGCGCTGCTGCCGGCCGAGCAGGACACGTCGGGCAGCGAGCGGCCGGGCGAGCAGGCCAAGAAGGCGGTGGGCCACCTGCGCAGCGCGCTGCAGGCGGCGCTGCAGATGGGCCTCTTCGACCTGCAGCCGAAGCAGCGAAGCATCGCCGCGCAAGGCACGTGGGGCCTCACGGCGACTCAGCGCGCCGCCGTTGTGCTGCTGAGCGTCTTCGCCAATCGGCTGCGGCTCGACGCACCCTTTTCGCTCGGCGAGTGCGCGTCGCTCTGCGTCGCGCCGCTGCGCAGCGTCGCCGAGCAGTGCGCGAAGCTGCCGAGCAGCGCCTTCGCCGCCACCGCCATCCACAAGCGCGTCGCCGCCTTTGGCAAGGAGCTGCAGTCGGCGCTCGAGCCGCTGCCGCTCCACTACGCGAGCGCCTCCGTCTACGGCGCCGACGACGTGCTAGACGGTGCGGCGCACTTCTTTGGCGGGGTTCGGACGCTGCTCGGGCGGCGTCACGACGGCTTCGAGTCGCTGCGATGGATCAAGCGTGAGGGGGTGGCGCCACGCCGCGTCGTCACCAAGGTCGAGGCGGCCGAGGTCAAGGCCGCCGTCAAGCAGCTGATGCAGAAGCGCACCAACAAGAGCGACAAGGGCGACAAGGGTGGCGGCGGCGGTGGTGGCGGCGGCAAGGGGGCGGCCAAGGGCGCGTCGGCCCCCTCGTTCACGCCAGACAGCGGCGCACAGGCCGTCGCGAATGCGCTGCTGACGTCGCAAGCCGAGGCGGCCAAGGCGGTCGAGGATGCGGCGGCGGCGGCGCAGCTCCAGCTGCAGAGCGCCATCTCCGATCTGCAGCAGAAGCAGGCGGCTGCGGACGCGGCGCGGGTGGCCCACATGGCAGCGATCAGCAGCCTGCTGACAGTGCCGCCGGCGGACGCGGCGATCCTGCCCGGTGGTGGCGGAGGCGCGGCGACGGCGGCGATGCAGGTGGAGGATGCGAAGCAGAACCAGGCGGAGGCGGATCGCGAGGCGAACCTCGCGCAGGAGGCGCTCGAGCGCGCAAGGGAGGCGGAGGCGGCGGCGGCGGCGGAGGCGGAGGCGGGGCTCGACGCCGGTCTCGACGCCGAGGCGGAGAAGCTGCGCGCGCTGCTGCAGGACGAGGCCGACGAGGACGGCGACGTCTTCTACGAGGCGGAGGAGTTCTACGAGGAGGCCGAGGCCGACCTCGCCGAGGGGCGGCAGCAGCGCGCGGCGGACGAGGCGGCGCAGCTCGAGCTGTCGCGCCGCACGCTGATGGCCGAGGTCATCCAACGTGCGTGGCGCGACATGTGCGCGGCACGCGCCGCCGCGCAGGCCGAGGCGGACGCCGAGGCGCAGGCGGACCCGCTGCTGGCGATGCACCTGGGGCGGCTGCAACCCTTCGAGGAGGCGTTCGCCGAGGAAGTCAAGACGGCGCGGTGCCTCTTTTGCGCGGAGCCGTCGAGCGAGGCGCACATGGCGTCGCCTGCGCACGCTGCCAACGTGCGTGCGTTCCAGCTGCATTTCGCGCCCTTCTGCCGCGCCGAGGCGTGCCCGCTGCTGGCGCGGCTCGACCGCGCGCGCGAGCGCCTCGAGGTGGCCGAGCTCGAGCGGTCGGTGCAGCCGACGGAGCGGATGCACGCGCTGAGTGAGATCGAGCGCTCGCACGGCGACCTGCAGCGGCAGCTAGACCGCGTCGAGGCGGCCGCCGCGTGGGCCACGCAGCGATGGCTCTCGGCGCTCGAGCCGCTGCGCATCACCGTCGACTTTGGCAAGGCGGCGTGCGCGCAGGCCGAGGAGCTGACGGGGCTGCAGCCAGCCGAGGCGCAGGAGAGGGAGGCGCCTCGGCCCGAGGACGCCGCGGCCGCTGAGAAGCCGCAGGCCAGCTGGCTGGGGGGCGAGGGCGGCGACGACGAGGGGGAGGGCAGCGACGACGACGACGACGACGACGACGACGAGGACAACTTCCTTGCCGACCTGGCGCGGCGGACCAAGGGGCGGGGGAGGAGGCGGTATTGAGTGGTTCTTATCTTCAATCGGTCGTCGCAACGGACCCCTGCAACACTAAACTCAGCTGATCTACCGTAGTAGACTTCTGCAGAAGTCCGTGTACTTTGATTCAGTTGGGTTTCATACCGTAATTACAATTGCCATAAAAAAGATAGTTTTAGGAGAGGTGTTCCGTCCCAGCGCACTCGCCCCCGCCCCTGAGCTTCCGCTCGCCGCCACCGCCACCGCTCGGCCTCCACTCGCCGCTCGGTCGTCGCGGCACCGCGGCGCCCGTCCTTGAGCCAACGTCGGGCCCGAGCAGCGGCGTGGCGCCGCTGCTGAGGGCACGCTCGTCGTGCGCCATCGGGCCGAGCGTCGCCGTCAGGTCGGCCAGCTCGAGCGCGGGCGGGAACTGCTGCGCGAGCGCCTCGCACGTGCCCGAGTTGGAGCGGCTGCTCGGCTTCAGGTCGGTGGGCAGCTCGGGCCGCTCGTGCTGCGCTGGCATCGGCCCGCCGCCGCTCGGCCTGCGCTCGTCGCCACCCGGCGCGCCGCCGACGGTGCTGGTGGTGGGGCTGAGCGGCGGGGGCAGGTGCGGCGCCCCCGGCGTCGGCGGCAGCGAGGGCGGCGACGCCTGCTTCGACCCGTCGCGTGGCGGCGGCGAGCCCGGCTCGGCCTTGAGGCGCTCGACGGCGGCGAGCGGCGTCGGTGGCTTCGAGCGCGCGAGCTCCGACGCGGCCACCATGTTGACGAGCGTCTGCGTCCACTCGGAGGTGGGAGTGTTGAGCTGCGAGACCAGCTCGGGCAGCAAAGGCAGCATCGACGGGATGACAAAGACCGGCTGGGGCCGCAGCTGCTGGAAGCGGTGCACGAGGCGCGAGGTGTCCTCGAGCAGCACCACCGGCGTCGGGGCGCGCCGCCGCGTCCGTCGCAGCTGCTGCATCGCCTGGCAGACGCGCAGCGCGCTGCGGTCGTCGTCGAGGAGCACGATCACGAACTGGCAGTCCTCCATCTCGTCGAAGAGCATCGCGAGGCGCTTCGGATCGACGAGCATGCTCGCCTCGCCCTCGGCCGCCTCGCCGCCGCCGCCGCCGCCGCCCGCACCCGGGGGCGTGCCGCTGAGCCGATCGGAGGCGCCGCCGAGACGCGGCGCGCCGCACTGCGGGATCGGCGTGCCGGGCGAGCTGCTGTTGCCGGAGTCGTCGGGTCCACCGCACAGCTGCACACGCTGCGACGACGAGCCCTTGCCCACGTGGCCGCTGCTGCCAACGCCGCCTCCACCGCCGCCGCCGCCGTCGCCGCCGCCGCCGCCATGCAGCGCCTGCTGCGCCTTGCGCGCCGCCTCGGTCGCGAGCCCATCGTTGGGCAGCGCCGTCGTCGGCTGCAGCTCGGTGGCCACCGCCGGCAGCGCAGCGCCGTTGGCGGGGCCCGGCTCGGTGCCGAGGCCGAGGCTCGAGCGGCGGCGCCAGCTCATCTGGCGGCGCGGCAGCTCGATGCGCTGCGCGTCGGCGCTCATGACCTCGAAGTGGCTCTCGCTGCACAGCTCGGCGAGCTCGGCGGCGAGCTTCTCGTGGGCCGCCTCGGTGAGCACCAGCACGCCGCGCGCCGACGTGAGCGGGTTGAGCCCCTGCACCTCGGCGGCGGTGTGCGCCTCGCCCACGGCGAGGATGGCGTACTTGAAGAGCGGCGGCCCCACGAACTGGTTGAGCACGACGCACGCGATGACCGTGCTGTAGAAGTCGTCGCCCCACGAGAAGGTCGCCGAGACCTGCGCGGCGAGGCCCAGCGCGACGCCCGCCTGCGTCAGGAACGCCATCCACGCGTAGCGCGTCCAGACGCGCGGCATGCCCGAGCAGCGGATGCCGAGCGTCGAGCCGCCGACGATGCCGAGCAGCCGCGCGAGCGAGATGCCGAGCGCGAGCGGGAGCGACGAGGCCATCTTGGTCACGTCGAGCGTGCAGCCCGAGTAGGTGAAGAAGGCGACGTACACGGGCGCCGAGCAGCCCTCGAGCAGCGCGAGCAGCGTGTTGCGCGACGTCGAGAAGTTGCAGACGCCGAAGCCGGCGACCATGCAGATGATCAGCGGCTGGATGAGCGTCACGCCGAAGGCCTTGGTCGTGACGGTCTCGAGGCGGAAGATCGACCAGCCGATGCCGAGCACGAGCAGCTGGAAGACGAGGATGTGCATGCGGCGCAGCCGGCCGAAGCGGACCGACTGCAGCAGCGCGTTGCGGTGGATGCGCCGCTTCTTGGCGTCGGAGAGCTTGAGCCGCTCGGCGAGGTGGAGCAGCACGTACGCCCACGAGACGAACTTGGTGCGCGTCGACGTGATCCGCTGCTCCGCCGCGCCGCCGTCGGTCGGGCCGACGCGGCTGCGCCGGCGCGCGGCCGCCTCGTCGTCGTCGGCGCCGTGCGAGTGTGCGGGCGTGAGGCGCGGCGCGCCGCGCAGCAGCAGCGAGAGCCCCCACGCCAGCAGCGCGCCGCCCGCAAACGAGAGGACGAGCTGCAGCACGAAGAAGCCGATGATCGCGGCGAGGTCGGTCGAGTCGGCCTCCTTGCCCTCGGCCTCGAGCGCGTGCATGACCTGCGAGACGGCGAGCATCGCGACGGTGAAGAGCACGATGACGACGACGTCCATCACGACGGTCACCGCGAGCATCACCGTCGTGAACGGGCCGCGCGCGTGCAGCTCCGAGATGAGCGCGATCGCCGAGGCGGGCGAGCGCGCGACGGAGATCGTCGACTGGAGGAAGGCGATGCCGAGGCGCTCGCCGTCGGGCATGCCGCGCTGGTAGCCGATGGCGCCGGTGAGCGAGAAGAGGAAGACGGTGAAGGTGACGAGGAAGGCCGTGTTGGCGACGAGGAAGCCGGTGATCGAGAGCACGGCGCCCGCCGTCGAGCGGACCTCGCTCACGTTGAGCTTGGCGCCGGCGGAGATGCCGATGAAGCCGAGCGCCATGTAGTCGACGAGCTCGAGCGGCGCGAGCGACGAGAGCGGCACCAGCTTGAAGAGGTACGGCCCGGCGAGCACGCCGACGATCAGGTAGCCCGTGATCATCGGGAAGCGCAGCGTCCTGTTGAGGCGCGTCGCCACAATCGACGCGCCGAGCGCCACCAGGCTGAAGCCGCCGAGCGCCACCAGCACGTCGTACGCCGAGTAGGCCTCGCCGTACTCGGCCGTCGCGTACGGCGAGAGGGGCAGCAGCGTGTCCATCGACGGCACCGCCGTCACCGCCGTCGAGACCGAGCGGGTGTGGTTGTGGAAGCCGATCTCGAGCGTCGCGGTGCCGACGCGCGCCGTGCGCAGCGTCGTCGCGAGCGACGACGCCGACGCGTTGTGGTCGCCGTCGCCGTCGCGGTACAGCGTCGCGTTCTGCACGATGAAGAGCGGCGTCACCTCGGGCTCGGCCGAGCCGGAGACGCGCACCCACAGCTGCGGCGGCGACAGGTACGCCGGGTTGCCAAAGATGTCCTGCGCCGTGATGACGCACCGCGTCGAGCCGTCCTCCGCCTCGATGGCGGCGTCCTGGCACGAGACGCGCAACCTCGACTCGTCGGCGCGTGCCGCCACGACCGTCACCGTGTCGGAGCGCGTCACCTGCTGATCGCCGTGCGTGAAGAAGATCGTCGCGGTGGTCGTGCCGCTCGTCGTGGGGTAGTAGAGCACCTGGAAGGTCTGAGACGTCGTCGAGATGATCGGAGCGCCGTCGACGTGCACCGGCCGGCCGAGCAGCAACGAGTGCTCCACCGCAAAGTCGTCGGGCGTCGCGCCGGCGGCGTTGTTGCCGAAGACGCCGCGCGTCACGATCGTGCACGTGAGCAGCGAGCCGGCGATCACGCGCGGCTGCGGGTCGCACGAGAACTGCGTCTCCTCCGGGTCGATCTCCGACGCGTGGATCGTAAAGAACTGGGTGACGCTGTGCGCGTCCTCGTGCCAGTTGGACGCCGACGACGCGCCGTCGGACGGCGCCCCCACCGCCGCCGGCGATGCGGGCGGGTTTGCGTCCCACTGCTCGTCGAGGCCGATCATCACCTCGACCTGCCCCGCCACCGTCACGTTGATCGCCACCTGGAGCTCGTCGGTGCCGTTGATGAGCCGCAGCTGTTTCGTGACCATATCGCTCGTCGATGTGCAGCCGGCGCCGCGCCGCGGACAGTAACGCATCGTGATATTGGTCGCGATCGCTATCGGTGGAGTCGGCGCCTGTGCACGCACGTGCAAACACACACACACACGCGCGTCGGAGCTGCTGGCGGTGGAGGCCGCGGCGGCGGGACGCGAGTGTGGAGAGTCACCGGTGGCGGAGCCGGCTGGCACGCGGCCAGATGCGCCGAGCCATGGCCGCAGTTGCTGACTTCGTGCCACCGCGAGGGCGTCGGCGGCGGCTGCGGTGAGGAGACGATGGCATGCGCGCGTTTCGCTCACGGTGTGCGTGTGCGCGTGGGCGGGGCCGGCCAGGGCTGGACGAGCGCGGGGCGGCGCGTGTACCGGGCTCGTCTCGCCGTTGAGCCCGCGGAGGTTGCTGTCGATGCAGACGGCCTCGCCGCCGTACTCGGTCGAGCACGGCAGCGCGGGCACCTCGTTCTCGTTGCGGTCGCGCAGGATGAGATGGCAGCGCGTGTACGAGCCCGCGACGAGCCACGGGCAGCGCAGCTCGGTCATGTTGATGACCGGAGGCAGCGGCGCGACGCGCACCAGCTGCTCGAGCGGCAAGATGTTGGAGCCAAACACGGAAGCGTCGGCTCTGCTCAGGTGCGAGACGGAGATGAACAGCAGCCCGAGCCCAGCGCTCTGCAGCGACACCCCTTCGAAGACCACCACGCCCTCCTCGGCCACCGCCTCCACCGGGAGGCGAGAGGTCGGCGAGCTGTCGAGCGATGAGATGATCAGCATCTGAAGCACGGCGTCGTGGCCGACGCCGTCGGTGACGCGCTCGCCGTCGTCCGTGACGAGCTCGACGGTGACGTCAAACGCGCTGTCCGCCTGGATCGCATAGTCGGGCGCTGCACCGAGCCACCGCATTCTCGTGGCCAAGAGCAACGGAGGGTGCCCAGGCGGCGAGGGCGGCGTGGGTGGGTTCGGAGGCGAAAAGGGCGGCGAGGGCCTCGCGGGTGGCGAGGGAGGCGAGGGAGGCGGGGTCGGTGGGTCGGGAGGCGTCGGCGGCACTGGCGGCGGGTGCGGCGGGTCGGGAGGCGCGGGCGGCTGCAGCGGCGACCCCGACGACTGCGTCACACGACGCCACGCGTGCTCGTCGCTGCGCCTGCTGCTAGCCGACGCCGACGCGTGCCGACGCGTGCCGTGTGCCGCGCTGGTGGCGAGCAGGGCGAGCGCTAGCATTGCGAAAGCGCTAGCACGCTCGGGTAGGACGACGCGATCGCAATTTATACTTTCTGATTGAAACTGCATAGCTGCGGTGGTTTGACCCCGCGAGACTGGAGGCGGGAAAATAGCAAGGCAGTAGGGCTTTACCAACCTGCAAGCTGCTCTCGCAGTAAACTCGCTGGAGGAGGCGC
>Ga0209713_10000563_pt1 | contig 20978 bp, 13 predicted proteins | sample ArcOceMetagenome_3_FD_187444 | JGI IMG/M metagenome (GOLD analysis project Ga0209713, IMG submission 187444) | Marine eukaryotic phytoplankton communities from Arctic Ocean - Arctic Ocean- Svalbard ARC20M Metagenome (SPAdes) (version 2) | ecosystem: Environmental > Aquatic > Marine > Oceanic... | reverse complement strand
GCGCCGGCCGGTGCGGCGGCGCCTGCGGCGGTGGCGGTTCCGGCGGCGTGGGCGGTGGCGGCGGCGGTGGCGGCGTTGGCGGCGCTGCTTGCGGAGGCGCCGGGCGGCGGCGGGTGGTGCAGCTCGTCCCACTTGAGCGACATCGCCCACGCGTACGAGACCTGGAAGGTGGCGAGGCAGTAGCCGCCCTCGCCGAGCCTCTCGGCGTCGGTCGTGAGCTGCGCGAGCAGCGCGAGCTCGGCGGGGAGCGACGCGACGCGCGCGCGGACGGTCACGTACGCCACGAGCGGCATCAGCTCGTCGGCGCAGAGCGGCGGCGCCCCCGACGCCTGCGCGTCGCCCTCGACGAGCCGGCAGACGTCGACGAGGCAGTGGAGCATCTGGCGCGGCCCCGCCGCCTGCGGCAGCTGCTGCAGCCGCGAGATGGCGCGCGCGTACGGCAGGCTGAGCGCCCTGTTGGCGCCGTCGGGCGGCAGCGACGCGAGCGCCGCGGCGCCGCCGACGCCGTTGGCGCGCGCGCCCGCGCCCGCGCCGGCGCCCGCGCCCGCGCCGGTGCCCGCCTCGCACAGCGCCGCCGGGATGCGCAGGTGCGACGGCAGCAGCACGTGCGAGAGCAGGTGGAGCTGCTGGGCGTAGCGCGGCTGCTCGGCGGCGCAGCGCTCGGCGAAGATCGACGAGAGCGACCGCCGCACCGCCTCGTACGCCGCGCGCTCCACAAACGAGAGCAGCTCCGCGCCCGCCGCGCCGCCGCCGCCGCCGCCGCCCGCGCCGCGCCTACCACCACCACCACCGCCGCCACCACCGCCACCGCCGCCGCCGCCGCCGCCGCCGCCTCGACCCACGCCCCCGAGGCTGCTCGCGACGTCGGGCGCCGGGCTGTGCTGCCGCAGCTGCGGGTAGAGCGCGAGCGCCTCCTCCTGCATGCGCGCGGCGTGGCGGCGCGCCGCGGCGCACGCGGCGGCCGCGCGCGCGTCGCCGCCCTCGGCGGCCGAGGTGGCGCCCTCGGCGGGGAACTCGCGCGCAAAGGCGTCGCCGAGCTGCCGCAGCGCGAGCGGCAGCGGGTGGCTCGGCTGCGTGAGCGCGCGCGTCAGCCAGCCCTCGACGAGCACCGCGTCCCACGGCCGCTGCGCCACCTGCGTCAGCCAGCGCTGCTCGTGCTGCACCGGCGCGTCGTGCACCGCCGCGCACGGCAGCGAGAAGAGGGTGTCGCCGCGCGCCAGCAGCACCGACCAGCGGCCGCGCGCGCTCACGCACACGCGCGCCGCGCCGTCGGCGTCGCGGCCGCCCTTGCTCTTGCTCGAGCTGGCGGCGGCGGCGGCGGCGGCAGCAGACGAGGAGGAGGAGGCGCAGTTGCCTGCCTCGGCCTCGGCCCTGCGCGCCGCACGCGCCGCGGCGTCGATCGCCTTGCTGGTGGGGAGGCGCACCACCTGCACGCGCTCGCCGCTGAGCACATCGTGCACGTGCAGCGCCACCGGGGCGGCGGCCCTGTCGGCCGACGCACCCGACCCCCCACCCGAGGCGCGCGAGGCGGCGGCAGAGGAGGCGGCCGAGGAGGCGGCGGAGGCGGAGGCGGTGGGCGGCGGGCTGGTGAAGAGGAGAGGCCAGCCGAGAGCGGCGGAGCGCGGCGTGCCGCCCTCGAGCGTGAGGTGCTGGCGCGTCCGCCAGCCCTGGCCGGCGTCGATGCCCACCGCCACCGCGTTGGTGCCGCCGCCGCCGCCGCCCACCAGCAGGGTCTCCTCGGGACCCAGCCACAGCGCCGTACCAGCCATCGACGCTGCCGCCGATGTGGCGCCTCCGCCGCCGCCACCCAACCCGCCGCCGCCGCCGCCGCCGCCATCGCCACCGCTCGCTCTGCCGCCGAGCCTGCCGCCGCCCTTGCCGTCGTCGTCGTCCGCGTGGTGATGCGGCTGCAGCAGCGGAAGCAGCGACGCCTCCGCGACGCCGTCGGCCTCGGCCGCCTCGGCGGCGCCCTTCAGGTCGACGACGCTGCTCGCGGCGGCGGCGCCGTGCAGCCGCCGGTCGTACGTGTGCAGGCTGAGCAGGTGCAGCGCCGCGCCGCAGCCGAGCACGAGCGCGCGCGCGCCCGACCAGCCGAGCGAGCGCGGCGGCAGCGGCAGCGACGTGGGCAGCGCCAGCATCGCCTCGAGCAGCCACCGCTCCGACGGGCGCATCGGCCCCTCGCCGCGCTCCTCGTCGTCGCACTCGCAGCAGTACGTGTACACGAAGACCGCGCGCGGCGTAGCGACGCACACGCACGCGACCGCGTCGTCGCGCCCGCCGCGCTCCGGCGGTCGCGCCGCCATGCACTGCACGCGGGCCACGGGCAGCGTGCGGCACGGCCGCAGGCCAGCCTGGCCGAGCGCCGTGGCCATCAGCGTGCCTCCACACAGGACGAAGGCGCGCGGCGCGGCGTCGGCACCAAGGGCGAGCTGCGTCACGGCCGACTGGTGAGACGCCGCACCACGGGCGAGCAGCGTGCAGCCTCTGCCGGCGACCAGCTGCCACAGCAGCAGCTGCCCCTGCTCAGTGCCGACGAGCACCTGGTCGCCCGGCAGCTGCAGCAGCGAGCTCACGCCGCCACCCGGCATCGCAGTCGCGAGCACGACGGGCTCGGCGTAGATGGCCGAGCTGCTGCCGCCGCCGCCGCCACCGGAGGACGCTCCGGGCGGCAGGAGCAGCTCGCCCGCCGGCGGCTCTGGCGGCATCAGCGCCGGCTCCGAAGCCACCGACGAGCCGCCGTTGAACAGGCTGCTGAAGCTGGACTCGAGACGGGAGACGTACTTCTCCATGGCCGGCGCGACGTTCGCGGTCGGCGTGATGCGCAATCGACCAAAGTCGTATCTTGACGCACTGGCGGCAGGCCTACGTGCCTGGCGCTGGTCCCTCAGAGAGGGGGCAGCTGCGGTAGACCTGCCGCCAGAGGGCCAAAGTCGTGTCAGAGAAGCGAAAAGAGAGGACCCCTCCTCAACACGCAGACTCAAAAGGATGCACCGGTCGGACCCCGCCACGCCTAAACGTCTCGCGGGGCTACGTCCGCCTCCATCCAATTGTCTTCCACTGGGTCTTGTTGTCAAGCCGGTGCGGTGCAGCCGCTGCAACTGCAGCCGCGTTTCAAGCACGTGCAGCGTGAAGCCGCTGCGCCACTTCACGCACTGCTTGCACACGCCAGCCGGCGGCACCACCGCCCCGTAGTGCGCGAGGCGCTCCTCGCGTCCTCGCACGTCACCAGCAGCGCGGCGCGCGCGCAGACCTCCGCCTGCAGCTGGGCGTACACGCCGGAATCATGCCGGACGTTGTCGAGGATCCGATTCACGTGTCGCGCGGGCAGCCCCGCCAACAGCGTGCGGTAGGCGGAGGTCGTCTCCGTGCCATGCCGGAGGGTGTCCGAGTTGCCCTCCTCCAGGTCAGTCACCACAAACGCCGTGTCCAGTGCGCGCTGCCGCATGGCCGCGCGAGCGGTGTCTAAGCGGTGTCGACCAGCCGCTGCGTGCAGTGCTGCAGGTCCAGCGCGTGCCGAGGCTGATCGTCGACCTTGTCGACCTGTGACGACTCGGAGCGCCACTGTACGCACGCGACAACGCTTGGCTGCCATGTTGGCTGCTGCCAATGGCGATGCGCCATGCGCGAGAGGGCGGGTGCGATCCGCTCCAGCCGTGGCCTCCCCGGGCCGGGCGCGGCGGTGGTGCGCGCAGCACCGTCCAGCACAATCGTCCTCGCGCTGCCCACGTTGGCGAAGAAGGCTAGGACCGCACTCGCGCTCGATGAGCCCGAGAGGCGGCCATTGACGCCGCTCACCTCCAAGCTGCTCGGCATGCCGCGCTGCTTCGAGTGGAGCCGCACCACACGCGGGGGCAGCTCGCCGCGCACCACCTGCAGTGGCACCATCGCCACGAAGCGGCACAGCGGTTTGAGGTCCCACCATGCGCCGAGCCCGACGCCGTCACGCTCCTTGCTCCACGGATCGCCCATGCGCGAGCCTGATGCGGCGAGATGGGCGTGCGCAAATCAATGGGCATCGGTCCGAGGAGGGGTGGTCGTGTGAGCTGCGCACCGTGCATTAGTGGCTCAATCAGCACGCGGCCGAGCGCCTTAGCGTAGAAGGCTGCGTCCGAGACCACGCCAAGCCCATTCTGCTGCTGCTCCCGGCCATTGACCACTGCAAAGAATCGGGCGTCTCTTGGTACCGAGCGCACGCAGCTGTCGTAGCTCCGCGCGCTCCAGTCGGGTGTTGGCGGCGGCGGCGGCGGCGGTGGAGGAGGAGGAGGCGAAGGCGCGCCCCTTAATGGCGTCAACTCATTGTAGCTTCTGGACGGCGGCGGCGGCGACGGCAGCAGCAGCAGGCCAGCAGCGCAGCCCTTAGCCATGACTGCGGCGGTGGCTGCGATAGAGGCGGTGGCGGCGATGGCGTCGGCGCCGTCCTCAGCGGTGGCGGCGGCAGTGTCGGCGCCCTCAGCGGTTGCGCAGTTGCTGGCACCACAACGCCCATTCCGCTGACGGTGTCCATCGTGCTGCGCAGGGCGGCGGGCACCATTGTGTCTCCAGGCCGCGCTGCTGCATGAAGTGGAGGGCCGCGCCATTCGGATGGTGACCCGTGTTGTTCATGCGGTGGGCCGGGACAGCCCCAGGATGCTCTGTAGCGCGCCGCCGTCGCCCCGATCGACCAAAGACGACGAGCGACACCCCGCCACCGGCGCACCGGCCAAGCCGCGTGAGATCCATTGTTGTGTAACTAAGTAAATCTATCATGCGACGGAAAGTCGTATCGAAATCGCACTTCCGCGTCAAGAGGTGAAGCAGCGCAGCAGTCTAAGTTTATCTGCAACAAAGGCACTGCGAAGGAGAAAGGCAAGGTCTGCGTGGCCAGAGCTACCATGACGCACAGGCGCAAACCAGCGCACGAAACTTGAGGCGATGACGCCGATGGTGGAGCAAAGCGCCGACGACACTGACGCGACGTCCCGCTCAGCCGGCCCACCCACAGACGAGGCCTCGGACGGCAGCGCCGCCGCCGCCGCCGCCGCCGGCGGCACCAGCGGCGCTGCGGCGAGCTCCAGTGCTGCGGCTGGTGCCAGCGGAGAGGGCGACGCGGCGGCCGAGGCCGGCGTCGCGGCCGCCGCTGGCTCGAGCTCGACGTCGTGCGAGCCGGCACAGCCAGCTAGCGAGGGCTCTGGCGAGGCTGCCGCCGCGGACGCGCCGCGCGCGAGCGAGCAGCAAGCCGCGAGCAGCAGCAGCGCGCCTGCTGCCGCCGCCGGCGCGGCCGCGGCCGGCTCGTCGTCGCAGCTGGGCCTCAACGGCTCGCACCCGACGATCCCGGCCCCGAGAGGGCGCGTGACGACGACGTGGCACACCGACAAGCTACGCACGAGCCGCGAGCTGATGGTCTACCACCTCGAGTGCAGCGACGAGGCCCTGCTCGGCACCCTCGTCCTGCAGCCCGACCACAAGCTCGAGGACGTGCTGCGCATGCTGCGCGACGAGCTGGAGGTGGACGCCGCGACGGTGAGCCGCGGCACGATGGGCAGCAGCCTCAAGGTGCCCGTGCACAAGAACCAGTACGGCAAGTCGGCGCTGCACTATTTCCCGTCGAAGCGGCACTGCCTGCTGGTGATGGAGTTTCATGATGGGGACAACTCGGACTAGGGTTTGAATTTCTATCACCGTTTGGGTGCCGCCACACCCGCCATTTCATTCGTTCGCATGTCCTCTTTCACCAGACGCAAATCACCGCACTTGCACGCGTGGTCCGGCCGGGCTCCAGGAAAAGGTGCACCGCCGCGAACCCATTGCAGCAGCCTTCCCTACCGTCACAGCAGCCTTCCCCTACCGTCACAGCAGCCATCTACCGATGGGCGTCGCAGCAGCAGCTCTCTACGTCGGCTCCTTCGCTCTCCAGACCATGATGGTCTTCGCAGGCAACTCACGCCTCTTCGGAATGATGCCCGTGGGCTCTGGCTGGAAGACAAACGTCGAGATGTCTATCCTCTACACGTCGCTCGTGACTCCGGCGAACTGGGCCTTTGCCATCTGGGGCATCATCTACACAGCAGAGCTGGTCACGGTGTTCGTGCTCGCCGCCGTCGAGCTGGGTCTCTCCGACTCTCTCATCGGTGGCGATCCTACAACCGTGCTCGGGCTGTGGATCTCCATGAACGTGTGCCAGGGCTTGTGGTCGGTGCTCTTCGCCACCGGGCGGCTCGCGCTGTCGTCGTTGGCGCTCAGCGGCATCGCCGCCTCTCTCGTGAGCCTCGGTTTCGCGACGACGAGCGGCTCGAGCGTGATCGGCTACTTGGCCGTCTGCGCGCCCGTCTGGCTTCATGCCGGCTGGACGACCGCCGCCGCCCTCGTCAACGTCAGCCTCACCCTGGTGGGCCGAAGGGAGAGCCCGCCTGTGCAGCTCGCCGCGGCGTTCGCGACCTGCTACGGCGCCCTGGCGGCCGCGCTTGCGGTCCTCCTCTCGCAGCCGGGGATGGGCGCGCTGCCGTTCGGCGCCGCGCTCGCCTGGGCACTCGCCGCCATCCACCGCAAGCTGACGAACCCCGTCGCGCAGGAGACGGCCAACAACCCGGCGATCGCAGAGGTGGGCGAGGCGGCGCGCACCGCGCTCGAGATCACCGCCGCGTGGTGCTGCAACGCCATCCTCGTGTCGATCTTCTGCTTGCTCACGTACTACGGGGCTGACTTCAGGCGGTGAGCACTCGAAGTGTTGTGAGGTGGCGGATCTGGAATAGCGCGGTCTTTGGGTGTCGTGTGTGTGTGTGTGTGTGTGTGCGTGAGAGTGACGAGAGAGTAGAGAGAGAGAGTGCGCCGCGAGCGCTCTGAATACATGATACTACATCATGGACATGCTACTACATGCTGCATGCTACACTGACGCTCCATCGCCTGTCCTGCTTCAAGGAAACCAGACGATCATCAGGAAGACCACGAAGATATTCCAAATGGCGATCAGGATGCGAAACACGCGCAAGGAGGCGATGAGCGTGAACAATCGCTCCTTGGCACCCACGGAGCCGCCGTCGAGCGAATCCTTGGGCAGCTTGAAGCTCAGGATGGCGCCACTGCGCACGGACGAGGCGCGGCAAGTCAGCGGCATGCGTGTGCAGCTCAGGTTTGTAGCGCCGCGCATGCGCACGAAGCGCCGCGCGTGGCAACGGAGCGCCGCGCGTGGGGACGGAAAGGCGCGCGTGGGCACGGAGGCGCGCACGCGTTCACGAGCAGCGTGCTCGACAGCACGAGGTCGGACAGCGCGAGCAGCATTGTGAGGGGTGCTGGAAGCGCCAGGGCTGAAGGGCCGCAAACATGACTTCGAGAGGTACGACCACTCAGACCAATCGCGCCAAACTCGCTACGAGAACGGTTCCGTCCAATCGTCTGGGTCCACCATCAGCAGCGGCGCCTCGGTGCTGCTGCGTCCCGTCTCACGCAGAAACGTCTCGTGCATGGCCCGGACCTCGCCGTGGCCTTCCTCCTGGCCCTTGACGATGAAGAACGTCTCCACGACCAGCTCCGGCTGCGTGCGCCGCCAGTGGGCGGCATCGACGATGATTTCGTTGTAGCCCAGCCGACTGTTGAGCTTGTGCCAGAGGCTCATCCGCCTCAGGTACATGCCAAAGTCGGGTGGACGCCACGAGCCGCCATTGCAGCCGTCGCCCGGGGCCTGGTACGAGCGAAGGTTGCCGATGTCCATGGCACGCGGGCAGGAGAATGCACCACAGCCGCCGCCCGAATCGCCGGCGTTGCCGCACACCAGCCTCGTGTGACGAGGGCGGAAGACGACGCCGCCCTTCTTGCACGTGAAGAGGGGAATCGCAAAGCCAGGCACCTCGTCGGCGGCGAACACGAGCGACGAGGAAATCCTCTCCATGCCAGGCGGTGGCCTCCACCACGCATGGTGGTCCTCGTAGCCGTCCGTGCAGTGGATCAGAACGCCCGCGTCGGCGAGAGAGCCATCCGCAGGCCAGTCGCCAAACGGATCGCGACGGAAGCGCACATTGAGCAGCGCTCTGAGCGACCCTGGTGCAGGCAACGAAGGAGGTGCTGGCAGTGGAGGCGGAGGCGCAGGCGACGGCGGCGGTGTTGGTCCAGGCAATGGCGGCGGTGGCGACGAGTCGGCAGGCTCTGTACAGCAATTGTCACCTTCGTAGCCCAACTCCTCCCAGAAGCAAGAGTGAGCGCACCAGTTGGCTGCGACCCACGAGCCCTTTGTGTTGCAGTTCTTCCATAGGTTCGCAAACTCAGTGCACGCCACGCCGTGTTCAGACATGTAGTCGGAAGGGTCATCGGTGCACGGCGAGCACGGCGGCGGGGTCGGAGGAGGCGGGGAGGGAGGCGGAGGTGGTGGCGGCGTTGGAGGCGGGAGAGGATGTTGCATGAAGGGTGGCGGCGGTGGTGGAGAGGGCGGTGACGGCGGTTGGATGGGCAGAGGCGGCGGTGGCGGGTGCGGAGGCGTGAGCAGCTGTGCGCCCGAGGTGCTCAAAGCAGACGCTTGTGCCGACGGTGGTGGCGGCAGCGGCGGTAGAAGCTCTGAAGTCCAAGGAATCTCGTCATCGCCATCGATGACACTGTGTGCCAGCATGACGAGGCTCACCGCGGCGAACACGACCGAGCAACCGCAGCTCAGCGTGGTCCATTTCCGCTTTGACGAGAACCAAAGGCCGCTGCTTGGCGGCCCACCATAGAAGTCGTCGCCATTGTCGTCGTCGTCGTCGTCGTCGTTTTCGTCGTCGTCCATGTTCTCCTCGGAGGCAAGTGACCGTTTAGTGGCATCGAGAGTCTCATAGCGTTTGCTCACCTTCCCTTGCCGCGGAGCGGTTGCGACGTTTGTCGGCTTGAGCGCGACCGTCTCGCCATTGGACAGCTCAATGCGGCATCGACCGGTGGCCTCAACGAAGCCGACGACCGTACCGACCGCGCCGTTGAGCTCAGGTCTTGCGTCGAGGCCAGTGATTCGGACCTCGCGTCCTTCAGGAGGCGCCGAGCCCACCATGGAACACGAGAGTATGCGAGAGCATCATTGGTCATTTGCATTCTTTACCATTTTTAAAACACATTATTCACTGAAAGTTTTTAGAACCCACAGCGTCACCACCCATCCGGCGTCTAAGCCCCCGGGACACCAGCACTGGGTCAGTACCAGCCTAGGGCGCATCCCGCGCCGCTGGCCGCGCGCATCCTACCGGCTCATGACACGTTTGAGAGGGCTCGAACAATTCGATCGAACAATAGGTCAACGCAGGCCTAATACTACGGCTTTTTTTTCTATACTGTACTCGGCACGTCGCCTGCGCCCTTGGCGCCTACGACTTGCTGCTCGTGGTCGTGCGGCTCGGTGTCGGCCGAGTGCTTGAGCGCCCAGCTCTCCCCCTCGGGGTCGGCGGCCTCGAGCGGGTGGCTGGCACCGCGGGGCAGCCGCATCAGGAAGGCCTCGATGCTCTCGAGCACGTGCGTGTGCAGCACGTCGAGCGTCGTCTCGACCGACGACAGCGCCGCCTGCACGACGTGCGGCCGCAGCCGCGCGCAGCACGCGGCGCGCGCCTCGAGGTGCCGCTGCACCGTCGACAGCTGCGCGAGCAAATCTCGCTGCGGCAGCGGCTCGTCACGCCCGTCACGCCCGTCGTGCGCCTCGTGCGCAACATCCGCTCCGGTGGCCGCGATGACCGTGGTCGCCGCCTCGGCGGCGGCGGGCGGCGGCGGGTCGGAGGCGAGGTGGTGGTGGAGCGCGAGCGCGAGGTCGTCGTCGCTGAGCTTGAGCACAAACGGCACGACGACGCCGTGGCGGCCGCAGCCGTCGCCCAGCGCCTCCTCGTACAGCGCGAGGTCGAGGTGGATGCCCTCGATGATCGTGCGCTTGCCCTCGTGCATCACCTTGTCGAGCTCCGCCTGCATCCCGTGCCGCACCGCGCCCACCTCCTCGTCGAACCGCGCCAGCAGCTCCGCCTCCGCGCCAAAGCGTCGCGACCACACGCGGCCTGGGTGGAGCTGGGCTGGAGCGGCCGCCGATGATGCAGCGCTGCTGCTGCTGCCGGGCGCGGCGGAGGCCGCAGAGGCGGCAGACCCGTTGGCAACGGATGAGGAGGCGCCCTGCGGCGGCTCCACGCTGGCGATGGCGGGCTGCTGCGGCGGCGGCGGTTGCGCGGTGGAGGCTGCGTGCGTCGAGACGAGCAGCGCGTGCAGCAGCTCGGTCTGCAGGATGTTGGGCAGGTTGAGCCGCTCGGCCAGGAGCGTGGCGACGGTCGACTTGCCGATGAGGCCCGTCCCGCTCACGAGGATGACGAGCGGGGTGCGCTGCTGGTTGAATGCCGACATCATGCGGAAGCGCCGGATGTACGCTCCGCCGTAGCCGTTGGCGCGCATGAGCGTGAAGAGCGCCGCCTCCATCTCGCCCTGAGTCAGATCGAGGCGCTGCGCGTCGACCAGCTGCTTCTTGAGCTCTAGAGCCAGGCGGATGGCGTCTCTGTAGGCCATCTGCGTGACCGCCAGCACGCGGCTGACGAGGAAGCGCGAGAGCACGTAGTAGTGAGCGTCCTGCCGGATCGCGGGGTCGCGCAGCCACACGCGCACCTTGACGTAGTCGTACTTGGAGGCGCCGCCGCGGCTGCCGCGCGGCGCGGGAGTTGACTCGGCGGCCATTGGGCGCTGTCTTGGCGATGTTTGCAGGGTAACCAGGAAGAAAACAATATTTTTGGAGGCGTTTCATTTGAACAAAATCATGTTGTGCACTGTATACGTTCTCAGGGTCACGCGCCCAGAGAGAAGAGCGCTGGCCAAAACAGAGCAACGATTCAATCGTCCTCAATGTCGTCGATGAGATGCGTCGTCGCGCTGGGCGCGGCTGGACCGGGGCGGCCGCTCATCGCGCGCTGCTGCATGTGCGGCGGCAGGTCCTTGGGCAGGTCGCGCCCCGCGCCAAACGCGGTGAGCGTCGCGATGCTGTGCCACTGCTCGCCCGAGATGGGCAGCTCGAGCGGGCGCGGCCCATTCGAGCACTGCGAGAGCATCAGCCGGATGTGCGGTATGTACTCGGTCGTCAGCTGCCCGGCGTGCGGTGGCGCGCCGCCCTCGGGAAGGTCGCGGCGCCCCGTGGCAGCCAGCCCTGCCGGCAAGAAGGCGCCCAGCGCGCGCTGCTGGCGCTCCGCTGCCGCCTTGTCGACGGCGAAGAACTGCGGCCGCGAAATCTGGGTGAAGCCGCTCGGCGCAGGGTGCTGATTCGGCGTGACCGTACCGCGCGCCGCGAGCGACGAAATGTACGGCAGCAGCGGCGTCTGCCACGGCCGCTGCCGGTGCGCCTGCATCAGCAGCGCCGCGTCGCTCAGGTGCTCGGCGGCGTCGGCGGCGTCGTCGGCGTCGGTGAAGAACTTCAGGTAGCTCTGCTGCAAAAAGGCCGCGGCGGACGCGTCCTCGAGCGCCGACGCCTGCAGGACGACCTCCGGCTCGTAGCCGTCGGACGGCTGCGCCAGGACTGTGCCGTGGCACGCGCGCGCCGCGGGCTGCCAGCCCACGTTGGGCACCGAGCCGAGCTGCTGCTGCTCCTGCGGCGAGCACTGCTCCTGCGGCTGCCACGACGGCGCACCGGCCGCCTCGGCCGCCTTGGCCGACGCCTTGGCGCGCTTGGCGGGCCGGTTGAGGATGCTGCCAATCGAGTGGAAGAGGTCGAGGAAGCGGTCGCTCTTGGTCGCGCCGTCGGTCGGCGCGCTGCTGCTGCTGGCGCCGCCGGTCGCCTCCTGGCCACCGCCGCGCGCCTTCTTTGCGAGGGCCTTGCCCTTGGGCGGAGGCCCCTGGCGCGTACGGCCCGCGCTCGCGTACTGCAGCGCGTGGAACGCGCTGCGCAGGTCGCCGTTGGCCTGCGTGACGAGGCTGCTCAGCGCCGTTGGCGGGAGGTCGACCCGCTCGATGGCCGCCACGTGCTTGATCGCCTTGGTGAGCAGCGTGTCGGCGACCGGGTTGACCTGCACCGTCGTGAGGAGGGTGCTCTGCGCGTCGGGGCCCAGCAGCGTCTCCAGCTGCTTCTGCATGGCCGTGCTCGAGTCGGCGCCGGTGCAGAGGACCAACGCCATTGGGAAGCGCGCCGTCGCGAGCGCGCGCCGCAGCAGCACCTGCAGCTGACGACTGATGTCGTCGTTGTGCGCGTTGGGCAGCTCGTCCAGCAGCACGAGCCGTCGCCGCATGCCGGTGCTGGCGGCAGCGGCCCCCGTGGGTCCAGCCGCGGCTCCTCCCGCAGGGACGAGGCACAGCGAGAGCGTGCGAAGCGACGCGCGCAAAAAGTCGCCGAACTGCGTCATGCGCGACTCGTAAGGGCCCTCGCGCTGCCGATCGGGGTCCCACGCGTCCGAGCGCGGCTCAAACCACTCACAAATCTCAAAGTGCAGCTCCTCGGCAATCACGCGCAGCATCGTCGACTTGCCCGAGCCCGGCGGCCCGATCAGCACGAGCATCCGCTTCGAGGGCGGCAGCCCCAGCTGCAGGCTGGCGTCCGCTTGCTGGAGCCACGCCCGCACCTCCTCGACCTTCTTCTTGTGCATCGCCAGGTCGGCGCTGCTCTTGGGCGCGTGCTTCTCCACCCACAGCGCCTCGCTGCCCGCGGCCGACGCGGGAGGCGGCAGCGGCGGAGGCTGCGGCGTCTGCCTCGTGGAAGAGGTGACGGCGGGCGCGGCGCTTGGACCGGCGGCGCCCGGCGCCGAGCGCACCACAAAGTCGGAGAGGCTGCCGCGCTGCGCCGGCGCAGGCTTGGCCTCGGTCCGCGCTTTCGCGCCGTCGGCGGGCGCCTTGCGCTTCTTGAGGAGGCTCGACATGCGCGCGACGCTGTACGCGACCCTTGCCGGGAAATCAAGGGGTGCGACCAATTTTTTCAGCGGACACCTCTGAGAAAAACCGGTCGGAGCAGCCAGACAGGTCGGTCGGTCGGTCGTTAGGTGGTATTCACCCCGTGTGGGTGGTATTCACCCCTCCCCTCAGAGCTTGCGCGAGCGGATGAGGCGCTTCTCAAGGTGCTTCTGCTTGTCGTCGGAGAGTGAGTGCGACTGCCAATCAATAAGTAAGCGGAGCACTTTCATGACGTAGATTGAAAATGGAGTTAGGCCTCCACGGCCGGAGCGGCCTCGCAGGAGGCGGAAAAATTGAGCTCTGAGACCCCAAAACAACCGATTTCGAAGCAAAACGGATGCGTACCGCGCCGCCCACGCCCGAAAATTTTCGGGCCTGCGGCGCGGTGAACCGGTCGGTCGGTCTCATACGTGTGGCAGTTAGTGGTTGGTGCCACCCCTTGGGGAAATTTGGATTTCTTTTTTCTTTTTGTTTTTCTATCTGAATTGCCTCGGCAAGTAAGCTGGAAATAAAGGATAGATACATAGATAGAAATAAAGCCACCTAAAAAAAACACACACAACGCAGCGTGGCACAGCACCGCAGGTGCCGGAGATAAGGGGGGCGACTTCCGGAAAAAGTGACCACTTACGGCGTTCCCTACACGCTCCGCCGCGCGCGCGCGGCCGCCCAACTCTGTGTTCGGCGCCGGGCTCGCCGGCGCGGCCACCAGGAGGACCAATGGCCGCCGCCTGGCATGCGCACGTCCCCGCGGACGAGCGCTGGGTGCGTCCTCGCGGCTGGGCGACGCGCGTGGCGGTGCTCTCCGCGGGCGCCACTATTTTTGGCTCCGCGGCGACGCTCGCCAACCACACGGTTTACCAGATTCCGGCCGTCCACACCAAGACGCTGACAAACTGCTTGCCCGCCGCCGCCGCGATGGCGCTCAACCTGATCCTCCACTGGATGATGCAATGGCGGGCGAGTCGGCGGCCTCGCCGGACGCCCCGCCGAATGGCCACCTCGCCCGTCAGCGACGACCCGCTGCTCGGCTCCGACGGCAAGCCGTGGAGGAAGCCGCTATTCCACCGCTGGCACCTGCTCTTCCTCCCCGCCATGCTCGACCTCGCCACGACCGTGCTGCTCAACCTCGCCTTCCAGCGAGCCCCCGCCTCGGTCGTCGCCATGGTCGGGTCGTGCTCCGTCGTCGTCGTGGCGCTGCTGTCCAAGTGGCTGCTCAAGACCGAGTACCGGCCCATCCAGCGGGCAGGCATCGCGACGGCGGTCGCCGGGCTCGGCGTCGTGAGCGCCGCCACCGCGATCCACCACAACCTGAAGCTCCGCCAGCTGAGCAGCAGCGGCCTCTTCGGCTGCCTGCTCACGCTGGTGCGTGGTGGCGACGCTGGCCGTCTCGCTGTGCTGGTGCCTCGAGGAGCGCTACCTCAAGCGCGGCTACTTTGCGCCGGTCGAGCAGGTGGGCATCGAGGGGTGCATCCAGCTGCTGGTGCTCTTCCTCGCCGTCTACCCGATTGCCATGCTGCCCGGCCACGACCACGGTCACGTCGAGGACATCGGCGCCGCCGCGCGCCTCGCCTTCAGCGGCACGGGGCAGGGGCTGCTGGTGGGTCTGCTCGGCGGCGCCGAGCTGCTCTCGCTCGCGCTGTACAACCCGCTCTCGCAGGCCATCGGCGCGGCGAGCGGCAGCGTGCTGCGCACGCTCTGCGCCGCGCTGCGCGTGGTGCTCGTCGGGTCGGGCGGGCTCGTGCTCTTCTACGCGACGGGCGGCGACCTCGGCGAGGACTGGGAGCCGGACTCGGCGCCGATGCGCATCTGCGGCTTCGGCCTGCTCATCACCGGCATGGCGATGTTCGCGCGTGCCTACCGCACCGCCGCGCACCCCTCGGAGCCCGAGCTCGCCGACAGCGCCAACTACGCGTCGAGCGATCCAGACCTGACCTTTGGCTCCGGCTTGAGAGACTCGGTGTCGCGGCTGCTCGACGAGCTGACCGTCGGGCCGTTTCCACACGTGAACCAATCGGGCGTCGCGCCAGCTTCGGGTGGCTGGGCGCCGGGCGACGGCGCCCTGCCCGTGCTTCGCGAGACGGCGGGCGGCACGTCCACGGAACCATCGCGCGCGGTCACCGACGGCGGCACCACGGCGAGCGGTTCGGCGGCGACGAGCTCGGCAACTCAGCGCCTGGTCAGCGTGACGCAGTGATTCAGAGTGTTCACATTGTCTATTGTTCAATAAATGTTGGATCGGTTGTTCCGATTGGCTCCTGTTCCGGCTGGTCTCGCTGGTCCCCGGAGGCCCCGGGTACCGGGTCCCGCCGGGAGCCGGACCAGCGGGACCTTGCCCGTGTCCGTCGTGTTTTGCATTGACCCACTGGCGGCAGGCCTACGGGGGCAGCTGCAGGTAGATCTGCCGCCAGAGGGCCAAGTGTTTTGCAACACATGCCGGCAGGACGCTTACCGCTACTTTTCGTGGCCGCCGCCGCGGTGCAGCACGTCGTGCGCGCTGGCACATTTCCGCCCAGACCCAGTGCCACATTCCGTCAGCTCAGCGACCATCAACCCGAAACCATTTCGATTCGTGAGCTGAGCAGCACAGTGGACGCGCTCGAGAGTGTGCCTGAGCCTGAACCGGAGAGTGAGCCCGAGCCTGAACCCGAGGGCGAGGCAGAGCCGGAAGCCGAAGGCGAGCCAGAGCTGGAAACTGACAGCGACGCAGAGCCTGAACCCGAGTATACCAGCGACTGCTTCGAGGTGCAGTCGCTCGCTCATGGTGTCGCCAACGCATTGCTCTTCATCGCTTTGCTAGTGGCCATATTGAGGCTCTTCCAAGTCAAGGCAATGACTCGGCTCGTTGGAATACTTGTGATTACGACCGGCATCACCACCGGATGCCGAGCGCTCTTCTTCCTCATCGACCCGTACCACACCAAGCAAAGGCTCCCTGAGCTTCTTGCCGAGCACCTGATTGGCCTACCCCTCCCGGCGCAAAACACAGCGGATGTGCTCGCACTCATCATCGACGTGCAGCGTATCTTTGAGAGCCGAAGAGCCAGACGAACGCCAGGCGGCACCAAAGTATTGCAGCGATCGAGCTCCAACGCGGTCCTGCAACTGCGATTTGGGCAATTCCACGTGACGCTTCAGGTAGTACGGGTCTGGCAGTTTGCGTACGTGATGTGCGCGCTCGAGTTCGGCGTGCAGATCTTCGCAGACACGATGCGATTCTTGGGCTACGAGTGGGGCATTCTGATCGTCTGTCAAGTTTTCTTTATCACATGGGGATTGATTATCGCACTCGGCTTCCTCTCATGGCGAGTGGTCGCTCGCGTCCTGCAGCCAATGAGGACCGGCTCCAAAAGGCCCGTGACAAGCGCTGTCGAGGAGCCGACCTCAAACATCGACCAAAATGGCGTGGAGCACGTTGCGTACAGCGTGTGGCTCTCTATGGCGTGCACCGCTGTGCAGACGATTACGGCTCTCTGGCAGCTCTCCAGAAGCAACCTCACCTCCGAGGGCCTCTGCGCATTCAAGTGGGTTGAGCACAGCGTCGCATGCGTCAACGCTGGTGCCATCATTGTGTACACCTTCAGTCACCGGGACAATTTCGTGCGTGCGCGCGCGAGACGGCGTTCCAGAGATGTGATGCAGGAGTTCCGTCGAGGGCGTGCTTCTGCGGCAGATTCCGATGGCCAGACCGACCCGGACCGAGCCGGAGGTGCCGATTCCGAGCGGACCGAGGCCAAAGGGGGAGGAGGCGGTGCGCGTCTAGTAGTGAATTGTAGCTCTGTCGATATAAACCTGCGTTAATTTATCTCCGGCTCTGTCAGCAAATCGCCACGCACACATTCACGCCACCTGGGGCCCTCCGGCAGGGCCTGGGCCTGGCAGCCCCCAGGCCGACATGCCGGCAAGCGATGCGGAGTTCGGGTCAAAGGCGGCAGGTTGCGACCAGCCGCCGTAGCCACCATATCCGCCATAGCCGGCTTGCGCCGCTGCGCCCATCGGCTGCTGCTGCTGTGGCCAGGCCGCCTGCGCCCCCCCATACGGCCAGGCAGCGCCGGCAGGGCTCGCGGTGTGCTCGACGAGATTCGCAGCGGCGCCGCCGGCGGGCGCCGTCGCCGCCCACCCACTCCTCGGCGTAGCCCCCGCACCGACGGGCGGCTGGCCGGAGATGCTGCGCCAGGCCATGCCGTCGCCCTGCGACCAGCTGCCATCGGCATTCTGCTTGACGGTGCGTGAGACGTCGGCCGTCGGCATGCGCAGCTGCGCGACGCTCTGCAGCGACGGCGCAGAGGCAGAGGAGGACCCCGGCGGCGCGCCGCCCTGCCCCTCCGCCTGCCGCAGCCGCTGCTGCGCCGCAGCCGCCTCCGCAAGGAGCAGCGACATGTACGCGGGATTGGCCGATCCCGGGGCGGGCGCCGGCGCCGGGAAGGCGCTCTGCGCTGCCGGCGCGGCACTGCCGCCGAGCCCGATGCTGCCCGTGGCCGCGCCTGCGGGCGCGCCAAAGTACGAAGGCACACTCGCGGCGCCGGCAGCGCCCCACGCGGGCCAAGCGCCCGGCTGCGGGGTGGCAGCCCCGAAGGGCGGGGCAGCGCCGCCCCAGGCCCCCGCGCCGGGGCCAGGGACGTAGGCGCTCACCGGCATGGAGGAGTTGGATGGGCTGGCGGCGGCGGCAGCGGCGACAGCGGCGAGAGAATGCTGCTGTGCAGCGGCGGCCGTCATTGGAGCAACGGGCGCTGCGGTGGCGGCAGAGGCAGCGGCAGCGGAGATGCGGCCGTCCTTGGAAGGCTTCGGCGGCGGCGCGAACGCGGCGGAGCCGAGGGAGCCGGCCGCGGAGGTGGCTGCGGAGGAGGTGATGGGCGCAGAGACAAAAGGGAGGGCACCGTGTCGCGTCGGTGGGGGAGGCGGCAGCGTGAGGCCGACCGAGGTCATGAACTTCTCAAACTGCTCGTCGAGCACATGCTGGCCGTTGATCAGCTTGAACGGGTCGCGCCACTTGCGCGGCGAGGCGTGCGTGCCGTTGCCGCCGCCACCAAAGGCACCAAAGCCAGCCGGGTGGTTGGGATTGGGCGCTTGCCAGGAGGCGGCGGCCGGCAGCGAGGTGGGCGCGCCCTCGAGGCCCGTCAGGAATGGGTCGGGTGGCGCGGTACCCAGCTTGTTGACCCGGTTCATGAACTGCATGAACCCGAGGTCGGAGCCGATCGACTTGGGCAGCACAGGAACGCCCGAGAGGACCGGCGGCGCACCGCCCTGCGTCCGAGACTGGAGCAGCTTGGCGGCACCGACGCCTGGGGGTGGCCACTGCGCGAGGCTCTTGGGCGCGCCCTGCTGCGCCTCACCAGGCTGCTGCTGCTGCTGCTGTTGTTGCTGCTGCTGCTGCTGTTGCGGCTGCTGCTTGCCGCGGCGTGCCTGCTGCTGGCCCTTTGACTGCCCGGCTGGCGCCGACGTAGCCCGCCGCCGCGACGGCTCAGGGTGCTGCTGGGCCTGTTGCTGCGGCTGCGGCAGGAGGGCCTGAGAGTCGCGCCGAGTACTTGTAGAGAAGTGTGTCTCTGCGCCAAGAGACGCAGCGAGGTAGCTAGCGAGCATGGCTTATCTGGATCTCTGGGTGCGGTGGTGCTACCCCTAGAAAAGTGGCACGCAATGACGAGCAGTAGCGCCACAGGGTGTTGGCTCGCACACACGCACTCGCCCGACCCTTGTAACACGACGTGCGGCGGAGAAAGCAGGCGGATCTAGAGGCACAGTCAGGCGCGCTCATCACTTGGTGTACATCTTGCCCACGTCCTCGATGGCGTGGTCGAGCGCGTCGCACGCCGCCGGGTCGACCACCTGCTTCGTCTTGACCGCGGCGGCCAGCACCGAGTGGTGCGCGGCGAGCGCCTGCAGGTAGTCGGTCTCGTTCTCGAAGAGCTCCTGAGCGCGTCGCGCGATCGTGGGGGCAAGGCGTCAGGCGTGAGGAGCGGACCTCCTGGAGGACTGTGGGCCGAGGGCGGTGCGCGGCGAGCGGGGCGCCGAGGGGACTGCTGGGGCGCGCGAGCAGCGGTACTCGCACCTTCTTGACGCGCTGGCAGAGCATGTACTCGGACACGGTCGAGATGATGCTCTTCGCATGGTCCTCCTTCGTAATGATCCAGCGCGTCGCCTGGTTGAGCGCGAGCGCGGTGCCAGCGCCCGAGAGGTCGTTGATCTGCACCATCGCCTTGCGCACGGTCGCCGCATCCTCCTTGAGCTGGGTCACGCGGACCGGGTCATCGAAGATGCCGCAGGGGACCTGGCAATGAGCACGCGAGAGCGCCGGAAGCAGCGCCGGAAGCCGCGAGCTCTTCGAGACCACCGCGCGCAGCATCTAGAGAGTGGTCTTGAGCTCCTGAGTTATGTCTTTGCGTCGAGTTTCGGGGTGCGCGCCGTCTAATTCGCCGTCTCGCGATCCTGCCCATCAACAGCGGCGCGTGCGATGGCCGAGAACGCCGCAGATTTCGTAGCTGGGTGGGCGGCGGGCGCCGTGGCCACGCTGGCCACGCAGCCCGTCGATCTGGTCATCACGAGGCTTCAGGCGGGCCAGGCGAGCTCCATCTCGACCGCCATCGCCGCTGAGCCGCTGCCCGCCCTCTGGCGGGGCATGGGCCCGCTCCTCGTCGTGCAGCCCATCTCGAACGCGCTCATGTTCGTCGGCTACGGAGCCGGCAAGCACTATGCCGAGCGCAACGGCGGCAGCGCCCTGCTGCCGGTCTTCTTCGGAGGCTGCGCCGGCGGCTTTGCGCAGAGCCTGGCGCAGTCGCCCGCCGAGCTGCTCAAGGTGCGCATGCAGCTGTCGGGCCACACGCACACGCCGAGCGCGCGGTCGCTGCTGGCCGAGGGTGGGCTGAGCCGCGGGCTCGCCGCGACCCTCTGGCGCGACGTGCTGCCGCACGGCGTGTGGTTTGCGTCGTACGACCTGGCCAAGAAGCAGCTGCAGGAGCGGCAGGCCGGTGCGGCGCCGGCGGCCGATGGCGATGCGGCGGCCGACGTGCCGCTGCCCGTCGCGTCGCAGCTGTCGGCGGGCGCATTCGCCGCCACCGTGGCGTGGGTGGTCGGCTACCCGTTCGACGTGATCAAGACGCGCTGCCAGATGGCGGGCTCGGCGGGCACGCTGGTCGGCGCGACGCGCGCGCTCTTTGCCGAGGCCGGCGTCTCGGCCTTCTACGTCGGCCTCTCCCTTAAGCTGGCGCGCGCCATCCCGATGAGTGCCATCAACTTCCTCGCGTACGAGAAGGTCTACGCCCTCGTCAACCGCCAGCCCTGAGCCGTGCGCGCCGGGCCGAGGCGCGCGCGCGCGCGTGCACGACATACTTGTACAGTCTTTGGCGCCTCTCTCTGCCTCGGGTTCCCTCTCAGGCGCCTCGCATGCCGAGGAGGAGAGATAGTGGAGAGAAGGTGCCGCAATCTGGCGGCGGCGGCGGCATGCGCGTATTTTCCTTAGCGGGTACCCTAGCGAGTGATGGAGTGGAGACGATGGTAAGATCTAGTTGGATTCAAGAACAGGTCAACGCACCCCCATCCCATCCCCCTCCTCTCACTTTCGAGTTACAGGAGCCGCTGGCTCGAGCGCGGCGGTGCTCCTCTCCTGCCGTTGACACCGCAGCCTGGCAGTGACGCGGCGGCTTCGTCGCCATGCGAACGAGCGCCATGATCGAGCACATGCGTTGCCCCCGCTTGTTCAACGTCGCGGCGAGCACTTGCATCGCGTACTTTGAGTCCGTGTCGGCAGCCGGCACGGACACCACCGCCGGCAAAGGGTCGTATGCCTCCTCCTCCTCCTCCTCATAGGTGGTCTCGGCAAAACTCACTCGCTTCGAAGCCAAGGTGGTGTCGGGGAAGCCGAGGCAGATGCGGCTGGCGATGAAGAGCACCAGGATGACCACCGCCCCAACGATGACGATGTCTCTGACTGCTCTGTCATCCGCCGCGATGCTCTCCACGCATCCCTTCAAGGAGTCCACCACCAGGCCCGCCGCGCCAGGGAATGCCGCTCGGGGAATATTGAGGCTGCAGAGGTTGGGATGGCTGGGCGGAGGCGATGTTGGTGGGGCGGGGGGTGGAGTCGGCGAGGGCGGCGAGGGCGAGGGCGGCGGCGGTGGCGGCGGTGGCGGTGGTGCCGGTGGCGGCGGCGGTTGCGGCGGTGGCGG
>Ga0209713_10000562_pt1 | contig 20982 bp, 17 predicted proteins | sample ArcOceMetagenome_3_FD_187444 | JGI IMG/M metagenome (GOLD analysis project Ga0209713, IMG submission 187444) | Marine eukaryotic phytoplankton communities from Arctic Ocean - Arctic Ocean- Svalbard ARC20M Metagenome (SPAdes) (version 2) | ecosystem: Environmental > Aquatic > Marine > Oceanic... | reverse complement strand
CTGGTCTTCCCCCTCGACTTGCTGCTGGTCTTCCCCCTCGACCTGCTCCTGGTCTTCCCCCTCGACCTGCTCCTGGTCTTCCCCCTCGACTTGCTGCTGGTCTTCCCCCTCGACCTGCTCCTGGTCGCTTGCTTTATAGTGGTCGTTCGCACACCTTGCCCTCGTCGTATGACAGATGCCGCTAGCTGTTCATTCCGATTTTGAAACATCTGCAATCGCTCTGCGATCCGCCAGTCATGCATGGGTGCATGCTGTAAATCGACATCTCCTTCCTTTGCGAATCTGTGTGCCTTGATTGGTGGGCGCTCGGTGATTTCAAAATTCTCGATCAGCCCTTGCATCTGGGCGTCGTGTAAGTGTGATGTCATTTCAGCTTTCCACTTTTTGCAAACACCTGGAGTGTCCTTGTCCACGATGTAATCCATGACCAAAGGCAGCTCGGGGTCCCAGCTATCCCACAAACCTCCGAATTGCCACTCAACGCCGCGACCCTTGGTTTGCTTGGGTTCTAACCCTATGATTTTATGCATGATTTCGGGTGAGTTCTTGGCATTCGAAAGATACACATACATGGAATACCTGGTGTCGTCATGTGCAATTTTAGTCGTCCATTGAGCTTCGCGGAGAATTCGTGCGTTTTGCCGTTTTCGCTCTTGCTGCTTTGTGAGCCCTCGATACACTCCTGGTCGAATTGGCTTCACAGGCATGACTGTTGTTTTTTTTTACATCACAACAAGGAATTATTCTTTACGCGTGTCGATTCGCTTGCTTGTCAGTCTGGTGCCACGGTCGAACAAGATCAACACATAGCCTGGTCCTGGACTTTTGTCCCACCAGTGGTGAAAAGACGAGAACAAAACATGAAAAACAGATGCGAATATATTTATACATTTTTTTGTGTTGCAAGTTGATAAATGAGTTTCGGCGGGACTAGTCCGAGCGTTGACGGCGAGACCGTCGCGCAGACGACATTTGGTGGTGGCGGCTTCGGCGGTAGCACATTGGCGTCAGAATCGGCGCCAAGCCAGAGCATGTTCGGGGGTGCCTCGAACACAGCCCTTACCGGGTCAGGCGGCAGCGGCAATCTGTTTCGCTTCGGTACGCAAGCGCTCAGCTTCAACGAGGCCACCGAGAAAATCCAAGAAACGTACAACTTGAGCCAAGATCTGCGAGTCGTCGGTCGGTTTGGTCGACTGACCACTTACGATGTGGCTGATCTATCGGCCCAACTGCAGGTGCTGATCGAGCCAGTCCCGACGCCTCAGGATGCGAGACGCGTGCAGGACACGATGGAGGAATATTGTCGTCTAGCGTCCGCTCTCGGTCAAGCGAACATAGGCATCCCTGTCGGTACGATGGAGGACACGAAACGCGGGTGCTTCCTGATGAACCTGCAGGCACAGCCCGACAATAGCATGCTAGCCGGGCTCTTTATGAAGCGTTACAAGGGCACGCTGGAGGATTTCATCACGAACGGGAATGGGCTGTCCAAAAGCCAGGCCGACCAGATCGCACGGCTTATCCAGGAACGGCTGTTCTTGTCCCTGGAAAACGGCGTCGTGTGGTACTACTTGGACCCTCACAATATTGTGGTGGAGCAAGGATTCGGCAGCGACATCGTGGACGTACGGTTCAACAATCTCTCCCCGCGCTCCGTGTGCGTCGGGCAGCCCATTGCCGACAAGGCCAAGCTCGGGCCAGCATCTGCGTTTCGGTGTCGGCAACAAGCTCTCGGTACGCAGCGCGAACTGCACCTCGGTGAAATGACGATCGTGTACCGTTTGCAGCTTCTGCTCCTCATGATCAAGCTGCTGAAGTCGACGAAACGCAGAATTCCATTCTACAACTACGTAAAGCCGCAGATCCGATTCCTGCAAAAGCCCAAGCAGTCCATCAAGACAGTTCAACAGATGTTGGCCGGCGAAAAAGGCGGTGTGGCCCAGTCGGCTATGCGCGAGTTGTTGAGTCAATTGAAGGGCGCGGTCGGACTGACGCGCTTCGCTACCAACCAGACCACCGGGGGCTCAGTATACTACGGTGTACAAGAAGACTCCTCAACGTTCTTGTTGACCCTCTATGCCACACTCGCCACGTTCCTGGAGAACCGTACAAGCTACTTGAGTGAGATCGACCTATTCTATACGTCCTCGCCGGACAGCGATAATTCGTCTATGGTGCTGGATACCATGGCCGAGTTTGTGACCATGGACTCGCTGGTAGACCCAGCGGTGTCGGGCCGCACGCAGCAGGCAGACATCGTCAATGCACTGACGGCGATCTCGTCCGACGGTGGTGTCCAGCTCAGCGTGAGCCAGGGGGCTCGCCAGCCGCAGATGGCGTACCCCCGGGCTAGCTCGGCCGCCTTCGAAACGACTTCCGTTGACTGGCTCGACTTCGCCGCAGATGATGGCGACGACTTTGGGCAATTGCCCGATCCGACGGAAGTCAGCATGTTGAGGTATGCCCTCAGTGAACGCCTGACGGTCGAGTTGCTGTACCAGCTCAACCTCGGATGGCCACCTCTGACTGGACGGCGACGCAAAGTCTATCTGCTGCGGATGGCTCGAGGGATCAGCAATCTGGAACGGGACAGCATTCAGAACGAGCAGACTCAGGAGCGCCTCGTCCGCATCATGGAGGCGCTGAAAAATCAACTAGGAGAGAGTTGGTCGGACGACTGGTTCGATGTCGCCAGTTGGAGTAAACGTAAAGACAGAGAGAAGGCGCAAAAGGCAAAAGGAACAGAGACATCAGAGGCAGCAGTAACAGCGGCAAAACAGCTGGCAGCAGGAGAGCTGGCAGCAAAACAGCTGGCAGCAAAACAGCTGGCAGCAGAAGAGCTGGCAGCAAAACAGCTGGCAGCAGAAGAGCTGGCAGCAGTCACCAAGCGGGCAGTCACCAAGCGGGCAGACATCAAGCGGCGAAGAGGCAGAAGCAAACGCCCAAAGCAGCCAGCAGAGCCAGCAGGGCCAGCAGAGCCAGTAGAGGATGAGGTTTAGAGTAGCCACCTTTTTCCAATGTAGATGCAAAAAATAAATATGAAAAAATAATCCATTTTTTTGTGTCTGTTGTATCGACAAAGCATGAAAGTGTTAAGACAATCCGATCTGAGTCGTGCAGATGTAGAGACGGAGCAACTCATACGAAACGCTATGGGTCAGGCCTGGATCGCCTATCATTTGGCAGCTGGCTTGGCGCACCGCGCTCTGGAGCGCGGGAACCCGCGTACGTATTGTGTCAACTTGCTGTTCAAGATGTCTAACGACATTCACCACTTTGTATTGCAGAGCTGTAAGACATGTCATAGCCACCATCGCGAGTACTGCCAAAGGTTCCCCATAAAAAAGTGCACCGACTTTGAAAGGTGGGTCTTTGACCTGCACAATGCAGTCAACGAGCGCGTGCAAAAGCCGACGGAAACCGACTTTGAGAAGGTACGCGAGCACTATAGACAGCAGATCGTCTCGCTCGGAGACGATGCCAATATCATGACTATCTCCCGGGCGATGCCCGCCATCTTCGGCCGGTACTGTTACAACTGCTGATCACCAACGGCTCTCTCGTTCGTGTCCGTGTGGGCACGCAACACGTAGTGAAACCAGCCCTCCTCGAGGGACAGCCGCTCGATCTCACAACTGGTTTGCCAGTCCAAAGACCAGCGCGTCGAGTCGATTCTGCGGTGTGCGAGTCCCAGCTCGTGGACGGTGCACTCTTGGTCGTCGATCGTGAGTGGGGAAAACACCGGCTCTGTCCGCTCCAGAGGCAGCAGCACAGCACACTCGTGAGAGGGACACCAACCGACGACACAGGCACAGTAAGTGCCCTTATCCAACCAATCGGGTGTAAAGTCATCGTCGACGAAACTGTACGTGTCATCCGGATAGTGCCAAATCGAGTATAATGGCGACAAAAAATCTGTTTGCATTCTGTTCTCTTGAAAACAATTCTGTTTTTATTTTGTGTCCTCACGATTCAACACAGCATTCGGTCGGGAAAACCTCACGAACGACTTTTTCTAGACAAGGTGGTCGGTCGGTGGCATCGGTGCTTCGATTCGCTTGCCTGAGGATGTTTATGTATCGCTTTGTCCACTCTGCAAAGGTGCCAGGACCAACGCAACGTTTCTGCAATGCATGTAGCGAGTACCACAAACAGTTCAAGTCCATCAAATTTCGCCCTACGGCTTTTCTGTAGCATTTGAGCGGATGGCGGTGTTTGTACAACACCTCGGCATCCTGATGTGATGAGCCGAACGCCTTGTCTCTGTCCTCGTGGACAATCAGGGTGTCGTCTGTCTCGTGCAGCGCAGAGGTCGGCGACACAGAGGCTAGACCAAAGTCGATCAGTACGACTTCATAGTGCGGATGCACGGGCCAAACAAATTCAAGTTCGCTGTCGTCCAGGGCCAGGTGGCGCCTGCCCGGAGCCGGCACAGCCCGCCTGCGAAGCATGACGTTCCGCAGCATCAAGTCGTTGTGCCGCACCCCCATGCGCTGCATGCCCACGATGGTCGCGAGCAAATCGCACATCAGCAACAGTAGCAGCGTGTCATGCTCCTGCCGCTTGTCGGGTGCGACAAGCGGCATTTGCTCAATGCTGGACTGAAGGTACTTGTCGAAAGTGACCTCCAGTTGCTCCATGTAGAGCAAGGCGGCGGGCTCGAAGCCGACGGCTTCCGTCACACGCTTGCTGTATTCCGCGGGCATGTCTTTGTGCAACACCATCATGTGCATGTGCGGAACCCACTTCCAATCCATGAGCGTACTGCTACCTAGTTGCTGCAAAAGCCCACACTCCGTGTGTAGATCTTCCTTTTCCTCCAAGTCACTCTGCCGCTTGCCGCGTTCGGACCGGTCGGGGCTGTGCACATCTCGGTACCGCCGGACGACTTTGGCGACACACGTGTTTTCTTCAAAGCTTGTCTCGATCACCTTGGAATAGTTGCCGCTACCAACGCAGTACTGACCCCCCTCCATTCTCGAAATGAGTGTGCCGAAATTTTCCACTCCTTGTCTGTTTCACCCCGCGACGTCTGCTTTTTCACACTTTTTTTTACATTTTTGAAAAGCGCGAAAAATTAACCCATGAGGGAAAAAAAACACAGACTGTGAATATGATATCAAGGGGGACCAGACATGACACACGTTACCGCAAGATCCGAAAGCAGCGAGTCCATGTTTGCCATCATGGCAAATCCCGAGAAAGTGGACATGACGCGACCACGGCCTGTGACCAGTCTGGCCGGGTTGCGGTTCCCGGGCAACCCACAGGGACACACAGAGGCCGATTTCACAAACAAAGTCGCCGTCGGCGTGCCGTCGCCCCGATCTTCCCACAGCCCATCTCACAGGCACACACCACCGGCATCGGCCAGGCGGTCGTGTTTCTCTGATAACAGCAAGTCGCCTGCTAGGCACCAGTTCGGCCTGCAGGTGCAAACCCCACAGTCCTCGCGGCGCAAATTCTTTGACGACAGCAGAAATGATACGTTCTCGCCATCGGCGGCGGAAGGGCGTGTGGTCACTACGATGGAGGACAATGAAGTAGACGACGACCCCTACAAAAACATGTCAGCATCGGAGATCCAGTTCGAAAAGCAATCGACCCTCATGGAGTTGGACCGGCTCCAAACGCAGCACGGCTGCAAGCTGAGTCGTGAGTACAACATGCGGGATAACCTTGCCGACATGAAGTTCGAAGTACGTTGCCACCTCAGTAAGATTGATGAAACCAGTACGGTCAAGTTCATGTCGGACGGCATGAAGTTGATGTGTCAGGGTGTGGAGCTGGCCAACAACCGTTGGGGGCCGTTCTTGGATCTCGATGGCTGGGCCTCGGCAGTAACAGATGACATGAGCAAGTACGAAAGTTCGCTCGCAAAATTGTACCGCAAGTACTGGAAACGGTCCACTATGGCCCCAGAGTTGGAACTGGCCTTTGGCATCATCGGGTCCATCGCTTTGCATCACTTCAAACGAAAGGCAGCCGGTGCCATGTTCGGCGGTCAGTCGAAGTCCATGCCGACCAACGGAACAGCACCCCAGGCAGCCCGCGACACCATGCCCTTCAGCAGCATGGCTGCCAACCCCCGAGCGCCGGTGGCCTCTTTCAGCGTTGCGCCTCCGACACCTGCACCTACGTTACCCCCCAGACAGCCGGTGACAGAGGAGGAAGACGACGAAGAGGAGGAGCCGCCGAGTGCAGAGTCGATTGTTGAACCCCTCGTACCAGAGTCCGTGCCACTTTCAGCCCGCAAGCGTTTGATTTTCAATTAAGCTACGACACGTAAATCTTGAGACAGTAAAATGACCTCGAAAAAAATAATCTGTCCCATTTTAGTGACCACTTTGGCAGATGGATAAAATATGTTATTCTTTTTCAAGAAAGCGCTATGAACACGGGTATCGTGCGCGGGTATGACCCCAACTTTTGGCGAAACTCGCAGTACAGGCGCTTAATCTATCTCGAGCAGTTCTTGCTTACCCTGTCGTGGTCTCTAGAAAGGACAGCGCTGGTGGTGCACACGCTGAATGATACCGACAACGATGCGATCGGCCTAGTTGACTTTGCCATCATTCGCATCATTTGGGAGGCGTCGCTTGTGCTTGGTGGCTGGCTGGTCGGCAGCTTTGTCGTCTGGTGCCAGTTTACTCCAATGGCAATGCTCAAGAATTGTGCCAGGCTGGCATTGGTGTGCACGCCGCTTTTGTTCTACAGTCACGTCATGCAGCTGGCGCCTCGCAGCATCGTGGCCGTTTACACCCTCTTTTACTTTGTCGATGGGGGCATACGTAACATGCGCAACGTCATCCTGACACAGTGCTCCCCCCAACGGGAGATGATGCGTACCATCGGTATCAATTTGGCTTTCCGCAGCATGGCAATTATGTGCGGTAGTTGTGTATCGATGTTACTGTTCCGACTGTTGGATGACGCCATTCTGACGATACATCTCGTCGCTGCAGTCGCCTACACACTGTCCGTGTTCACGCTGCAAATGCTGGGGGACAGCGAATGCGCTCCGCCGGTTATTCCAGTGACAGAAACAAAGAGCATATACAACCCGGTGAGACCAGATACTGCCCCCGTGTACTTGCTGTTAGTATTCATGTTGCTACCGATCACCTACTCAGTGCTAAGTTTTTATGAAATATGGGCGATTTCAGAATACGACGTCAGCAATGCAACGCTCGACTCCTCCAAACTAGGTATGAGTTTGTTTTCCATGATCCTTTCGCTCCTGTGCGCAACGACCACGAGCCTGTGGCCTTTCAGGAGGTGGATCATCGTCGGTGCCCAGGCGCTCGCCATCGTGGCGATCGGCTGTATCGCGTACATTCCACTCGAACAATATCAGTTTTTTGTGTGCATAACTGCCCTGGTCGTATGTGTGCTCGTATCTCGGCTTATCAACTCAGCGATGTTTTTCGACTATCTGCCCTCTGACTCCCAATCGTTGACCAAATGGGCCAGCGTTTCCATGCTAGCGACTCTGCTGACGCGCTTCTCGGAGCTTGGTATGGGTGCTCTTGTCAACCTACACGGTTATTCTTCCGCCCTGACTGTCACGATGATGTTGGTCGGTCTCATTGTGATTGTCTGTGTTTGGGTTGCACAGGTGTTACATACCGACATGTCACCAAAGCCTATCACTATCCAAGAAGTTACAGTCACTGGAGCACAGATATGATAAAAGTAAAAAAAGAACTCTTTGAAAAAAATACATTTTATTCTTGTTTTTCGAATACCGACCAACGATAAAGGCCGCTAATCTCCTGCTCCGCTTTAGTCAGATTGGCAAAGCCCTCTGTGTCGTGAAACAGCCGACTTTCGACTAGCCACAACTGCTCAGCAGCACACACGGAGACTAGCTCAGACCAAGGGATCAGAAACTCACTTTGTTCTACAACACCAGCGTTGTCAGCAAAGAGTGAGAACTGTACGCGTTGGCCCCACTTGCCGCTCTCCCAATCGGCCTCCATTGGTAGCAAGCTGCCCACCTTGTTCTGCAGTCCCATTTTGCTTATCGCAGACTCTTCGTCGACCACGGTCAGCACGAACCTTCCACCTGGTGCCAGTGTCTCTCTCACGCATGCCATGAATTGTGAGCAAGTTTCTTCCGAGCCCAGTACGTAACCCAAACAGAACATCGCCGAAATCAATTGGTACCCGCCCTCTCGCTCCCAATCGAGATCCCGCATATCCGTACAGCATATAGTCGTTTTCATTTCCTTTCTTCTGTACGGATGTCGTGACCTTTGATTCCATCGTCGCATGCCTTCGTCGATGCTCACTTCACTGTTGTCCACACCAACGTAATGCCAAACTTGGGGATGGTCGCGGTATTTCCACACGTCTCCTAACCGACCACATCCAAGATCCAACACTTTGGCCTTCTGCTGTGCTTGCCTCAATCCAGAGTGGATTATGGATCGTTTGATTTGGTTATGGAAGCGTCTCAGGTTGGCTGGATTCTGTTCAGAAAACACCTCTCCTCTAGACAAGCGATCATAGTACGGGGTTGTGTCAATAATTGCATGTGGTTGGGTGAGTTTCTTCGACATCCCTTTCTTGGTATTCGTCTACTGGTCAGTGATGACTAGGAAGATTATTGTTCGAGACAATAAAGTGCAACTAAACTCTGATGACCCTTGGAAATTGTACTCTTTATTTTTTTCAGTCTTTATTTTTTCCAGTCTTTATTTTTCCAGTCTTTATTTTTTCCAGTCTTTATTTTTTCCAGTCTTTATTTTTTCAGTCTTTATTTTTTCAGATTCATTGTACCAACCTTTGTACCACGGTCCGAAACATCACTATATAAGTCCGCGGACTTGATTTTCCCTCATCGCACATATCCAGCAACATGCTCCGACAACCGAAACGTAACGCCGTGCCCCGACGAGCGACCAATCATACAAGCTCCAACGTCGACTTTGTCGAATCTTTGATTGCCAAGGAGGCACCGCTGGCACAGGCCGGTTACAGAGATGCGGGCGGCAACATTGTCATCCAACTGCCATCTTCCGCCCTGGAAGAGCTCGCCATAAAGGGAGCCGTGATCTGCCTCGATCGAAGTTACTCGATGAAGACTTGCGTCAATTCTCAGACGTATCATGAGCTACAGTACAATGCCTCAAATGCTTGTATCTTGTCGGGTGTCGAGTTCACTCCTATGCAAGCTATCACGTTTGACGACGTGGGAGAAACCTTCACCATTCCAATGGGTACAACCCGCGAAGAGTTGCAGAACATACTCCCTCTGTCTGCTACCGCGCCGCGATACGGGACACACTTGTTGCCTGCATTGAAGCTTGTAAAGGAAGCCAACACGATGATCATTATGACCGATGGAGCCATCCAGGACGTTGATCCAGCCATCACCTACATCATGAGGAATCTGCAGAGTCCGAAGATCATTGCAGTAGGCATCGGCAACTCGTTCGACCCGAAGACCGTCAACCTCAAGAGTACTGAGTTCCGCAACCTCAAACGCCTAGTCGACTTGGGCAACTCGCATTCGCAGCTTTTTCTCTGCAAGGACATCCACGCTCTCGAGGATTCGATGGAATCGATCTGGACCGCACAAGCAACTGTCGATGGACAAGCTCTACCGGTCGCCGTCTCGCCTACCAATGTGGCTTACGCCGTTGCCCTTGCTGGCCAGGTCTCGGGGTCTAGCTTTGCAGCGCGTATCGGCAATGTCACCTACAACGTTGAGATTTGCGACGAACCAACCTTACAGATGCAGCAGAACATGGAGTTTATTCAGCAACTCTGGCAAGACGAACTTGAAGTGCAGGAGGCTGCTGCTCAGGAGGAGGCCACATTCCGTGCACGTGGACTGACGACCCACATCGTCAAGCTTTTGCTGTCGAACGCAGCCAAGCGTATCAAGCGTGGCCGCATCGGCCGCATCTCTTTGAAGACACTGGGCAAGGCGCTGCGAGCTTTGGCAAAGCAGCGTAAGATTCCCGACACGTTCAGATCTCTGTTGGTCGCCTTGGAGGATCCAGACGCACCACCATTTCATGGCACCAACCGAAATGTGACACAGGCAGAGCATCTGTGTTGTTTGATCTCGTTGGACAAGGAGCTGGAACTGCTACAGGCACTCCTGCAGATGCCTCGGTCGACTCTCGCACAGACGCCAAACACGGACATCCTGCGGGCCACGCACCCTTTGTACGCACTGGTCGTCGGCCTCAGACGCCGCACTGGCCCTGAAGGGACAGCGTTGGGCTTACAGAACCAGTTGCGTGCGACCGAAATAACCGGAGAAGTTCAGTTTGTCACGATCTGCTACGACAGCATCATGGAGCTTGCACGTCAAAATGGTCTGCAAATTACCGGAGACCTGTTTGACGATCTTTCTCAATTGGCCGGAGTATTTGACGCAGGTACTGCGCAGGCATGGCTGGATGCTGCGCCGCCTGCTGCAGCTGAGCATCGAGTGCAGTTTCTTGAGTCCCTGCGAATCTTTGCTTCTCCGGACCAAGAGCCGATGCTGCTGCCGGTTATCTCGCGGTGCAGCGATGATGAGGGATTCCTGATCGGCATGTGTGGTACGATGCGACTCGTTCTGAACACAACAGTTACTGGCGCACCACAAGACAGCAACCGCACGTATGCGCTTGGAATGTTGGGCGTCCTGACCACGCTATTGGGAGTTTCCCAACCGAGCCAGCATCACAAGGATTTGATCACCCAACTGGCCTCTACATGTCGTGCTGTCGGTGTCAGTTTGACAACAGCCCTGGGAACTTACGCAGTCGACATGCACGAACAGGGTACGACACAACTGCCCTCGGTCTGGCGCAATGCTCTAGCGGCAACCGCTAGGGGAGCAGGCGATTTGGAACGGATGAGGGCGGGCCTCAAAGCCAACCGCCGGAACCTACTACAGCTGGTTGAGCAAGTGGTTTCCGACGGTGGCCCCAACTGCTTGCCCGCCCTACTCGACCTCACCACTCTCGGCGACTCTTTCGACGGACGGTGTGCAGCCGCAACATTGTTGGTCGTGACTTCATCACAACTTGCGTATATTGTCGGACCGAAGAGGATCGAGACAGCCCGACAAGCGCTCAAGGAGGCTGCAGCGGCTCTTCGGGAGCAGCAACTTGTTACCTTTGTGTTGCGCCATATCACCAGCGTCACTGGCACAGAGAAGAATCGGACTCTGGGAGAGGTGCTTGGTGAAAAGTGCACTCTTTGTAACACCGGTGTGCTCTCGCTTTTGCCTGCAGAGAATCAGTACAATGTGTGGTCGCGAATCAAGAACGAACCGGTTGGACAGGACACTGTCAATGCGGAGTTGCTCGGAAAGCTGCTCCAGAGTGCCAGCACTTCGAACGACCGAGACGCGCAGCGGTTACAAGAGCTCGTCCAACTGACATCCAGGGTCACGTCATCCAATATTCGGGCCCTTGACCTCTGCTCCTCGGGCGAGTTGGAAATCATCGCTACGGAATGTGCCATCGTCTTGGCCGATGCCAACAACACCAGGGCACGCAATCTATTCGAACAGGCTGTCTTGCAGCGTTTGCGTCGGATCGTCTTTGGGTCTCGTCAGCAAGGCATTTGGATTCCTTTTAGCGATGTAGCCAACGTTGTGCATGGCCTCGAACACATTTTGACCTCTCTCGGGGCCAATCCTGGTATCGTGGCACTTTTGGTTCTACAGGCTGCCAGTGAGCAGGATGAGTGCATGTCGATCGCCAAAGAAACGGTCCGATCAATCATGAAGACGCTGGGTACCGACAAGGAGCTGAGTGCAGTGGCCCATGCGAGCATCGCGTTGCGACCACAATTTCGCCAGATGATCGAAGCAGATGCCGAATTACTCGGCTTTCCCGCGACAGATCCTACGTTTATCTCGCTGATCCTCTCAGAATTCATGGCTCTACTTACGCGTGAAGGTTCCGTCGACACAGCGGCGATTCAACGCCGACTGGGAACATTGAAGCAAACATTCAACATCCAGCAATCGCTAGCCGAGCTGTTGGCTACAATGACCAACTTGAAGATTCAACAGTCTGATCTGCTCAAAGCAAAGGTTTGCGAGCGTTTCCACTACTTTCCCGTGATGCCAGCCTCCTTGATCAAGCAGGACCCAGGTTTTGCTCGTTTGTGGCAGCTTGCTGCTAAGGTGAGCAGACTACAACAAATCATGTTGGATTTCCATCATCGACAAATAGAGGGTGGTGGGAAGCAAAACGGGTTGGTCCATTGTCTAATTCACGAGCCAAACTGCTTTAGCACTGAGTATCCATCTTTGTCCAAGAATGATGCATTTTGGGATCTCGCTTGCGAGGTTGCTGAAGGAGCAATTTCGAGGCCAAATGGTGCGTTGACAGAACATACCGTCGTTTTTTCCAAGGCGCTCGTCGACACGTTTCGTGAGACTGTTCTTGAACCAAAACATGTCTTGGATTACAAGAAGAAGCAAAGTGGTCGTTACAAGGCTGTCGTGCTCACAGCGATTTGCATCGCCGACGGGTTGGACATTACCCAATCATCGTCAGCCCGGGCGGACATCTTGGCGTATTCGACTTACACGCCAGTGGCGAACACAACTGACCCAATCGTGCAATGCTCTGACTATTTTCACGACGAATCGGCAAAGTTGAAGCTTTTCAAGCTGCTGGCCAATCTGTGAAAATCGACGATATTGACTTGTCAACATCGTAATGAATTATTTTTTTATTGAAAATAAGGTTTTCAAAAACATAAAGGGTTAGGGTTAGGGTTCGGCCAACAAAATAAATGTGTTTTTTTTATCATAAGTTTTCAACAACAAGAACTTTCTTACATAACTACATCACGCCACTCTTCATCAGCTATTACTTCCTCTTCCTCCTTGAAACGGAATTCATAATCTCGAATTTCTTGCTGATGTGTTGATTTATATGCGTTTAGCATTTATGTTTGATGATTATGAACATGAAAAAAATCTTCTTTTTTTCTAAGGTATTTGGTCAGCACCATGATACGTCAATAGATAAGCTTTGCGGAAGCAAAGCAGACAAGCTATAATAGTCGTGGAATTCGCCAAGCCACCAATTTTGAATGAATCCTTGCCGCTATCTGTCAAATAAGCGTAGAAGCTTGCACCAGTCGCGGCAGCTAAAATTAAATCCGTTGCCAAATAGACACCGATTGGTTTCACCGGGTAAGGAGCATAATTTTTCAAGACGACGAACCCGATTATTAGAAACACAAAATGCAGCGTGTTGCTAATCGTTGGCACCAAGAGCACAAAATTCCGATGCTCTTCTCTCGCAGCAAACGTTAGCGCGACGATCGCAAGACAAAGGTAAACAGCGTACACGGCTGCGACAAGAAGAGTTTTGCTGCCCATTTTCAAATATGCTGAGCAAAAAAATACATGCAGGCTTTTGAAATCCATGTTTGATGAGTAGAAAGTGAAAAAAAATCTATCTTTTTTAAGGGAATGTATTATTGCGCCGTGTTCGTGACGCAAATAATTTTACTCGCCTTCATAGTTTACTTGCTGTGGTGCGACCGAGCCAGAAGATTACCTTGGTTTGCTAACCGTTTGTCCAGTTGCAAGTATACACGCGACTTGTCTCTTGTCAATCGCGGCGCTAAATATACAATCAGGGCAATTCCGTGTGCCAGTTGGGTAGAATTCTTCGACCCGGTTCTACCCTCTTTTGCTCGAGACTGTATCGAACACTTGTATGTGGAAATCGAGACACAAACTGAGGAGAGTCATGTGGTTACGATGGGAGTTCGCCGCACGAGACGCACTTCCCCGTGCCATCCGCACAGCTTCCTGGGGACGTGTGACATCCAAATACCAGATTGTTCCCTGCTGCGAGCGACCCAGCAAATGCAGCGCCATCCGTTTGACCTGAGCCTCCGGCAAGGAATACAAATTGGACGCACAAATGCGAACGCTTCGATGGTGCTAGTCGGTAAACCGCTAATGGGGGGTCAAATCTCCGATGCTCAGTTGCGCGTCATCAAATGGTTTGAAAAGCACAAGGTTGTCCAAAACCATTGGGATGCTGTGCGACTGGAGAACTCGCAGTTTGATTTTATGGCTCCGTGGTCGACATGTCCACTTGCCATGAGTTGTAGGATGTTTGGTCACCTGTTTCACCGGGACCCGTCAAAGCTACTGTCTCGACTGATGCTGATCAAGTGCAAAAATCAATGATCAACCAAAAGACCCAAAACAATTTACGAAATTTCAAGTTAACAAATAAGTAGAAAAAAATAAGAAGAAGAATTTTTTTCTGAAATATTTCTACCACGGTACAAACGTTTTGTACCATTGGCATGTACGAAAACGTATAAAAGGGAGTAGTCAACCAAATCTCTTTCAGCAAACATGCGCACCACTCGCAGCAATAAAACCCCCGCCAACAACGTCCGATCGATTCGCAGATCAAGAAGTTTACGTCCTCGTACACCGACAAGACAATCTTCAAGGTCAACCTCACCACGAAAAGACAACCGAAGAAGAAGCCGCTCTCCATCTGAAGAACCTCAATCTAGAGTTCCTGCGGCGGTCGGGCAGGATTTGAACACTTGCTTGCGTTGGGAGAACTTACAACTTGAGCAGTTTCAGCGCTTGGGTGAGGGGATTGAAGAGGCACTGAAAATGCATGGTTTTCACAAGACGAGTTTCTATGTGGATGCAATCCGGGAAATGGTGATGGAAGAGATTACTAAGGAAATGAACCGTTCAGCGATAATATCCAAAATGGAAGAGTTCTTGGAGATGACCCAAAAGTGTTTTGTTGACACGAAGAAGTTTGACAACGGCATTGTTCGTGACATTGTCGCTTTTGTGCTCTGTTACACAGGGACTGAGCTCTAGGTGTTTTCGATTCTACGATGTATTGATATGGAACTTTATTATAGGCTTCTTGTCACGACTTTGTTGACCGTAGGAAATATTTTGTACTACTTAAAATAAAAACCATGAGAATCCCGATCACGCCTTTCGCACTTCTAGCAATAATGGCCAGCATTCTATATTCCTCCACACCATCTCAGAGCAGCGGGTACGGTGGCGAAGACATGCTGGTTCAAACGTTCGACAGCAAGAACGAATTCGACGCCGTGGAACAGGATTTGGAAGAGGCTTGGCATTTCGCGGAAGGAGCGGGTGTGGGTACAAAACTGCAATGCTGGACGTCGTGCGTCTGGAAAAAGTTTACGAACTTGTTCGGTGCCAACGCCGTGGTGCCAGAGGAGTGTTCGTGGGGTACCTGTGCGGGTCCTGCTCCCACTGAATAATTTTTCGAGTATACAGTAACCTTACGTGACATATGCCGCTGCGACGGGCGAAGCAGACTTTCGTCGACTACTGCCGGGAATCGTGCGACATGGCCTGTATCGAACTAGCGGAGCGTCAGCTTTTAGAGTACTATCGTAACGGCACCTACAAGGTGAGAAACGTCAAGGGTGACCGTAATTGCATGTATCGCGCTTTGAGCGCTGGCATACACAACACAGAAACCTTCTACCGACAAGTACGAGAGTCCATTTACAGAGAGCTGCAGGAACGATACGCGCACTATGAGTCCGTGTTCCAGAAATTTGCTGACGCGACTCTGTCTACCGAACTGGATGTGAAATCGACGCTTGACCCAACATGGGGTGACAGTGTCGTTGCTTTAATCGCGGCCAATGCGCTGTCGCGACCCATAATGATTGTGACAGTGACGGAAAACGGTACAAAAGTGGAATCTTTCGTGCCAGAGGGAGCCGACTGTGCTCTCGGTCTCTCGCTGGTGCTCGAGTTACAGGCTCAGCACTACCGTGCTGTCACGATTGACAAGCCTGATGCCGTCATGCTGAAGGCGGCGCCGCAACCGCCACCACCCCGTCGACCCTCTCGCCTACCAACACACGCGAGTGGTCGTTTGCTGGATCTGTGCCACACGAATCGAGACTGTAATAGCTCGATGGGACACTACTGCGAAAACAAGATTTGCGTGGACGATGCCATTTTAGCTGATTTGCCAGTTGTGCCGGAGCCCGCGAGAAAGACCGTGGTGAGATTTCAGTTACCGGACAGCTCCAGTCTGCTGTCACTGGATGCTCTCCGCAAATGTCAAAGCTCGTCACAGTGTGATGCTGAGCTCGGATTGTTTTGTGACCGCGGGATGTGTGTGAATGATCTTATTTACAACCAGGTGAGGCAGCAAAATAATCTTGAAGATTCTTGAAAGGAGACCTGTATGCTCTTAATTTCGACTACGGTAGCGATCCTTGCGGCCATCTTGGCACTGTTGTACGTTGCTCGGCGCGATGGCGAGACTGACAAAGCAGACGGCTGCCCTACACAAGAGCAAGCGAAGACGAACATTCGGCAGTGGATGTCTAGAGAGACCAATCGCGACAGCCTCAGGCAAATGATCAGCCAAAAAATACACGCAAAAGCAAGTGACCTAGACAAAGAAGTACGTGAATGTTTGCTGACGCACCACTTACCAAAGTTTTTGGATGCTCACCTGCTCGAACTGATCGGAGATCTGCAGTCCATCAAGGCATGTGACACGGCGCACACCGACAAGTTGCAGACAGAGATCACCCAGTCCACCAGCTCGTGGGTCGACAAGGTCTACAACCTCTTGCTACACAGGTGCAGGTGTAACCAATTCGATGGTGACCTGCCTCTGGCGATCATACCCTATGGGGACGACGACAGCTTGGATGCATCTCGGGAAATGAGTACTTTCGCATTCATGCAAAAGACAGATCCTGTGAGTGACTGTGTGCGTCAGCAGTTTTTGAAAGAAGTCTACGACAAGTGAAGAAAAATGTATATATTTCTGGTCAAGATACTAAATCATTTGTGTACACCTAACCCGTAAAAAGAAAAATTACAGCAAAATTTTTTCTTAATTTTTCTTTTAGTTGAAAGCTTTTTTCTGCTTCCTCAGACAGTGAAATTGCACAGTCGCGGTTCGTTTAGAGTTGCGTCGGTGAGACACACCCAACCAGTATTGATTCGCATGCTGGTCGAATCGACCCACACAGCACCCATGTAAAGGCTACCATCTTGCCGTTTGTACTGTGGGAACACCATTCGCACGCGGCTGCGGGCAGGCAGTACGTGCGACGGCGCCGCATCGTTAATGTCTTGTTCCGGGTCACCTGTTTTGTTGTCATAGACCCACGTAGTTGCTTCCGTGACGGTTGCATGCACCATCTGCGTCGCGATAGCTATCATGTCCCCCTGCGCATCCGATTCAAAGGGGTGTGGGGTGGCGGCACATAGCGCGCGACACCCCTGAATCTCAGATCTGAGATCGGCCACGGACAGCTCCAAAGCTGAAACCTGCGCCTTGAGCTGCGCTATATCTGCGCCACCCGAATCCGTTTCCGGCACAAAAACACTCTGCTGCTCTGCCAGATCGCCTAGACGCTCCGAGAGTGCCCCGATTGCTATTTCAAGGGCCTCGATCTTTACTTTGATAGGCACATCACTCCCCGACTGTGAGCTTGTGGTGTGATTGGTTGGCGGTGCGGCAGCAGGCGGAGCCGAGCCTTTGTTGCCCGGCAAATTCAACTGCCGCATTGCGGAGGTCGCGTGCCCGAGCATCTGGCTGCGTTTGTTGGTCGCAAACATATTTGACTGTCCTAGCGACATACCGATATGATCCATATTGAAGGCAACTATTTTTTACGGAGCTGTCTCGGCTCAACTCGAAGACCGATTATGTGATTATTCTGCGCTTGTCGCCCTTCCTTGAAATCACGCTTGATATTTGTGCCCATGGCAGCAATCGAGCTGTACGCGACCTACCCATGGCGAACTTTTCGTCAAGTCTCACGACCTGCACGCGCATGATGTCAACCCGGGGCAGCGGTCTTTTTGTGTCCGCGGGAGCCGTGGGAGTGTGGGCCCTGGTAGTATGCGACGGGGTTTTTCGCCGGTGCGGTGACGATGTTGCTTGCAAGCTTGCAGCCGCATCGTGCTGTGACGGTGATTTCGACCGAGGCATACAAACTCTGATTTGAAAAAGAGGTTTGAAAAAAAAAGACAGCCGTTTCTGTATATTTCATCGCCCTCCGCTCGAGACACGTGGAATGCATCTGAACACTCTACAAGCACGACAGGCCCTGGATGACCTTTGTGAGCGTCGGGCGTGGGTTGCGGCGGATAACGAAGCTGCTGCTCCCTTGTCTGGTGCGGAGCTCTGCCAGCTGCTGGAGGCATCTACGTCTGGCAACATGATGCATGCTCATCTCGAGGACTTCGAGCACGAGGCGACTCTGCTGGTAGTCGCCCCGATTGTGAGAGCGTCCAAGCAGAGCGAGCAGAGCGACGTGACAATCCTGCGGGATGTACTGCAACTAATGATAGAATCGATAAAAGGGTCGCTCGTGCATTGTGTGCTGTTCTTCAGCGACAACTGCGCAAGCGCGCAACTGCGGCAGATCCAGGACGTTGCGACGTCCTCTGGTAGTACGCGGTTCACAGCTTGCAACACCTGCTTTCTATGCATTCCCGTCCTGAGGCATCCGCTAAACCAGGACAAACAATACGAATTGTTGGCAAGAGACAAAGTAGGAATGACACTCGAGATCGAGTGCGCCGAGATCGATCTCCACCAAACGATGCCTCGGAACGTTTTTATAAACCATAAACATCTGGGTGGAAACAAATGGCTTCTGCAGACAATGTCCATGTCATCAGACCGTTATGAGAGAGAAGCAAAGGCTTGGTTACAGACATCCGGGGTAAATGTGGTGCGAGAGCACGCTGAGAGCGAATACCATGGTGTCGTGAAGGAATTGCTCAATGGCGATCCCAGCAGAATAAGCGATCTTCCGCATATGTTGCTGAGTGACCCTTGTAATATTGTAATGGGAGGAAAGACAGGAGACATGGTACGCATTCGACGATTTAGCGAGGATGGTAATGTGGCGTATCGTGTAATTTCTTAGCTGTTTTCAAAAAATCTGATTAAAAATTTATCTTGCTGATTTGGGAAAGTATTCACATGAGCAGTGACAATTCCTCCGTGCACGTAGTCGAGGCTGTGCTTCATGAAGATGATCTCTACAAGTTGCTCAACCTCGACTCCCAAGTGCCGCTCGGGGAGTTGTATGAGGCTACAGGCAAGCTAATCGATAAGATTCGTTTGCAACTCGATTTAGCCCAGAGCGAAAAAGATAAGCAAGATGTCCACAAAGCAGAAAACAAGTTGAAACAAGCATTGCTGTTGCAAGTTCAACAACAGGTCGAGAAGCACGGGATTCAAAACGCCTTTGGAGTGACTGCTCAAAACGCATTAGTAGCAAATCTAGACAAGGTGTATGAAAACTTGGTCATCAGCACCGACCAGAAGTCGATGGACACTTGGAACCTGCTCAATAACAACGCTATCGCGCAGTTGCAAAACCACAACGCGTGGGGTCAAGAAAGCTTCGCACCCACTGCTATGGAACTCGATTCGACAGAGGCGCCGACAGTGTTGCAGGAATACGCAAAGACGATGAACGACCCTGCAGCCTGGTATCACAAAATGAAGGATTTCATTTTGGCCACTAACTCGAAATTCGCGAACGCAAAGGAGGGATACGATTCCATCGACCAAAAAATTATTGACATATACGCCTATGCTGACATCAAAAATTGGCAGTCCCTCCAATGCGAAGAGACGCAGGTCGGGTCATTCAAACTCAAACTTAGCCATGAGTGCAGTGATAAGCGATTCCAAACCGCTCTGCCGAGCGTGTATGTCTATAAAGAAGGTCTGATGTTGCAGAATTTGAGAGATTACATCCAAGCCTTGAAAACGGACGCAATTACACAAGAGCAACATGAGACGCTCTTCCGTCACCTTGGAAATTATTGGGCCGCGTCCCCCACGAAGATTATCTGTGTGAATCAGAATGTTCCCATCTTGAACTTTTCCTTTGTTCCCATCGGGCTGCAAAACGTGCCAACCGACTTCATAAACCCTACCTTCAAAATCGGAGACAATGTTAGTTACAACGATCGCATTTCGCTACGCGGGGGGACTGTTAAGGACATCCTCCGACTAGCGAACGGAATTTTGTTGTATGCTTTACTTCTCGAGGACAATAGCACAGTGCAGGCGCATGAGGGGCAGTTGAACAAAATCGCCAGCAGTCAACTCTCTGAAGAGTTGAAATTCTTGAACGACGAGTGGATTGGCAACATAGACGACATTGTGCAAGAAGATAAAACAATCAAGGACCGGACGAGGCAGCTCCAAGCCCAAACATCCTTTGAGGCCAACAACGAGCTACCTGAAGACATCGACGAGGTTGTTACAGACGATGATATTGAGGACTCGGAGTCGGACAGCTCCGAGAGCGAAGATGATGTCGAATCCATATCGTCTTTGTGGAGTCCCGTTGATGATCTCAAGGACGTGGAGTTGCCGGCGTCTGAAGTGACTGCCGAATTCGACATCGACGATGACTTTGGAGTCGGTAACATGGAACTCGGCGTCACTGATATGGTGCACGACTCGGGGGAAAACGGCGAAGAAGAGAGCACCGACGAAGAAGAGAGCACCGTCGGGGTAGACGTTGATAAATTACGACCGTTCAACGGTCGTCTTCAAAGCACAGATTTTGACGAAGATGTAATCGATCAAGACGTACTTGGGGACTTGAAGGAGTCACCAACTGGTCTAGTGTCATCGACCGAACAGCAGTCGGACGCATTAAATGATGTTGATCAACTGGATAGTAAACGAGTGTCTGCGAGGGACAACTACTTGCCAAATGAAACGATCGAAGACGTGTTGGCCGATCTGCGGCAAGAGTCGACGGGGGCAGGCCAATCGGTGGATTCGGACACTTTGTTGGGGGAGCTGGCGGTCGACCAGCTGGGTGCCGGTGAGGTGCCGCTCCGGCGGGGCGCTACGGTTAGCGATGACCAAATGGATGTGTTGGCCGATTTGCGGCAAGAGTCGACGGGGGCAGGCCAATCGGTGGATTCGGACACTTTGTTGGGGG
>Ga0209713_10000561_pt1 | contig 20989 bp, 15 predicted proteins | sample ArcOceMetagenome_3_FD_187444 | JGI IMG/M metagenome (GOLD analysis project Ga0209713, IMG submission 187444) | Marine eukaryotic phytoplankton communities from Arctic Ocean - Arctic Ocean- Svalbard ARC20M Metagenome (SPAdes) (version 2) | ecosystem: Environmental > Aquatic > Marine > Oceanic... | reverse complement strand
GTGTGTGTGTGTGTGTGTGTGTGTGTGTGTGTGTGTGTGTGTGTGTGTGTGTACAACTGTGGCGCCATTGTGACAGGTGTGACGAGATGAAGGATGGGAGGGCAAATGGTCGAGGTGGAGTGAAGTGCAGCATGCTCTGCGGCAGCATGCGCTGCGTCTCATCGCCTCCCGCTGCCCTCAAGTGATTTCCCGACGGCTGTTTATTCTTTTCTTTAGCATAACGTAACTGCTCGAAACGGTTACATGCACACATGCCGGTGCCAACAGAGTGTAGGTACGGCCCACACCTTTTGCAGTGCAGCAGATTTGCATACGTATTGTAGGTATCTTTTTTTCTGTGTTTACGTGAGTGAGTGCATGGGCCTGAGCGCAGCAAGCACGTGCGCACAAGATCTCATCACATGCAGTTTGATGGGGTGTTAATCTCGCGAGTGTTGGTCATGTTGGCTCGAACGCGGCCGTTGGCCCTGGTTGATACAACAGATTGCAGTAAATCGTTGAGCGCTCCAGGTCATCGAGCAGACGCCAACTGATTGCGCTGTACGCAGTACGTGCGTCCATCAACGTGCAGTGACTGTAGTGGGTGCATACGCACAGTGACTGTAGTGGGTTTATACGCACAGTGACTGTAGTGGGTGCATCGACGCATAGAGCACTAGAGCACTACCGTTGGCACAGTGACAGCTGTCCACTCACTCACAGCTCATTCACTACAGTCACCGCTCAAAACACTGCAGTCACACGTTTTTATTCAATGCATGCGGCAGTATTGTGGAGGATTCGGCCGGTCATACAGCGCCGAAGTCACCTATGACGGCGGGGAAGGTGCCCTCAAGTTGATTGCTGCGCATGTCCAGCCAGCTCAGGCCTTGCATCGAGGGCGTTTCCTTCATGCGGAAGCGCGCGAACAGCCTCGGGATCGTGCCTGTGAGCTGGTTGTAAGAAATGAAGAGCACCGACAGCATCTTGGCGTTGTACAGCTCAGGGGGGACGGTGCCGGTGAGCTGATTTTCGGAGAGGTAGAGCTGCTGAAGCTCTTGCAGCGAGCCGAACCCCTTTGGAATGGTGCCCTCCAGCATATTCGTGCGCAAGTCAAACTTGTAGAGCCGCCTCACCTCATTGATGCAGCTGGGAATGGTCCCCGATATTCGGTTGAACGCCAAATCCACGGTGTTCAGGTGCTGCATTTGGCACAGCGACGACGGGAGCGGGCCACTCACGTTGTTCTGGGTGAGCAGGAGCTCCTCCAGCATCGTGAAGTTGCCAATGTCGTCCGGGAGCGTGCCATTGAGGCCCATGGAAGACAGTAGGATCTTTGTGGCGCGGCGATCGGGGTCGCCGTACACGCCTGTGCACGACAGGCCCTTGAAGAACTCGGCGTCATCGCACGGATCGAGGTCCGTGAGGACGCCGCGCGTCCATCGGTATCCTTCGCGCCACTCGTCCCCCCGCGTCAAGTTGTAGAACTTGAGCACCATCGCCTTGTCCATGGGGTGCGTCAGCGCGTCTGCGCACCCCAGCAAAGCAGCCGTCGCAACGACAGCCGCCGCCAACCCAGCCCCCTGCAGCCGTCGTCGCGCCGGCTGGCGCGCCGGCCGGCGCGACCGCTGCAGGGTGAAGTTGCCGGTGTCGTTCGGGGCGACATCGGCGCGCGGGCGCTCCTCCTCCACCGCCTCCACCGCCCTGTGCGCCGCTCCCAGGAGTGCCGACATGAAAGGCGGTTGGGTGATTTTCGGGATGACGTGACCACAGGTGTAAGCTTTGTACGGTTTGTGCGTGCGCTAGCCGGCGGCGGTCGCGCACGGTGGCGCGCAGGAGGGCGCCGGCGCTGGCAACCGTCGGCCCACTGCCCAGCGGGCGACCCCCCCTGTGCCCGCTTGCCGCCTTCGGCCGCGCTGCGGATGCGTCTGTTCCCCGTCGCAGTCTGCGTCAGCATTTGCTTCTGAGCGCAGCGGGGGGGAAATGGGAGACCGGGGCATGGCGATTTACTACAACCGGTCAGCCGCAGACCGGCGTTTCGCCGAGCTCGCAGGTCAGCGACGGGGCGGGGGCGGATGGTGCATGGGGGGGCGAAGGGCCCCTGCTATTTCCCACGCTTCCGTGTTTGCGCTTGCTTGTGCTTCAGGAGCATTGCCGCGACGTCTGTGTGTGTGTGTGTGTGTGCGCGCGCGCTTGCGCGTGCATGCGCGTGCATGCGGGCGTGCTGATCTCACTGTCTCGTTGCGCACCGCGTGTGCTGGAGCAGAAATGCGGCACACCCAAATCATCGGCAACCCAAGGCACGTGGGCTTCGGCTACCCGACCGCAGTCTACCCAAGCGCTGGTGGTGGGCACTGTCTCGTGTCTCTTGTGCTGCCCATCGCCGTCTCTCTGTCGTGACCTGCGCTCTGGACGTTGGCGTGGGCTGTGTGCCCGCGTGTGCGCTCGCGTGGGGCGTGGCGCCGCAGCACAGCATGACCTGCACGCACACGGAACACATGTCCCAGGCGTGCTGGGCGACACGCTATTCTGCGTGGGCGTCAAGCCCGGAGCGAGCGGCAAAGGCGGTCCTGCCGGCCCGATGGCTCGACAAGCTGGCAGCTCACGCACAGCGAGCCAAGTGATCTACCAGCATCAAGTGCAAGGTGCCCTCTATGCCCCAGCCGTCCCCGAGCTGGCCTGCAGGCGAGCGCCACGTGTAGTCTCACATGCTGTGTCCGTGTCTGCATGGATATGGTCTCAGGGCCAGAGCGAGGAGGGGCCAAAGGGCGAGATGCGGTGCGGGATGGTGCTCGCGCAGGCGGTGTGCCTGATGCGCACGAAGGGCGGCGCTCCTTGCAGCTCAACTGGACTCGCCAGGTGCTACTTACTCTCTCCGTGTTTGCAAAATGACGGAACCGCTTGCCGTTGCCATATACCGAACACATACTGGAAATATTCCGAAGATATACCGAAGGCTTGCCGTTGGCATATAACGAACATATGCCCAACGTATACCGAACATATACCGAACATACATGGCGAACGGAACATACATGGCGAACGGTCTGCGGTTGCCTCATACCTACTGACGCCGTGCCGGGTACTAGAAAGCCGGTACACGGTATGTGCGTCATCTGTGAGTGTGCGTGAGCGGGAGGTCGGTGCGAAGGAGGGAGCGCGGTAGTAGATGGCAGCACGCTCTCGAGGCACCTGCAAAGGCTTTGATGTCACCTCGATCTGCAGGACAGACGCAGAGCATCAGCGCATTAGCTCCGCCGCAATGTGCCAGCCTAAAACCTCAACGCTAATCCCTAAACCCGACACAGGGGCGCGAAACAGGACCCGGCGCGCGGCAGGGCGCACAGGTTTCCGCGGTGGGCGTGGGCGCGAGGTCGAGTGAAAACCAGGCCTTGACCTACAGGGGGGAGCCTGTCCGTCGCAGTGCTGATTCCTTGCCCGTTGCCCGTGCAGGTGTGTGCGCGAGCAGAGAGACGAGGATTGCATGTGTGGAGCGCAGTCTGGCCGCGTTTCGTGCTGTGCGCTCGTGTGCGTGTCTCTCTGCTGCGCGCATGGGCGGCAAGACCAAGGTCTGATGCGGCTCTGATGCGGCTCTGATGCAATCATGCAATCATGCAAGACCAAGATCTCATGCCGCGTGCCAACCAGCCCTCTGTTTTCCTCCAATCTTGCGCTTGTTTGACTCTGTGCCTTGTTTGCGCGCCTCACCATCTGCGCGGGCCCAGCGAGTGGAGGAGGGTTGAGGCAGCGCGCGTTGGCAACATCGCCTGAAATGCTCGACTGCCCCTCGGCTGCCGCGTGCCGCTCGTCGTCTGAGCTTTCTGCCCAAGCGCCTGCGCACAACCATGTGCACGCGCACGCGCCTGCCTCTGCTCCGTCTTGCTCTTCCTCTCGGGTTCTCTCTCCTTCCCTCTCCCTCCCTTCGCTCGCTTTCTCTTTTTTCGGTCTGCTTCCTTGCTGCTGCCTGTCAGTGTGCGTGTGCGCATGTGCGTGTGCGCATGCACGCGGTCAAAGCAGTGAAAGGTCAATAGTGGCTAGAGTGAGTGAGCAGAGAGGGCACGGCTTGTTGGCGGCCGCCTTGCTTGTGCCTCGTGTTTACTTGTGCTTGTTGCCGCCAACCCAGCTGCATGAGGAGCGCGCAGGAGATGTGTTGCCTCTGGGGCAGGGGCAGGGGCAGAGGCTGGGGCAGGGTACAGGGCAGACAGAGCAGCACAGAGAGGCTGTAATGGACAGCAGGCGCCTAGATGCTGAGAAGATGCATGCACATGCGCATGCCGAGAAGGTGCTGGGCTTGATGAAAATAGGTGTGCCACACCAGTTGCTGCTCCAGCCGCCGCCGCTGTCGCCGCGCGCACTTGTGCATGCGCCCACGCCCCTGGCGTCCTTATGCGCGCATGCTCCAGCTAGCTCGTGCTACGTTGTGACACTCGAATGTGCGGTTTGTATTTCTCAATCCAAGGCCTGAATTCGGGGCACACAGCCAAGGTGCAGCGAGGGACAGGCGCTGCTGCGGCAGGCGCTGCTGCGGCAGGCGCTGCTGCGGCTATCTCGGATGCCAACGGTCTTTTGCATCGATTTACGCGCTCGCTCAGTAGCGGCAGGAGACGACTTGCATCGCCACCGAATGCTCCAGTTTCAGCGCGTGCAACGCAGGCACAGCATGACCGCCCTCTGCCACACTCGGCAGGCGCAGGAGTGTCGCCGCCCGGTGCACACTCAGGTGATGCCCGCTCCTCGCCGCGCGGACTGGGGGCGGGAATGGCCAGCGGCGGCCTGCCATCACATGGGCGTGTGCCGATATCAGTACTGGTCAGGAAGACGCTGGCGGTGGGGGCAAGCACATGCAGTGGTGCCTCAGGCAGAGCGCGCGCCGCCAGCCGTGGCCCAAGCCCCGAAACCGTTGTTCCCACACCATCCGACCTTGCCGCCAAGCCCCCGCGAGCGCGCGAAAGTTCTCAGAAAACCTTTATGTTGCCCGGGAGGACGAGCAAAAAAGGCGTAGCGGGAGCAGACAAGGACAAAGAGAAGTGCGAGTCCGAGCTGCCGGTGTCTGCTGCTGCCGGGTCAGTCAAGATCGACACGAGTAAGGCACACTCGGTGTTTTATGTGCCATGTCTGAAAAGGACGCTGAGGCAGCTCAAGTTTCTGGAGCTTGTGACAGGCAAGGGCAACGACCCGAATGTGGCCATCTACTGGCACGACCAGCTCCACCATCCGCTCACTAAGTTCCACCTGTGCCGACTAGGAGAAGGCCAGCACATGAATCGCTTCCTTGCCATGCAGTGCATGGCACGCAAGAATACGCTCGCCAAGCGCCTCAGGCGCATGCAGATGCTGTTCCCAAATGAGTACAACTTCATGCCGCAGACGTGGCGCTTTCCGTGGGATGTGCCGCAGTTCAAGAAGCAAGCCAAGAAGACGGACGAGGAGACTGGCGAGCCCCTCTACTACATTTTGAAGCCCGACAACGGGAGCAAGGGGCAGGGAATCCGGCTGACAGACCACGCGAATGTGCTCAAGACCTGGGCGCGCATGTCGCTGGGGGCGCAACAAGAAGAGGCGTCGGACGACGATGACGAGTGCGCCCCGCGAAAGCGCTCCAAGGGCAAGCAGAAGCCCAAACCCAAGAAGGGCAAGCTGCAGATCCCCAACTTCCTCGAGGGGCAGGGTCGACAGGTACCGTCAGACTCTCCTCTCATCATCTGACTCTCCTCTCCGTTTCCGATCTCCTGCGAGGTGGTCCGTTGACCATCTCCTGTGAGGCAGTGGCACGTCGCGCGTCACATTCTCATCACTTGTTGGCGTGGCAGGTGTGCACGCAAGAGTACCTGGAGCCATACCTCCTGGATGGCTTCAAGTTTGACATGCGCCTCTATGTGGTCTTGGCGTCCGTGAATCCCATGCGGGGTTACCTGTGCCGCGTCGGCATGGTGCGAAAGGCCATGGTGGCCTACCAAGAACCCGACGAGACCAACATCAAGCAATTGCACATGCACCTTACCAACACCTCACTCAACAGCAAGGTACATTGTGCTCTTCATTACGCCTTGAATTCTGTGCGGCAAGCGGCAGTGAGCACGGACACTGACATGGTCCGGACCATGATGCATCGCGCGCGCTCCAGTTCCACGCTGTGGAGTCCTCGGACGACGAGGACGATGAGGACGACGACGAAGAGGAGGATGACGAGGAGGATGACGACGACGACGATGACGATAAAGAAGACTCAGAGGATGAAGATGAGGACTCGGACGACGAGCCTGCCGACTGCAAGCGCTTTCTCAGCGATGTCATGGAGGAATTGAAAAGCGATGGTGTCGATACGCAGGCGCTGTGGCAGGTGTTGATGCCCCCTCCTTTCTACCACTCCCCTCTCATTTGTTAGCATCCCCGCCGCCCCAATTACATCTCTCCTCGCGGTAGAAGTGTGTGACACTGTATGCAACAGTTTCTGCGTGCTGCTGTGTGTGTTCTGGTGTGTACACATGTGTTTGCTGGTCGGTGTTGTGTGCATGCATGCAGGTCTGTGTGCTCAGCCGTTCAAAGCCTGGGCAAAGTGTGTTTGTGCTAGTGTGTGCACTTGAGCACGTGTATGTGTAAACCCTGCATATGCATATATATGCAACGCATGGGCTTTCTCATGGACAAGACACGACTGGCAGGAAATATCGCGGATAGTGCAGCTGACTCTGAACGCCATCCATCCCGATGTGGCCTTGAGCTACTCGACGGCATTCCAAAAGTCGCCTGCAAACCAAGAGGTTGCCCTCACTCGCGTTTATCGCATTTGGCCGCGGCATCACATCATGTGCCGTGCGAGTGTGAGATGCATGGGGGTGTGGCGCTGAGAAATGTGCGATGCATGGGGGTGTGACTCTGAGAAATTCGATGCTTTTCTCCAGATGCTTTTCCGCACCTACGCGCGGAAACATCAAAAAAGAAACCCAGGCTGCGGTGTGGATGGCGAGGGGTTGCGAGCGGAGTCGTGCGTGACGGGTGAAAGAGAGTGGCAGGAGGCTGAAAAGCTTCAGGAACAGGTGTCATCAAATGCGTGAGAGGAGCGGAAATGAATGCGATGCGAGAGAAAGGCGCTTGTAAGAAGCTTGGCCGAAGCGGCAACGTGACTTGAACCTGACGCGGTGACTGGTGAGAATGTGCAGTTGTTCAGTTCCATGATCGACGGCGAGAAGTGTTTTCAAATCCTAGGGTTTGATATCTTCCTAGACAAGAATTGTAAGCCCTACATCATCGAGATCAATCACAACCCATCCTTCAAATTGCCAACCCCGCTTGACGTCGAAATCAAGACTGCTGCCATGGCAGGATGCCTGGGCATAGTTTGCAACAAGTACATGCCCTACCCGGTCGAGGTGTCGGGCCCGAAAGCCTCTGGAGATGCAGTCACTGGTGGACGAGAGAGATCGCGGTCGGTGGATTCTGGGGAATCTGTAGCATCAGATGCTGCTGCGGCGGCGTCGGCGCTGGAGAGGGATCGGGATGCCCTTTTCCGCAACACAGGGCTTGGAAAACGCCAACAACAGCAGCAAGAAGTCTTTGCGCCATCTGGCTTCGGCAGGCTCAAGTCCTCTGGTTCCGAGGTCGTTGAAAATGGCAGCCCACAGATTGCGTCCTTGTGCACCGATGCCTCAGGGGGGCAGCTCATCTCATCACGCGATTGGTCGCTCCACACGCTGTATGATTGCGTAGGTTTGCCGCCAAGCCCACTGCAGGTTTCTTGTATGGATTTATTTTTATGAGCAATATTCTGAGCATTTAAATTCAAATGCCGTGGAAAGCAGCTGCGTGGGGAGAAGAAGAAGCTGTTTGCTGGACATGACCTGTTGGTGCTTGATCGGCAGGTCATGGACCTGGCGCGCATGCTCTTTGAGGGCATCTGTTCCAAGGCCGTCATCCAGTCGCAAAAGGAAGCATTCAAAGGACTTGAGATTCAGAATCAGCATGCGTTTAGCAAGCCTCCCAAGGCGCCGCTTGCTGGCAAAAAGCCTGGCGTCGCTATTGCCTTTGGGTAGGTTGTTTTTCACGCCCACCATTTTTCTTTTCAGTCGTCGACAGTGTCAGGGTGTCTAGCGCGTGCGGCGAGATCTTGCGAGATGTCTAGTGCACGCGGCGAGATGTCTCTCGCATGCGGCGAGGCTTTGCGAGATCTTGTGTCATGTCTATCACACCTCGCGAGATGTCGCGCGCATGCCGCGAGATCTTGCGAAATCTTGTGTGATGTCTGGCGCTCCCTGCGAGATGTCGCTGCGCCCGCGAGATGTCTAGCGCGTGCAGCGAGATCTCGCGAGATGTCTAGCGCATGCGGCGAGATCTTGTGAGTTCCGCCGATCTCATGGCTATTTTTGTGTGTGATAATCTGTTTGGAACATTAGAATGATTCGTTCTGCGCATGACACTCGTGATGCCCAGGTCAAGTGACGGGAAAGGCGTGCGGCGTGTCGGCGAGTATCTGAATAGCGGCGAATTGCGGACGCAGGACTACTCGCTGCTGCAGGATCTTTTGTCTCGTGCCAGACTTCCGCAGGTTTGGTCTCCAAATTTCCTAACAAGCTACAATAAGCTACTAGAAGACAGTGCTTCGACAGTCGACACAAAAGCCTGTGTGACATGCTGCAAGTCCCGAGTACTACTCTCATGCTACGATGTAACTGTTGGTGCTAGACTGATGGATGTACGTTCTTGCGTTTGGATTTGAACAGGGCTGTGGAACCTGTATACAAATGGATAGCATAAAGCGGCTCTTTATGGCAAAGCGAACAGCAGCAGCACATGTGCTCCAGCTTGACGGGTTTTGTGACGGTCTGGTCGGTCTGGCCGAGACCATCTCCGATTGCCTACTGTCCGGGAATACCGAGGAGCTGCCGCCCCAGAAATCCTCGCCAGAGGTTCCGTGACCATTTCACACATTCTCATAACCACGACTACACAGACACAAATGTGCCCATACTTAGAGTTGTCTAATCGCCGATGCGTTTGGTTTTGAGCAGTTGGACCTGGTTCCCTGGAGCCTTGAGTCGAAAGCGGAGGGTCTGACAGATATTGCACATATTTTACATCGACTCATCGGACGATTGATCGCTATCCTGAATCAAGATTGCTGAAATTCTACCTAACCGAAATCAGATTGTAAATGAAGGTTAGATTGCGGTAGGAAGCATGGTTATCCGACGTTTGCTTGCACATGGACAGGAGACGTGAATCAACAATTAGCTATTTTTGGTGCAGTCACTGCGAGAAAATAAGGTTTATTCTTTCAAGGCGCGATCTTCCTATCTTATCTACACGCACAAACGCAACCCCCCTCGCAAATTCAAAGTTGCTTAAGCGCCTCGTGCTGCAGGACTACTGCATGCAACGTTTTGACTTGTGTCTGCAACATTGATGATAACTGTTGCTCTTCCTCATACTCACCCTCTAGCCTTGCCACAACCGACTGTAGGTATGCATTATCTGTGCCGACACTGTCCAGCGACTTAGACAGCTTGTCCACAACGGTGAAGAAGGTGTCGTCAATGTTCTCAAGGATCATCTCTATCTGACGATGTGTCTGTGCCCATTCTTCGGACTGGACCGCGAGCCGATTCTGCAATGCGTCACATTCTTTCTCAAGATTGTCGATCTGTTCCTGATTCGACTCTGCAGCCATCTCCATCAAGGCGATGTATCGCTGTTTGGTCTCGTCCACACGCCGCATCTCCACAACCTGCATCTCCAACTCAGCGTTGGCAGATTGTAAAACGTCGATTTCCTGCCTTTCCATTGCTAGTCCACTTTTGATGGTTTCGAGCTGAGCTTCACCTTCAACTCGAATATCGTGCATTACATTTAGCCGTGCCTCGAGCACATCCTTTTCAGTCACGTACCCGGCAATCTGCTGCTGAAGTGCCTGAATCTGTGCATGCTGGTGAGTGATTACTTGGCTGGCCGACACGGTCTCTGATTCAAAGCCATGGACCTTACCCTGCCAATTGCCCAATAGCAACTGCGCCCTTTGCAACCTGCTGCGAGTTTGAAGTACCTCGTCACGCAGAGCCAACACGGCAGAGTCCGATTGTAGGATGATTGCCTCGAGTTTCTCGATTTTCTCCGAGGCTAGTTGCACGAGATGTTCAGAGCTCTCAGCGTCTGCCCTGTACTCCGCAACTAATGCAACGGGTGCAGCGAACTCGTTAATTCTTGACTTCAGCATTGAAATCTCTACAAATTGTGCACCATTTTGCATTTCTAGGTCTGCTATTTGCGCAGCTAGCCGCTGGGTTTCCGTCTCCTTTTGCACGACATTGTTGTGCAGAGTATGAATTTGGTTCTCCAAGATGGTCAGAAGTTGTTGGTTGGACTGGTTTTCTGACTGGAGTCGGGTCATCTGAGTGGTGCGAGTATTCAATTCAGAGTGACTCTGCATCGACAAAGCTGCAACTTGCTGCAAACAGGAGCTCACATTTGCCAGCTGCACCTCGACGGCGTCGATCAAACCATCTTCAACTTCAGCGCCATTGGCAGCAGATAAGATTTGAGACCTTGCAACTCCTAATTCTGCTTCAAGATTGCACACACGATCGCTAAGATCTACAGTATCAGCCATGCTTTTCAGAAGCTCGTGCCGAACGCGCCTCGCATCCGTCAACGCATGTCCAATGGACGACTCCACAGAAATAACCATAGCGAAGAGGTCCTCCATGTATGCTTCCGTTAAATCGATGGCATGTTCTAGGGTGCGCTTGCTCGAATCATTCTGAAGAGCAACTTCCATAGAGCCCCTGAGCTGGTGCTCCAACATGACAACCAGCTTTTGCTTGGCAATGTTGTCAGTACTGAGTTCTTCTACATGATTGCGTTGTTCCTCCAGAGCCAACGTTGATTCATGAAGCGCCAACTCAAGAGACTTCTCGCGTGAAACACTCGCTCTAACGGAGTCGGCCAACTGACTCAGGATGTCCATGAGATCATCTGTTGCTTGATGGATCCCATCCACGAGAATGCCGCAATGCATGTCCCCTTGATTTTGCTGCTGCAGGCTGTACTGCATGTGCACAATGTTGTCGGACAAGCGTCGATCCCGCTGCCGTGATTCTGACAGTGAAGAGTCCAAGGCACCGTTGGCTTGCTCAAGTTGCCCCAACTTGACCTTCAGTGACGACGCCTGCTCTCGAAACTCGGTGATGATCTCATCCTTTTGCATCACCTGCTGCTGAAGATTGTCAATGATCTGCTTCTGCTCACGAATCTCAAGGGTTGCAACGTGTAGCTGGTGCCTCACGGCAGCAGCCTGAAGAGCCTCCTTTTCTATTTCAATCTTTCCTGTTTCCTGATAAAGCATCTGCATGTTCAAAGACTCGACTTGTTTTTCCAAAAGACCCACCAATTGTTGTTTTTCACTCATCATCTGCTGTGTCTGAGTCACCTCACTGTGGAGATTGGCTGCTCGCACGCGCAAAGTCTGGACTTCCAATCGGAGAGCATCTCCCGTGAATTGCTCTGCTGTCAACTTCTCAGAAACGCTTTTTGCAGCCTTCTGAAGCTCTAACACAAGTGTTTCAAGATTCTGAATCTGTTCCTCCATGCAAGAGACAATGGCTGAATTCTGACTGTTGCTCTCTGCTTGGCACTTCAGACTTGCGTCCAAAGCAGATTTGAATTCTTGTACTTGCAGCATCAGCATGTTATCGTTTTCAGTCTTGGCTTCCTCGAGTATTGCGATTGCACGTGTCTTATCATTCTGTTGCTCCAGAATGGAGGAGTGGAGCGAAGTCTGCTGCTCTTCAAGATAAGCGATGTACCTCTGCTTTCCAAGCAGATCAACTTGCAGTTCTTGTGAAGAAGCTTCCAACTCATTGATTTTGTGCCTCCCGTCTGCTATGGCAAGACTGGTCTTCGAGTGCTCTGCTTTCTCGAGCTTTAGCTTCGTCTCAGCAGTTTTTAAGCTTTCTTTGATTCGCTTTACTTCCTTGTGACAATTCTGCAGCATGGCAACGGAATGGTTTCCGCTCCAGTCCGACATCGTGTGTGCCTGCATGTCATCCACTCCCAAATCATTCGCAAGAAGGCCAACAGCACCGCGCAGAGCTTCAACATTGAATTTCTCATTCTCCAAGCTGCTCGCAATCACAGTGTTGATTGTATCGAGAGCTTTTTCGGCGTTGTCCAGAGATGCTTGAAACTTCAGGTCCTCACGATAGCGCTCGGTCTTTTCACTTTGCAAGATGAGATGCGACTTTTGATATCGGTCGAGGTCGTTCTCCGTTTCTGCAAGCCTTGCCTGCAACACCTGCATGCTGTTCAGACTTTCCTGCAACTTTCCTTTTTCTGTGGCATTCGACATCGCCAAACCTTGCACCGTCTCTAGCTGATTCTGCAGAACAGAAACAAGCTTTTCTTTTGACGACAGGTCAGACACCAACTTTTCGATCCTGGCCTGGTCTTCGGCTGCTGCCTGCTGATAATCAGCATTCATGCTGGCTGCTTCTGCAAGATTTACGGAGAGCTTGTTGTTTGCGCCCTGTAATTCCTTGATGCTTCTCTGCTGAGAGTGTTCAACACGAACAAGAATCGAAGAAACTCCGTCGACGAGAGATTCGACCTGGACTAAATGAGCTTCAACGTCATTGGTGTCCTTGCATCGAGATTGTGTCATGGTTTCAAGCTCAAAAATTTCATGTTGAAGGTTGCTGACCAGACCTGACAGCTGGTGGACCTGTTTGTCCAATTTTTCAGCAAGCAGCGACTTCTCAGCAAGCCGGCCTTCTAGGTCTTGGACACAGGCTTCCAGTCGCTTCACGTCAACTTCCTTTTCATGACCCCATGCTCTCTGGCTGACAAGGCTTTGCTCAGTAGACCGTAACAAGTTTTCCAAATTCCGTGCAAGCCTCCGGGCGCCCCTTAGTTCATCAATGTCCCTAGTGTGTTCACAAGTAAGTGCTACCATTTTAGTGACCTGTACCACGCCGCTGTCCAGTGTTGCAATCTTTGCGTCGACTTCTGCGGCGTAGAAATCAGCACGCTGAGCATAATTATCCGCGCGCTCAGACTCGAAGGCTAACTTTTTAGAAACTTCCACCAGCATTCCCTGCGTTGCCTGCAACATTACCCTGTCGTACCTGAGCGACACGATTTCATTACAACGTACACAGGCGTCTTCTACTACCGCACAAACCCGCGAAACGTCACATTCAAGGCATTCAACCATGTTGGTAAATTTTTCATTGTGCTCCCGATTCATGAAAACCACTTCCTGTGACTCCAAAAGGCTTTTCGATAAGCGGTCAAGCTCGCCATCTTTGCGCATGAGCTGATTTTTGTCCTGCAGCCAACTGACGTCCATATGTTGCATTTGCAACTCCTTCTCCTTGAGATTTACTTGATGCGCAGTAAGTGACCCTTGCAGCAAGGCTTGTTGCTCCTCCAGGTATGCAATAAGACTCTGCTTTCTGAGTAGATCCTTGTGATATTCTTGCACCGTCCCCTGCAGCTCATTCACTCGATGAGTAGCCTCAGCAAGTGCCTTATTGGCCCGTTGACAATTTTCTTGGTGTTCCAGTAAACTTCCCTTGACCAGGACATTGTCAACTTTCAGAATCCTGATTTCTTCTTGGGATTGCGCCAGATTGCCTAGCAACCTGTCCACCCCAGAAAGCAATCCGCACGTGTCTGACTGTGAATGACCTAGCAAGGGTGATAATGCCGACGCCAGATTCTCCAACAGGCTGATGGCACATCCCGTGGAGATCCTATTGATTTCTTCCTGCTCCGCGATGTTTAACAATTTCGCAGAGAAGTCGCCCGCCTGCTGTTCAATGCTGAACAGGAGGTCTTCCACCTTGCGACATTCAGAAGCCCGTTGAGCAATCTCTGATTGCAAGGAGACGATTTTCTTCTGGTGTCTATCACTCTCATTTTGTCTGCGTGCTCTCTCATTCCCCAGATCACTCATTGTTGCTGCAAGTCTCTCGTGGAGCTCTTGCACCTCGAGCTGACTTTTTGCATACACTTGCTCAAGGATACCCATATTTTCTTTCAGTTGACCCTTTTCAGACGCGTGCTGCAGGCCAGTATTGTGCAGCTTCTCCAGCTGCTCTCGCAAGGCTGCAAGTACTCGTTCTTGGCTGTGTCTGCTTTGTTCAAGCTCACCAACATCATGTTGCAGAGTTTCATTCCGGGCCTGCAACTGTGCGTTGACAGACATGTGATGGGCTAACTTGTCTTCGGCCTTGAGCCATGCACGATGACCGTCGCGAAGGACTGATATATCAGCAGTACGATACGTGACCTCATCAATAATGGGCTGTAGCAATACCAGCTGAGCATCCATTTGATTGGCCATGCTGCGTGAGCGTTCAATGTGATTCAGCGCTGCAGACAAAATGTCGCGCAATAGATTATTTATGGTCTCGATCACACTTGCTGTCAGCTCCAATGACTGGCCGATGTCATCACTACATTGCGCATGAGCCTGACCTTGCTGTATCAGTTCTTGACGCGCATGAACACACTCAGAGAGCTCAGCACGCAGCTGCGACACCTCAAGACGGAACGAGTCGATGACAATCCGATCGGAATCCTGGGCGCTTTTCAACTCCACTATATCCACCTTCAGGTCCTCCTTGTCTTTTTCATGCATAACGATGAATCCGTTCAGCGTTTGGACCTGCTCCTCGAGCAAGGCCACGTATTTTTGCATGGCCTGGTTATCAGCATTCGCCAGTGCCAACTTGTCTTGCTCACCCTTCAATATCTCCCGATGAAGCTCAATTTCCGAACGGCAACTCTCGAGTTCAGTATCGGATTTGATCAGTTTGCGCTCTACTGAGAGCATCTCGTCTTTTGCGCGATCTAGATTTACACGTGATTCTCGAAGTTGTCCTTCGCAGTCTGCGAGGCGAGTCTTGACCGTCTGATACTGCTGTGAGACTATAGTTATGCTGGAGTTGAGGATCTCATGATCACGTTGGAGGACTGCATGCTCATCAGCAAGCTTTTCTCCTGCAATCAGACGAGCAGTGCACTTTTGAAGCTCTGTTTGCAGCCTGGTATTGTCGCCTTCATGTTTCATTAGCATTTCATGCAATGAGACACTCCTGGCTTCCAGCTTGTCAATGTGAGAAGACTTGTTGAACACGTCACCTTGCATCACATCATAGTCTTCTTCTAGCGTTTGAATTCGCGCGGCGTGATGCGTTTTTTGATTTTGTAGTGCCTGCGCCTCCAAAGTTTTGTCTTGTAGGGCGACTTTAATTGCAGTGTGCTCAGTCTGCAGGGCATTCAAATCGATCAAGCCTTTCTCATGTAGCGAACTCACCTCTTGCAAGCGCTTTTCGAGTGCGTCTAATTGAGCAGCTGCATCCAACTCTCGCTTCAAGGAGAGGTTGAATCTGTCTGTCAGGTCCTGATATGCCTTTGTCACTTTCTCCAACTTCGACTCAGCATCTGCCAATGACGATTTTAGCTGCGACGCCTCTTCTTCCAAATCGATCACATTCAATGCTTGATGTCTGCAACTTTCTTGCACTTTCTCAAGTGTCTGTTCTAGTTCCAAATTCTGTTTTTCATTTCCCTCCACTTCATTTCTCAAGCCCTGTATTGTATCCTCATCCAGCCTCGCCTGGTCCTCGAGCTTCTTGTTAGCCTTGGACAGCTCCTTGTTTTTTGTTTTGGCCTGTGCAAGCTCGGTTTCTAGTTCTTCTAGCTGTAATATGAGCCCATTCTGCGCAAGCTTGGCCTCTTCGCCTTGTTCGGTAAGTCTTGTTCTCTCCTTCAAGACATCTTTATACTTGCGGTCCAGCTCTTCGATTTCTTCATCCCAAGCAGCTTTTGAGATTTCATACTTGTGTATACTATCCTCGTAAGCCTTGTTGGCATCACTTAACTTTGCACTAAGTGTAGTTTCCATTTCTTGTTTTGACCGTTCGAGCACCCGGCAGCTGTTGGCGTTCTGCTTGGCGGTTTCAATGCTTTCTGCCAGGTGGGTCTCAGCCTCAAGCACTTTTTTCGTCCATTGCATCTCTGACATTTTATACGACTCAATAGCTTCATGATAATCATTTCGCAAAGCCATCATTTCATCCGAAAGCGTTCCATCACGCTGTCTTGCTGCAAGTTCCTTGCCTTGCTGCACTTTCAACTCGCGCAGAGCATCTGCAACAGCTTGCTTTTGGATTTCGAGCTCCTGATTGCGACTTTCAAGCATTTCTTTGGCCTGCTCGTAATCTGAGCGAACCTTGAGATTCTCAGAGTGCATTTGCCTCTGGCTTGCGGTAAGAGCTGCTATTTCGTGCTCTAAAGTCTCTTCTCGTTTCCTGGACGCCATTAGAGCAGACTCTGCCTCGGTCTGTTTTGCTTGTGACTGGTTGAGCGCGTGTGTGCTTTGCGAAAGTTCATTTTCACGCTCACTTACCCGCTCTTCTAGGTCCTGGATCCTGTCCTTTGCAATTCCCAGAGTTGCAATGGCTCGAATTTCGTCGCGAGGCTCCACAACAGCAGCAGCAACACTCTTGTATAGACCTTTGTGCTCGGGAGTGAATTGGGCATTGTCATTATCACCTGGCGATTGCAGGTTGTGATCGAATTGGTTGTGCATCAAATCTTTCAAATCCAGCGCCATCCGCAGCATATCATCTTCAAATTCGTGTCGAGCATTCTCCAGACCTTGATTGATAACGTCGCCAGCCCGAATTGTCTGAGATAATCTGCTCTGCGACTCATGGTCTAGGGCATTTGCGAGCTTGTCAGACTCGTTCAACATTGCTTTATACTTTTGACTTAATGTGATGAACTCTTCCCGTAATCGTTCTCGTTGTTTTGTCACTTTCTGCAGGTCCACACTTGCTTGCGTGTGTTTCGTTCTCTCTTGCTCAAAGGCGTCCTTGGTTTGGCGCAGGGCGCTCTCAAGCTCCTTTTGCGACTCTTCAGCATCTCGTTGGGATCGGCCCATCGATTCTTGCAGCGTATTCTTCTGATTCCGCTCATCTTTGAGGTCCTGTAGCGCTGAGTGTAATTCGTCCGTCGTAGCCCGATTGGATTGGGTAAGAGTCTCTACCGTCTGCGCCCTCTCACTTGCCAGCTGCTCCGCAGCCACTTTTGCTCGCGATGTTTCCAGCAAATCAGCCGCAAGTCCAGCATGTTTTTCTTGCCAGGCCTTTTCCAAGGTTGAACACCGCGCTTCGCCCTCTTTCCCGATGTTCGTCACCAGCTCCTTGAGCTCCTCGATTTCGTTTGCCCGTTGTGCAGCAATATCTTCAACCTCGAACCGCGCCTTGGATTCGTATTCCAGCCTTTTCTGAGACATTTCCAGGTCACCGGCTAAACACGATTTCTGAAAATCTATAGATTGTACATGATCCTTCAGAGTGATAATGGTAACATCTCTCGCAGAAATAGCATCCATGGCACTAGAGTTTTGCGTCTTGCTGTCATGAAGCTTGCCCAGTAAATCGTCGAGCTCTGACTCAAGCATCCGATTGCGCTGCACCAGGTCGCTGTTAGCATGCGTAAGGGAGGAAATTTTCGCCGAATCCGCGTCTCGCTCACTCTGAAGCGATTTTACACTTTCCTCTAGCATCTGTACACGGGCGATATGCTCTGCTTCGCTCTGGGCATACTCAATCAGTCTTTGACTCGAAGCTTCGTTCTGCTCGGACAAGCCCGTATTGTGCCGAACGACATCGGTAAAACGAACGCGGAGAGAATCTAATTCCGCTGCACTTTGCACAAACTGCTGCTGGATCTCCTCCGCCTCCTTTTGCATTTGAGCTAGCTGTGCACCCATCTCGGACGCTTGAACGGCGGCTTCTGCGTGTTGTTGTCGGGCCTGTGCTAAGTCCTCCATAAGCTGCTCAACAAGTTGAATTTTGTCTTTCAGCTCGCTTGCTGCTGAATTGCACTCGAGCCTACTTTCTGCAAGCTCTGCGACGAGATGCGCCTGTTGCTGTTTTGAGTCCCTATATTGATGACTAAGGCGTGCAACTTCCTCTGAGGCGTTGGTTTTCTCAGAGTACATACTCTCGTTGATAGTCTGCAGACTTTCGATTTCTGCTTCATTGGAGCTGAGTAAACGCCGCATTTCAATCAACTCAGATTGAAGTTGTGCGAGCTGGTTGTTTGCTTCCGCATGTTGGCCCTCAATCTTGCTATAGGAGGTCTGAAGGTGTTTGAATTCACTCTGCAACATGCCATTTGTCTTCTCAGACGTTGTCAGCTGTTGCCTGCACCGATTTGCCTCGTCAGACATTGCCTTGTTGTTTTGCTCTAGTCCCTGCATCACCAGTGTTCGCTCCTCCAGCTTCGCTCGGTAACCATCTCGTTCCTTTTGAGCACTCCGAAGCTCCTCTTCGAGGTTCATAGTCTCCGCTTTGATCTGCTTGAGTTGCCTCCCTATTTCGTCTCGATCTTTGCAAGCTGACAGACGAGAGGCCTCTTTTTTTTCTGCATCTGCAAGAGAGGCCACATGTAATGTCTTGATCTGTGAAATTTCTGCCTGAAGCCGTAGTATCTCCTTCTTGGCACTTCGGAGCTCGTCAGCAATGCTGTCGGTAGATTGCCTGGACTGAGTTTGGAGTTCCTTGTATTGGGCTTCAAGTTCGCCAATAGTGCGCCTGAGGAGATCTGACTCAGTGGCCGCTCGTCGATTTGCTTCTTCTGCCCTCTCCAGGCTGGTTTGCAATAGTTTGGACCTGTCGCCTGTTCCACGAACTATGTCCTCAGCAGATGCACGCATTTGCTCACAACGCTCCAAGGAAGCCTGCGCATCATCGCGCGCACGCGTCATAATCCTCAACGCCTCTGCATTTTCTCTCATCTGTGTCTCTTGCTGGGCTAAACGTTGTTCCAAATTCGTTATTTTGATGGCATTTCGAGAGCACTCGGAATGGTTCAGGCCATGTACTCGATCGGTTTCTTGCAAAATGTCTTCCGTCTCCTCACTCAATTCGCGAAGATCCGAAACGAGGAATGACACAAGACCCTCTACATTGCCAATACGGTGACGAAAAAAGTCATTGGTTTTGACAAGACCCGTGTATTTGTCACCGAGCTGTCGATTCGTTGATAAGGCATCACTGTACTCTTGACGCATGTTTCTCATTTGCGCCGCTGCCTCGAATATGCGTTGTGACAAAGTAGCAGTCCTGGCCCAGGGTGATTTGTCTTGTGGATTACTGCCGTCTGTCAAGGGATTGCGAGTGGCCTTGTTCTTGATTTCCCGGGATTCCCCGCTAGGGTGCATCGAATATTCGAGCTCTGTGACTGCCCGCCTCAATTCTAATCTCTCGTCGAGCCATTTCGTCTTTTCATCCTTTACCGCGTCGAGGTCATGCTGCAACTGGCCAACAGCAATTTGCAAATCTGCTGTTTGCGCGTCGGAACGATCAGCGCGCTGACTTTGATCAAGACCCTCAACTTCACGACGGCGCAAGTTCTGCTTCAGCATGACAACTTCCTCCTCCAACTTGGTCACGTGCGAAGCGTGATCCGCAGCTTGGTTTTCAATGCGCTGCTGTCTCATTTCAGACTCTTCGCGACGCTTCTTTTCCATGTTCAAAAGCTCATTGACGTGCGCTGTTTCGGTCTGAAGGAGGGCATGAGCCCTCCTTTCATCTTCCAGCGCCCTTTTGGATTCTTGAGCAGCTGCCTGTACGTCGATAAGACTCTGTTCTGATTCCCGGAGTGCATCCTCGTTCCTACGTAATCTCTCTGACATTTGCGTTTTCGTCCCTTGCATGCTCTTGATTGAGGACTTGAGGTCTGAGTTTTCGCGCTCGACGGCATTACACTTCTCCTGCATTGCCTAGTTTGAACGTTTTTGGAGTCAGGGTGGCCTGCTACTATACTATGAAAAGAAACAGTCGTGGACAAGCGCGAATACACGCACCTGAAGCTCTTTTGTCAAATTGACAGCTAATGCTTTCGAGCGCTCGAGCTCCTTCTCCATCGTTGCAATCTTTGCGGATTGTGTTTTCCCCTTGCTGAGGAGTTCGGATACCTTTACTTCGAGTGCCGCCTTTCCGGCGGCCAGTTCCTGAGCGTATCGCCGACCGGGTGAACATACGATCAGAAACCCCTCAAAATCCCTCAGTCCCATCTCTGAGCATGTACGCCCCGAGAGGAGAACACTACATTTGGGATGCACACACGGGAAACACTCTCATATTGCTGCGAGGCCAGAGCACATCTGATCCGGCCCGACAATCCACATTCTGCACGTCAGCAGTTTCGTGGGACCTTTCGCTGTCTCATGCTCCACTGGGGTCAGCCAGCAACGGGCATACGCACCTTGCATCGCGCCTGCAGCTGCTCGACTTGGACTGCGTTGCTCCCTAGCCTGGAGACTGACGGCGCTGGTCTCTCGCTCTCAAGCTTACTTCCGCTGAGTCTCGCGACTGACGGCGCTGCTGTGTCCCTGTCTGCCGCGAGAGCCGACAGCGACAACTGCTGTGCCCTGCTTTCGTCCAGCCACGTATCCCCGCCTGCAGCGCTGCTTCCAGCTGGTTGTGCACTGGAGAGCGACGCGAGCAGCTTCTGGCCACCGCGATCGAGCCCGAGGACAACGCGTGTGCCCGCCTTGCTGGCGATGATCCTGCGGGTTTTGGCCAAGGACCATGTGCGCACCGGCTCGCCGTCGACGCTGGTGAGGCGGTCGCCGACCTGACACATAGCACAACACGCACCACAGGCAGGCCGCGCACGTCGGCGGGTCAGCTCTGGCGGAGCCCGGAGGGGGGCGGGGGGGCCGGGGTGTGCGGGCCCTCTGCACCCCGCCCCCCTCGCCTGCACTCTTGCCGCACGTCCCGCGCCCAGCGCCCCCCCCGCGCGCGGCTCCACGCGTCCGGAAGCCCCTCCCTGGGTGCCGACCTGGGCCGTGCCGTCGACATCTGCAGCGCTGCCGGGAAAGATGGACGCCACGACGGGCCCCGCGTCCGCACCGCCGCGCTCGGGCAGCGAGAACGTGATCCCCACGCCGCTGCCCTCGTGCTCCTGCAGGGCCGCCGCCGAGATGCGCGGACCC
>Ga0209713_10000560_pt1 | contig 21018 bp, 16 predicted proteins | sample ArcOceMetagenome_3_FD_187444 | JGI IMG/M metagenome (GOLD analysis project Ga0209713, IMG submission 187444) | Marine eukaryotic phytoplankton communities from Arctic Ocean - Arctic Ocean- Svalbard ARC20M Metagenome (SPAdes) (version 2) | ecosystem: Environmental > Aquatic > Marine > Oceanic... | reverse complement strand
ACAGTTGCCTGGGTGAATCTTATGTGTGACCAGAGTGGGGTTGAACCCACAGAGCAAGATTGGCTTAGTTTAGCGCAGCAGCCTGAGAGTTTGCGCAGCCTGATGAAAGAAATTGGCCGCATGTATGCCCCCGCGCAACTGGCTAACGCCCGTGCCGTTGTGGCAGGAGACAAAACGTGGACTACCGAGATAGACGGCACCCTCTGGACTCAGCAAACCTTTCCCTATCAGGCCAAATGCCTGCGCTGGACTAATGAACGCTATCAAGCGCTCAACGCATCTGGTCGCGCCAGTGTTGATACGCTGCTTGAGGGTACGGGTGTTGAAGCCATGCTGTCATCAGACTAAGCCGTCACAACAATATGCAAATAATATAGGGATAAGGAAAAAGACGATGCAAAATAAAATCGAACTCTATGGCTGGGAGGCGTCACCCTACGCGGAGAAGGTCGAAATCTATCGTAAAAATAAAAGCCTTATTTTACATTTGAACCATTTGGAGCGGCAACCTCAACACTTGTGGCTGGGTTAACATCGCCTCGAGGATCCATCAGTAGTCCACTTTTGATATTCACACGCAGCGCAGTTTCCTCTGTGTCGAGATAGAGATACTCGTAGTTATCACCGCCTATATCGCCAACACCAATAGGTTGTACGGTAGCCCCATTTTTGGTTTCAACATGATATCCGAGGCGATGGTTTTCGGCGATAACACCTTCCATTGGCGTTACACCGCCGTTCCATATGGCAACAACAACTTGTTTGGTCTCTGGTGGAACATCATCGTCTGGTAGATCTTCGGGGCTAACCGCATAGGCTAGCACCAGTGAAGGGCCGTCTTTCAGCGGCGTCACGTCCACTGATAGACCCTGTACATTATCTCCTCCAGCAAGAATCAATTGGCCGGTCACCTTTACTTTTGCCGGAGGATCATCGGGCTCATTGCCAAACTCACCAATAAGCAAAACACTATGTCGCTTACTTGTCTCGTCGGCTGGGCGGGTGGTGACCTGTAAAGGGTGTACCTGTTTTCCTGAGCGACTGATCACAGTAAACATCTCAGGCTCAAGGGAATCGGGATCAGCCACTCGTTTCGAGAACGTTACCGGCATCCCGTCGGCACCCTTATATCTCAACGCCTGTATAGCATTATCTAAACCAAAGAACGCACTGACCATTCGTGCGGGTTGATCGTCAAGGTCAGTTCTTGGTGGAGTAGGATCAGGCGAACAACCGGCTATCATCAGTGTGATAAAACCGACAAAACCGTAGCATTTTAGGTTTTTTATGGTAGTTCCCCTAGGATAATTTCACGCATTAGCTTAGCGCAATTCGCGCCGTAAAATTTTACCCACATTAGATTTAGGCAACTCATCACGAAACTCGATATGCTTGGGCACCTTGTAAGCAGTGAGGTCGGTGCGGCAAAATTCTCTCAGCGTAGTCTCGGTTAAATCATTATTTCTGCGTACCACAAAAGCTTTTACCGCTTCCCCTGTACGATCATCCACTACGCCCACGACAGCGCATTCAAGTACATCGGGATGGCTGGTTATCACATGCTCTATTTCATTGGGATAAACATTAAAACCAGATACCAAAACCATGTCTTTGATTCGGTCAACGATTTTATAGAAGCCATTATCAAGTCTTACAACGACGTCACCGGTTTTGAAAAAACCTTCGGCATCGATTGCCTCGTCAGTCGCTTCCGAGCGTTGCCAGTAACCCATCATAACATTGGGCCCGCGCACCCAGAGTTCACCCTCTTCGCCGTCTGCTACCTGCACCCCAGAGCTATCCATTAATTTTATTTCCTGATAACCCACTGCTTGACCGGCACTGCCAATGCGGCGGGTTGCGGGGGAATTTAGGGTTAGGTTAGCTGTGGTTTCAGACAGGCCATAGCCCTCAATTAGTTTGGAATCCGTTCGACGTTCCCACTCTCTAGCCACATCTGGTACCAGTGCCGCGCCGCCAGCAATAGTCCACTTGAGATTTGACCAGCCCACGGCATCAAATTTTTCGTTTGCCATCAGGCCCACCAACATGGTGTTAACGGCGGCAAATTCAGTGAATGGAACTGATCGCATCACATCTAGCAGACCATCGAGATCTCGTGGGTTGGGAATTAACACCGAGCGGCCGCCAGAAGCAAAGTTACCGCAAAGATATAGGGTAAACCCGAAGATATGATAGATGGGCAATGGTGCTATCAGTAGACGGGTTTCGCTTTCGTTATTATGCTCTGCAAAGTGATTGCGACCCTGAGCTATACAAGAAATAATATTGCCATGGCTCAGCATGGCACCCTTGGCAACGCCTGTTGTACCGCCGGTATATTGAAGAACAGCGAGATCATTTAATGTGGGACGAACCTTTGATAAACCCCCGCCTGAGTCCTTGCCCTCACCGAGAGATATCGCTGTTGGTAGGGTAAGCAATACAACCGATTGATCCAGATTATGTGCAGGAGCAGGTTGTGGCTCCATCATGTCGAGCATATTGGTCGTGATTATTAGCTTGATATCAGTATCAGGAATAACCTGTTCCGCTGCTGCGACAAAATCACTGAGCATTACCACTGCCTTGGCTCCGCTATCTTGAAATTGGTGTCGCAATTCCCTTTCTGTATAAAGCGGGTTGGTATTTACCAACACCAAACCAGCACGCAGAATACCCCAGGCCGCTACCGGGTACTGAATTAGGTTGGGCAGTTGAATGGCTACCCGATCGCCATGTTGTAAACCTGCAGGGCCGCGCAGATAGGAGGCAAACTTCCCTGACATATCATCCATTTGCCGAAAACTGATGTCTTGGCCCAAGCAGCTAAAGGCTATTTTTTCTGCAAATTCAGCGCAGGCCCGTTCAAACAGATCCAGCACTGATGTGTAATGTTCACCGTTGATGGCATCAACTTGCTTGCGAGAAAAATTAAAGCGGGAGTCGGTGGTAAAATTCATATTTTAAAGCTCGTTAAGTTTAGATAATTGAAGGAATTTCCATAAAACTCTCAGTGGCTGATCTAATTTTCTTAGAGCAGGCACAAGCAGAAAAGGTCACTCTGGGGCTGAGCCTGGTTTTCATAGTGATCTAAGCATCATTATTAGGTAACTCCTTGGAAACAGCCGTCACTTTAAAACGCTTCAAGATACTTCAAGGCATTATATGTTGGGGAATCATATTCAGCCTTCGTGCCTCTGCGGGCCGGACATAAAAAGCCTGCTATATCAAAACAGATTAGGGCTTCAGCATCGAATTCTACTGGCTAATCTATAGTAGTTTTGTGCACAGCAGACTTGTTGGATCTTATATAAGCTGCTCAGTTAGGTGTAGGGCATGGGGGTGAAAACGTCTAATGAAACTGACTTCGACAAGCCTCACGCTTTGACTTGATCTGCCTGTCGTTGACGATACTCACTCGGTGTTATGCCATTCCAGCGGACAAATGCTCGGCGGAAGTTTACTGTTTCAGAATAGCTCAGTAAGTGCGCTATGTGGGCAACGGTTAAATCAGTTTTGGTTAAATACTCTGTAGCCAGTAAGTCTCTAACCTCCTCGAACAGGGTTCTAAAACTGACCGATTCTGTCTTCAGCTTGCGCCTTAGGGTACGTTCACTCATATTTAAGTGCTTGGCAATCTGAGAAATACCAAGAAAGTCACCGGCAGACTGGAGCAGTAAGCGCCGGACCTCAGTTGTTATCTTCTCGCCAGTAGTGAGGCTGCGTAACATTTCCTCACACTGCTGATGAAACACCACATGATCCGATGCATTAGCGGTCTTAACGGGAGTATCCAGAACATATTCAGGTAGAAATAATTGATTACGTTCCGCACCAAAGATTACTTTTGCATCAAAGAATGACTGATAGTGAGCAACATCAGAGGGCTCGGGATATATCAATTGCAGCTCCGTACCTTCTAATCGGCTGCGATAAAGGGAGTTTCCAATAGTACTTAGCTGCGAGAAAGAAAGTTCCGCGATAAGCCTCTGTTGCGCTAGGGTTCCCTGGGTCAGGTTATGCCATAACAATAGCCCGCCATTATAATTCTCTGATTTCCAATGTGGTTTAAAAAATACTTTGCCATAACGCTGCATTATTTCAATAGACTCTCTCAGATTGGCGCAGCTCATCAAGGCAAAGCCAAAGGTACCATAGCTGTCAATCCCGACTTGCTGCCCTAGGCGGAGTCCAAGATAAGGATCATTGGTAATTTCGGCCGCGGTGGCTAATAAAATAACTGCCTCAATTCCTGAAAATATCCTATTATCAGGGGCTGGCATGCCATTAATACGGGACTGATTAAATAGTTGCTCCGGGGTAATACCCGCCTTACCTATGATGGATAATAGTTGCGTAAAAACATCACGCTGAAGTTTACTTTTATTCATTTTTTTACTCGCACGATATGAGTATTAAAAGTGTGAAAACGCATGACCGAATATGATTCCCTTTGGTGTAGCGTAAGTACTATACTCCAACATAGTAGAACTTTAAAAGCATCATTTATCCAATTGTCAGCATAACGTTGAGTAAAGTGGTGAACATGAAAAAAGGCGCTTTGAAAATGAACAGCCGGAAGATAATTAGTCTGTTACTGATCGTAATTGCTGGGGTTGTTTTATTTAAAACATTGGGCGATGACGAGCGTCTCCACAATCCCAAGGTTTTTGGCTCTCCTGAGAAAACCCAATGGAAGCCTATTGGGCCCCGTGTAGCGGGACAGCATAGCTACGATATTATTCCCGAGCCGGATACCTTTAGCGCCATACATGTTAATGCAGCTAATTCGGATGCTGTCTGGGGTGTTGCCGCGCCAATGTTTGAATTAGATTGGGTGGCAGAGCCTGAGTACTTTGTCGGTAATGGTCCGCTATTTGATAACGAAGGAAATCTTTACTTTAGCCCTCAGTTCTACCATGGCGAGCGGGTGGTACTGGTGTCACTCGATGGCAAAACCGGTGAGCGACGCTGGACGATACCCGCCGATGACGACATACAAGCCAGCAGCCCAGCCTTCATCTTGAATGACCCTGAAAATCCGGGATCGCAAATTATTTATATCATTGGCTATAACCGCCTTATGGCTCTGCGGCCGGACGGTTCAATGATCTGGAGTAAAGATACGGGTCTCAGTATTCCCGTTTCGGAACTAAGCAATAAAGCAAAGGGCAAATTTCATAGTTTCAATTATCACCCAGCGACAGACTCGCTAGTCTCCGTAACTAAAGCCGGCGCCCTGTTCGCGTTCAGCCGCAAGAGCGGAGAACTGATAGCCCCTATCGGGCAAATACCCGGCGCGCCTGCGATCAGTGGAAACGGCACCAATATTCCCGATTTTGTTCTTAATAAGGTAGATCCCTTAATGGACGAAGCCTTTGGTAAAACTGATGAAGGCTTGAGTTTGTTCTCATCCGCGGTGAATTATATCTATGGCGGTGGCGGTATTGTGACTAACTTTTTCAGTATCGACCCAGACAGTAGCCGTATTTATATGGCGGCTACTGCCCCAGATACGGAAGATGGTACAGAAGACGGTAGGTCTGAACTCGGCGCAATTTATGCCCTGGGCCTGGTCGATGACGGCAAGGGCCGTTTCGAATTCCAAGTATTAAACCGTAAGACCTTTCAGGGCGGCACCGGCTCAACGCCGGCGTTAAGTGCAGACGGTCAGCGGCTGTATGTGTCGGATAACGAAGGTCATGTTATTGCGTTGGACAGTGAGTTAGCTGAAGTATGGCGCGTGGATGTGGGCGAGCCACTGGTGGGTTCTATCACCGTGGCAGCGGATAACAATGAACTGTATGCCGTTACCGCCAAAGACGTGATCCAGTTAATCGATAGCGGTGACAGCGGCAGCAGAACGTGGACAGCCGAGCTAACAGGCTTTGATGGTTATGCGAATGTCGATGTGCAATCTAACGGCTTGACCGCAACTGCAACCGCCAACGGTGTCGTTATTATGATAGGTGGTGGCAAAAAATTGTTCGGCAAGACCCTTATGCTGCATGTAGGAATGGGTCTGCTAGACCGAGAAACAGGGAAGTTGCGCTACTTTACCGAAGGTCGTGAAGACTCACTGGCAATGAGCGTTGTTGCTGCGGATGGCAGTATCTATGTTGCCCACTCACCCTTACGACGCGCCGTCGGTAAAGCTATGTATCCCGAGTTAACGGCAGATGTTACTGGCGGCATTGCCCGCTTCAAACCTATCCGGTTAGACCTGTTAGCACGCGATGCTATCTGTGCCGCCGAGGCGCGGGCCGCTAATGCCAGCACCCTTAATCAGGCGGCAGAACAGGCAGCTATTATCACTGATATCCGACAGATCAAGGTATTGCTTAAGCAAGCTGATGGCGCCATGATCAAGGCGCTCAGCGATGGCGATTTGACCGCTGAGGATGCCAGCTTGTTAGGCAACCTGCTGAACCAAAGTCGCCGTAATTTGACGCCGGTTGGCTTAACACAATCGGTTGCACCGCTGGTTAAGGCTTGCGCGATTTTCGGTTTGTAGGTATCGATATTTGTAGTGAAAGCCAACCTATAGCTAGAATGTTATATTTTTGGGAAGTTTGTAAAGATTATGTTGCTATTAGCGGGATATTTTTGAGCTAACATAACGTTTAGTCTCCACAAAAACAGCCCCTTGTTGTCCAAGAGGCTGTTTTTTTATAGTGCTCGGCTAAGCACATTTTATTACATAATTACGTGTTGTTCTTTTTAAAATATAGCCATCGGATTTAAAGGTGATCCCGTTGCTCCTTCAACATTTAAAGGTGCAGCGACGAGCATAAATGTAGAACGATTAAGTTGATTAGCGACCTCACTTAGCTTTCTTAAATCAAGGTTATCAAAAATTGGCATGCCCATTCCTACAATAGCTAATTCATGAAGTGGGTTAAAACGATTCTCTACACCAGATGGCATTAAATCGGATACTCCATCACAACCAATAACAGCGACATCTCGCTCTTTCAGAAATGTTGCGACGGAGGCATGAAGTCCCGCTGCCTTCTCAACAAAATTCCATTGCCCAAGTTTCTCAACAGCAGCCCACCGCCCTGTTTTTATTAGCAGAGCATCACCGGAGCCAATTTTAACGCCGGTTTTTTTCTCCCATCGAAGTAAATCTTCAATCGTAACTGCCTGTCCTGGTGTGAGGAATTCAACCCCAAACAAGGCAGGTAGATCAACAATAATACCCCTAGTTATAACACCTGATTTGGCTATATTTTCAATACCAAGTTTTTCAAATCCACCTTCTTTTAGCTCAAACGGGTAGCCGTTATACATTTTTCCTTTGTATCCGAAGTGCGATATCGCGTCTAAATGAGAGTGGGAAAAACCATGATAAGACACTGAAAAATTATCACCTGCCGCTTCAGGTAATGCCTCTTCCGGCATCCCAAAAGCAGGTGGAAAAATAAAAGGCTCATGAATAAAGGGGAATTCGTTAACCGAATCTTTTTCTTCATTTAGCGGTAAGGCCAGTGATACGACCTGTCCTGTTTTCACTAATTTTGACGCGGATACTCGTACGTCCTCAGTGATTAAATTTAGAGTGCCTAGTTGATCTGAGTCTCCCCACCGACCCCAATTAGAGACTTCAGAAAGTAATTCGTCGAAACCTTCTTTGTCTATGAAAGCTAGATTATTGGGCTCACTTGCATTGAGACTAAAAGCAAATAGGGTAAATACTAAAATAAAATTCTTCATTCTGATACTCCACGAGTTGGGGTTTTGAACTACTTCTATTATTCCTCAATATCACATGATTCTATTAAAAGTAGGTAATAACAAGCAACCAAAAGCTAATTCTAAGGTTTAATTGCTTTTTTCACGTCTCAAAACATCTGACCCCAAGGGCGATTTTTTAATGGACAAGAACTCTAGCGTTGCATAGCAGGCTGTTGAATTAACTAAATATGAAACCCATTGGCACGATACCAAGTCAGGGCATCTGCAATGCACTCCTCAACGCTGGGCACCTGATAATCTAACTCCTGCTGCGCCTTATCACTGAGGGCATACTGCGGGCAAGACATGTATCTTGCCTGGCCAGGATTCATGTCAGGTGCTTTATGGGTGAGTTCTGCAACCCATTCGCAAATCTGGCCATAGGCAACAAAAACCGCTTTTGGAGTGGTCAGACGAGGTGGCTTAGCGCCAATTGCTAGAGCCATGCGGGCAAACATATCAGCATATGGAATATTATTGCTTGGAGTGCCAGCACACAGATACCCTTCGCCTCGTCGACCCTTTTCGGCCGCTTTAATTTGAGCACGAGCGACTTCCGTTACATGGCAAAAAGAGCCACCACCCGGTGGAGAGGCTGGAAAGTTTCCCTTAGCCAAGTCGAAAAATACTCTGCCGAGCTGAAGGGTATAGTCAAAAGGGCCAATCATAAAGCCAGGGTAAATAAACACCACATCTAACGTATTAGCGTTGTGATAGCCTCGAAGGCGAATCTCCGCTTCAAGTTTTGTATCACCATAGTTGTAGCCCATATTATTAAAGTTGTAGTGGCCAGACCGTTCATCATAACTACCGCCGGTTGGGTTATAGCCCAAGACATCTAATGTACTTGTATGTATTAATCTTTTTATATTGTGTTTTACGCAGGCATTAGCGACGTTAATTGTTCCGTCAACATTGATCGTCCGCTGTCGAGCGAAATTACGCTTCCAAAATGAAGTGTCTGCCGCAACGTGGAAGACGTAGTCGCAGCCTTCTACAATGGGATCAACTTCTTCTGCAATCGTGATGTCGGCAAAAACTATGTCGATGGGAAGATCTTTGATGTACTGAGTTTCAGAGCCATGCATGCCCGATGCTCTAACATCCCAGCCTTGTTTGACAAGTTCGTGCACCAAATTGCTACCTAGAAAACCAGTTGCACCTGTGACCAAACATTTTTTCCTCACACTTTCACTGACCATTAAGGCTGCCTTTTAACCTGATCATATAGTGTTTGTTAACGCCTTTCATTTTTCTTATATGAAATTAGTCAAAAATGAGATTCGACATACATTTTAGGTTCTGCAGCTAACGCAGCGATTTTCGTATGAGAGGTAAACCCAGATGTGAGGCCCTGTTAAATTTAAGATTTAATAATTGAATAGCATAAATTAATGATACGTTATATCATATCTCTTCAATTTACTTCTATTAGGGTTCTTTCTTCATGAATAAACTACCCGTAACTGTGCTTTCGGGCTTTCTTGGTGCCGGTAAAACAACTGTTCTTAGCCATATTCTCAACAATCGCCAAGGCAAGAAGGTCGCAGTTATTGTCAATGATATGAGTGAGATCAACATTGATTCAGCGATTGTGCAAAATGAAGTTTCATTAAACCGCAGTGAAGAAAAGCTTATTGAGATGAGTAATGGGTGTATTTGCTGCACGCTGCGCGAAGACCTGTTGGAGGAAGTCACTAAGCTTGCGCAAGAAGGACGTTTTGATTACCTCGTTATTGAATCGACGGGGATTTCAGAGCCGCTGCCGGTAGCCGAAACTTTCACCTTTGCGGATGAAAACGGCGTTTCGCTATCTGATGTCGCCGACTTAGACACAATGGTCACCGTGGTCGATGCGGTCAATTTTCTAAAGGATTATGACGAGGCAAAATACCTACAAGATACAGGTGAATCTCTAGGTGAAGAGGATGAACGCAGTGTTGCCGATTTACTGGTTGACCAAGTAGAGTTTGCCGACGTGCTTCTTGTCAGTAAAACTGACTTAGCGAGTCCGACTGATATAGCGCGCTTAACGGCAATTCTTAAAACGCTAAATACTCATGCGAAAATAGTTCCTATCTCACAAGGCCAAGTCAATATCGATGCAGTCCTTAACACTGGCTTATTCAATTTTGAGCACGCCCAACAGGCCCCTGGTTGGCTTAAAGAGATGCGCGGCGAGCATGTTCCCGAAACGGAAGAATATGGTATTGCTAGCTTTACTTATGAAGCGCGGCGTCCTTTCCATCCAGAAAAATTCCACGAGTTTTTACATAGCACAGACAAATACGGCAAGTTAATTCGTTCCAAAGGCTACTTTTGGTTGGCGTCTCGTCCTGAGTTTGCGGGGCAGTGGAGTCAGGCGGGAGGCATCGCCCGCTATGGTTTTGGAGGGATGTTTTGGAAGGCTATCCCCAAGAAAAACTGGCCTACCGATGAAGAATATTTGACCTCGATTGAACGGCAGTGGGTTGAACCATTTGGTGATATGCGTCAGGAATTGGTTTTCATTGGTCAGGGCGTGGATCAGAGCGCTATGACCAAAGCGCTTGATGAGTGTTTGTTGAGCGAAGAAGATGTATTGCGAGGTAAAGCATATTGGAATACGTTGCAGGATCCATTTCCTGTATGGGAGCAAGCATGAACTCTCTTAACCCTGCGCGCACATCTAATGTTGATGCTTTCTATGGGAGTGAAGCAAAGATTCGGCGAGCTGCTCAAAGTAGAGAGCCGGAAGTGTTAACTGATATCTATCATGAACAAACTAATATTGTTATTTGGCAGCGCGAGTTATCTGCAACACTGAAAAATTCGGTCTCTACTTTTTTAGATTCGAATTCAAGCTTTCAAACATCTATGACCGTGACACCACAAAGCGCACTTTCAAGTATAAGCGCAGCGTTAGGAGATACGACTCAACTTGAGCTAAGCGAAAACATTGCCGAGCTGGTCGATATGTTTTGCTGTCTGTTTGAGCTCAAGCGTGCTGGATTGCGTTTAGCAACACTTGATCGTGCAATGTGCCCAAAATTCCATGCTGACAAAATCCCCTGCCGTTTGGTGACAACCTATCAAGGCATTGCCACAGAGTGGCTCCCCCACCAGGCTATTAATCGCGAAAAATTAGGTCTTGGGAGCAAAGGTAAACCTGATAACCAATCTGGGTTATATGGAGACCAGCATGACATCCAACAACTTAAATGCGGAGACGTGGCCTTGCTAAAAGGTGAGCTTTGGGAAGGTAACGAAAACGCGGGATTGGTGCATCGCTCGCCCGCTTTGCCGGAAGGCCAGCGTCGTATGTTATTGACACTTGATTTTTGTTATTGAATTGGCCCTCTCAGTTCATCACATGGTTGAGTGAGGCAATGATTTAAAAAAGTATCAAAAAAGCTTACCGGCATACAGAATTTACCCTGCGACGCAAATTCCCCTAATCCTATAAAGGATTTTTCAAGGGACCTCAAATGAGGTCCCTTTTTTTTGACTTTCAAAAATATCGGCTATGATGGGATGCTCCAGGATTGCTAATGACATAGCTCAGCTAGCAAACATAAATGATATGTTGTAACATCACATTTAGTAGGATTTACATACCTAACATATCGGTTAAAAAGTCTGCGTTATCTTCAATCACCGTTAATGTTTTTGATGCCTTCCCAAGCATTTATAAAATGTAGGTCCTATGGGTTAAGTGCAAACAGTAAAACGACTTAATGTATTTAGGTAATGACCATGAATAACGTTGACAAAATTATTGGACATGCAGAGCAGCATTGCAAAGCTCATGGTGCTCGCTTAACAGTAAAACGAAAACAGGTTTTGACCGGACTTATCCAATCGGATAAGGCTCTTTCTGCCTATGAGTTGGTGGCCTTTTGTAACCGACAGTACGGCGAGAGCATGCCAGCCATGTCAGTCTATCGCATTCTAGAGTTTCTAGAAGATGAGCATTTGGTGCATAAACTTAGCCTGGCTAATAAGTATGTCGCCTGCGCTCACATTAGCTGTAGTCATGCACATGCTGTCCCGCAATTCTTAATTTGTCGACAATGCAGCAAAGTAAAAGAAATCGCTATAAAACCAGCAACCATTAATGAGCTTCGGGCAAGCGTAAATGAATCTGGTTTCAAGCTTATAAGCACACAGTTAGAAATGAATTGCCTCTGCGAGGATTGTATCGAGCAGGCAGCTTAATATTTAGGAAAAGGACCCTATGAAAACAGAACAAGCAGTAACAGACAAAATGGCCATTGGGCTTTCAGTCGCATGCGCCATCCACTGTCTGGCTCTACCCGTGTTAATTTTGATGCTACCGAGCATTGCCGCATTGAATCTTGATAATGAGGCTTTTCATCTCTGGATGGTAGTAGCAGTGATCCCCTGCAGCATTTATGCCCTATTCTTAGGGTGCAAAGAACACAGCCGTTATCAATTATTTTTTTGGGCATTCATTGGGCTAGTGATGTTAGTGCTGGCATTGGTGCTAGGAGAAGAGAGAATCGGGGAGGCTGGTGAAAAAATAATGACAGTCCTAGGAGCAAGTTTCGTTGCGGTAGGACACTGGCTTAATTTTCGCCTCTGCCACGCACAAGAGCATAAAGACTGCTCCTGCCCTGCTGATGAGAGGGCGTAATTCATTATGATTGAATCGACTTTACCAGCTAGTAATGAAAATCTTGACGATAGTAATACTTGCTGCAGCAATACTAGTTGCTGCCCACCTCAGCGTCCTGTTACGCGTATGGAACCGAAAATTGGTCGAAATGATTCTTGCCCCTGTGGTACTGGCCGTAAGTTTAAAAAATGTTGTGGCTTGCACCACTAAAGAACCGATAGCCTTTTAATTTTCTCCGAGCCATAGCAGTCAGAGACTAGCCAATGAATCCTAATAAGCACCAGACTCGCGTAGTGCCCACCAATGTTATTACAGGGTTTTTGGGCGTTGGAAAGACGTCGGCTATCTTGCATCTACTGAGTCAAAAACCAGTACATGAACGATGGGCGGTATTGGTTAATGAATTCGGCGAGATTGGTGTTGATGGTAGTTTGTTTGAAGGCCAGCATGCCAAAGAACAAGGCATTTTTATTCGTGAAGTGCCTGGTGGGTGCATGTGTTGTGCTTCTGGGTTACCCATGGAAATTGCGCTAAATCAACTGTTAGCAAAAGCCAAACCTGATCGCTTACTCGTCGAGCCTACTGGACTTGGACATCCAAAAGAGGTGCTTCAGGTACTTTCAGCTGAGTATTATAAAAAGATATTGTCGTTGCAAAAAACACTCACGTTGGTGGATGCAAGAAAATTGACCGATCAGCGCTATACTAGCCATGAAACGTTCAATCAGCAGATAGCAATTGCCGATACCATCATAGGTAATAAGCTTGATTTATATGACAACGGCGATAAGGCACGTTTGATTAATTATGCTAAACGCCAGGGGCAGGCACATGTTAACGTGATTTTTGCAAAACATGGGAAAATCGAGCTTTCAGCGCTGCAAGGATCAATTGCCAGTCTTCCATCACAATTGCATCACCACCATAACCACCAACTAAAGTCCTTGGCTGCGGATAGTATTATACCGGAGTGCGGTTATATCAAGGCAGTGAATGAAGGCGAAGGCTTTAGCAGTGTTGGGTGGCGATTCTCTCCTGATAAAGTATTTAATCGAGAAAAACTATTCTTGTTGCTAACGGGCGTGTTGGCCGAACGTATAAAAGCTGTTTTTATCACCGATATTGGTATATTTGGTTATAACGCCACACCGGATGCTCTCAATGAAATTGAATTGGATGACTGTTTCGAGAGCCGCATTGAGATTATATCCGAGAGCATTGATGACTCATTAGAGATCTTACTTCTGGAGTGCATAGAGCTCTAAAGGAGCTATGAATAACTTCTTTCACAGCTTTCAATTACCTCTCTATGATTGCCGTTACGCCTTGGCCGCCAGCAGCACAAATGGAAATAAGACCGCGACCTCCTCCTTTTTGCTCCAGTAATTTTGCCAAAGTTGCAATAATTCTTGGACCTGTCGCGGCAAATGGATGACCGGTCGCCACACTGGAGCCGTTCACATTAAGCTTTGTCCGATCAATGCTCCCAAGTGGTGCATCAAGACCAAGTTTTTCTTTACAGAATGTCGTATCTTCCCATGCTTTCATGGTGCACAGAGCTTGGGCGGCAAAAGCTTCATGAATCTCATAGAAATCAAAGTCTTGCAGACTGATACCGGCTCGCTCAAGTAGTCTAGGTACGGCGTAGGCAGGCGCCATGAGCAAGCCTTCGCTCTGTTCACCCTGACTATAGAAATCCACTGCGGCGACTTCGCTATGGGTAAGGTAGGCCTGGATGGGCAGATTGTTCTGCTGTGCCCACTCTTCACTACCCAATAATACTGCGGCTGCACCATCTGTCAGAGCAGTGGAGTTGGCTGCCGTTAAGGTGCCATTTGCACGATCATAGGCAGGTTTTAATTTAGCCAATGTTGAGAGCGGCGTGTCACGCATAATGCCATCACGCTCAACCCCATTGAAGGGCTGAACTAAATCATCGAAGAAGCCGCGTTCATAGGCAGCTATAAGATTCTGATGACTGTTAAATGTGAGTTGATCTTGATCCTCGCGGCTGATGCCCCATTCTTTGACCATCAACTCACAGTGCTGACCCATTGACAGACCAGTGCGAGGTTCGGCATTAGCCGGCAACAGCGGAAGCATAAAGCTGGGTCGAATACTGGCGAGCGCTTTTAATCGCTGGCCCAGAGTTTTTGCCCGATTGAGGTTGAGAATCATATGCCGATATTTTTCGTTCAGTGCGATGGGTGCATCGCTAGCCGTGTCTGTGCCTGCAGCTATACCAGAGTCAATTTGGCCGAGGGCAATTTTATTACCGACAAGAATAGCGGCTTCTAAACCAGTACCGCAGGCCTGTTGAACATCGTACGCTGGGGTTTGTGCGGATAAGCCTGAGTTTAATGTGGCTTCCCGCGCTAGATTAAAATCACGAGAATGCTTCATCACCGCACCAGCCGCGACCTCGCCGAGGCGCTCGCCATCCAAATCGAAACGTTGCACTATCCCCCTAAGAGTGGCACTGAGCATATCCATATTGCTCGCATAGCTGTAGCTGGTATTGCTGCGTACAAATGGAATGCGGCTGCCACCGATGATGGCGACTTTACGAATAGATGTCATGGTGATGATCTCGTCAGTTAAAGGTTGTAGCGGTTAATCATACCAGTAATCCTAAATTGACTGGATGTAAAAGCCATTGACTGTCACTGAGGATTGTTTGTCATTTCGGCCAACCATAAGCCGCCGTTCAGGAGTAAAATAGTAATCTTAACTATTACGCACTGTCTATGGGATAACATAAAAATGTCAGACAAGTATCTAGAAATTGCTAACTCAACATTGGGTAAAAAAATATTGGCTGCAGTTGGATTGCCTGATCCCGTCCCTCTGATTCGTGAGAACCCTGCAGAGCCTCATAAGTTGAGCGATCAAGTATTACTGGGTGCCAGTGAAGGGGCTGTTTTTGCGAACACCATTGGTGCTTTTGTCGAAGCCGCTGGCGCTAAAGTATCTAATCAGTCTCTGCAGGGCAGTGGCCATTTATTATTTGATGCCTCTGGTATTACCAGTGCACAGCAGAGTGCAGAGCTTTATAGCTTTTTTAATCAGCACCTAAAGTCTGTTAAACATTCTGGGCGTGTAATTATAGTGGGTCATAAACCCAGCGCTTTAGCTAATGCAGACCACGCAGCGGTGCAGCGAGGCCTACTGGGGTTTGTGAAGTCGGTTGCTAAGGAAGTTGGCCGAAAGGGAGCCACAGTTAACTTGGTGCTTGTGGATAAAGGTGGGGATCTGGCGCTCGAGGGCCCGATTCGTTTCCTACTTTCAGCAGGATCAGCCTTTATGAATGCCCAGGTGTTAACGGTAGCCACACCGGTAGCTCCCATGGAAGCAGATTGGGTTAAGCCTCTGGAAGGAAAGACCGTGCTGGTGACAGGAGCCGCACGGGGCATTGGTTTGGCAATAAGTCAGACGTTGGCCAGAGATGGCGCTGTGGTGATTGGCGTTGATGTGCCGCAATCGAAGGATGAGCTGGCGGCGGCTATGGCTGCTATTGGTGGTTTGAACTTGCCATTAGATATTACAGATACGGATGCGCCAGAGCGATTGCGCGATTTTTGCTCTACCCACAGCTCAAAATTACATGCCATTGTGCACAATGCCGGTATCACCCGAGATAAGATGTTAACGAAAATGGCAGCCCATCAATGGGATTTACTTGTACAGATAAATCTCGGCGCTGTGCAGCGAATCAACACTGCGCTATTGGGTACAGATTTGCTGGACAATGGAGGCAAGATCATTGGGGTTGCTTCCATCAGTGGTATTGCTGGTAATGTCGGGCAGACGAACTATGGCTTTTCTAAAGCAGCAATTATCGGTGTGGTTGAAGCTCTGGCAGAGACCTGTGCCGCCAGAGGCATAACCATTAACGGCGTAGCACCAGGATTTATTGAAACACAGATGACGGCTGCTATTCCTTTTCTAACACGACAGATGGGGCGCAGACTTTCCTCGCTTGGGCAGGGTGGCCTCCCGATTGATGTGGCCGAAGTGATCGGTTTCTTCCTCAGCCCTCAGGCTGCTGGCGTCAACGGAAATATGGTGAGAGTGTGCGGTCAGAGCTTATTAGGGGCCTAATCATTTAGAAGGGCAGAACAAGCTAAACAGTGGGTCAAGCGCTAGCTGAGATGGCGCTTGGCACCAAGTTACCCATCAGATTACTTCCCAGAAACCAGGTCGCGCCAGTGACCAGGCACTTATGCTTTGCGCCTTTTTTTTACCATCTAGGCCGCCTTGCTATATTCTTGACCCAGCGGTGAATCCATTAGCTTTAGATTTACCAATGCCAGACTATGGTTTTATTAAGGCAATCAATCAATATGAAGGCTTTAGCAGCATTGGGTGGCGGAGCTCTCCTGCTAAAGTATTTAATTGAGAAAAGCCAATCTTGTTGCTAATAAATGTATTGGCCGAACGTATCAAAGGCGTTTTTATCACCGGTATCGCTGTATTTGGTTACGACGCTACCCTTGATGCTCTTAATGAGATTGAATTGGATGACTGTTTCGAGAGCCGTATTGAGATTATATCCGAGAGCATTGATGGTTCATCAGAGACCCAGTTGCTCGAGTGTATAGAACTCTTAAATAAAAATGAACCTATTGAAACCTCAAGATATTTGACCTCACGGGGTGAGTGTTAAGCCCGAATAATTCCCGCCATTTCCTAAAACTTCAACTAACCCGTCGTGGTTAAAAACTTTTCCTGTAAAAGCAACGATGAACTTCTCAAAGCCCTGATTACCAAACTTAAGGGGTGTGCAGCATTTTGCTCGATAGAAATGCATAGTCCAAATCACTGACTATACTTAAATGCTGGCGACAGATTTTTCTGGGATGGGGACGTTGAAGATAGAAGTACTATGAGAGGCTTATGTTAAGTGCTCTTTGATCGGTGAAGGGGCAGAGTTTGAGAGGAATGATGAGCTGCCCTGCATTTTTAGTATGTACCCAAAACAGAAATAAAATTAAGCACTTTTAATAAGCTTATTAATAAAGGAAAACAAAAAAGGCACAGGTCACGGTGAGGACCGCCTTATATGCTTTAACTGATGGGTCACTTCATGCTGCGTAGTATTTTTTTGAGGAGATAGTGATGAAAAAGTTAATATTTTTATGTTTTGGATTTCTCTTGTTAGGCCCTCTGGTTGCAGAACCTATAAAAGAGAATATTGGACTCTATGGAGGTCAAGTTAGCGATATAGAGGCCGTAAACAGATCGGGCTCAACTGAGCTTATTATTGCTGTCGATTCTAGTCAGCGCGGAATATTTAGGTGGCATCCTTCCGCCGCAAGATGGGGTTCGGTGACCAATCCGATCGATAGCACTATAACTGGACATATTCCAGGCAGTGCCGCTTTAGTTGAAGCCAACCCTAAAAGTGCGACTGATGTTTATGCAACCTTGACCTGGAATTCATCAGGTATGTTTAGTCAACTTCATGTGAGTGATAATTATGGCGACTTAGATCCTAATGTTAGCTGGACAGAGTCGTTAGATACCAGTGGGGCCAGTATCTCTGATGTCACTGCTTTAGTTGGACACTCATCTGGTATGTATGCAGGAACCCGAGATGGGGTTATTTTACTTAATTCAGGAGCTGCAACGGATGCGTTCGCGGCTGTTTTTACGCATCCCTCTGGCGATGAAATTATTGCAATTGCTGTGGCCTCTTCTACTCTTGGTTATGTTATTAGCTCGTCTTCTGGCGTTTTGAATCTTTACTCAACTGATTGGGGAGGGACTGACACGAATCTAACTACTAATCTACCGGCCAAAGCACCTGTTGAGCTGCACACCGGTACTTGTCCTATAACAAACTGCCCATTAGAAATTAACCTTATCGGAGTCGATCCAATCAAAACGGACGGTAAGACTATTTTTATCGCTGGGTCTTCAACTAACGGCCAAGCATTTAAAAGCACTGATGGTGGGATTTCATGGAATAGTGGTTGGGATTACCAATGTGGTTTGGCGACTAGTGGTTGTGCTGGATATCGTTTTACTGATGGATTTCCCAGACAAATTCGTTTTAGAGGTACAACGGGATCAGGCGCTGAGAGTCGTAATGTTTTTATTTCTAGGGTGGTGATGGATCAGGATGATACCGCTCCTACATGGGACTCTATACCCAATTTGGAATCGACTATTCAACCTTCTGGACCCTCGGGGCCTACAATCACCATAAGCACTCATGCTAATGATAGTTCTTTGGCTATCGACCCTATTGATAGCTCCATCCTTTACATTGCAACAGACCTTGCCATTGGGGAAGTTGAGCATATTGAAGGTTCCGGCTATGCAAGCCCGTCCGGTTTTGAAAAAGGTAATGCGCTTGGTATAGATGGGCTTGTAGTTAATGGGCTCGACTACTATGAAAATTCTCCGACGGATAAAGAATTTTATGTTGTGGCAAAAAGTGGTATCGCTTTTGCGAAAGGCTATAACCCAAGTGATCCAACAAGTGTAGCAACAAGAGATGGTTGGGTGTTCCCTATTTATCCGTTAGGTGACGGAGCACCTCCTAGAGCAGTCAAATTTGATCCAAGTGACAAAACATTGGTATTAGTTGGAAACGGCAAGGTCTACCGCAATCCAACGGCTGATGGTGCTGTTTCTTTAACTGACGTGGCTACCAATTGGACGCGTGTTTTTGATCCCAATGACAGTGCTTTTTCTGGCCCTGGGATGCCTCTGGAAAGTGATCGCGTAGAAAGAAGTTACACCACGGCCATCGACTGGGAAACGGCTGGAGGGGTGTGTGATCGCGTTTATATGACTATGGCTAACACTGACACGGGCACTGAAGGCGGAGTATTTTATTCTGACGACAAAGGTCTTACGTGGGCCGTAGATACCCTGTCTTCTGGTGGATTATTAAAAATGCCTGTTAACACCATAAGTGGTGTGAGTGAATCTTCTCTATTTCCCATCATCGGTGTTGGCGATTTCGATGGCCGCAGCGCCGAAACCGGGATTTATCGGCGAGTAAGTTATTGCCTTTCACAGGATTGGTCGAAGCCTTCTCACACCTCGGACGTTGTGTTTGACGAGATTCAAACAAAAGTCATACTAGCGATAGATGCCTTATCTGCTCGACCAAGCTCAAGTACCATTGATGCGATTATGTTCATCGTGGCTCACGATGCTGTTTATCGTGGACAGCTTAATTCCTCATCGGCCACTACTGAAACGGGCTGGAATAAGTGGGACTTTTCAGATGTAACACCACCTGGGGGTATGGGATTTACTGATGTGGCGATGGAGCCAGATGATACTGATCATGTTTGGGTTGCCTATGATAATTGTATTCAGGAATCCACGGACGGTGGTTTAACTTGGAATGATTACAGCACCTCCTGCCAGCCTGATCATGAGGTCATTAAAGTTTTGGTTTATGACGACCTTATAGCTGGTTCAGCGGGCGGTGCCTATGCTTATGTTGAAATATCATTATCAGCGGTAACTATCGAAGAGAACAGTGCGGGGATAACCGTAGGCACTTTGACTCCAACTTCGGACTCTTACACCTATAGTTTATCAGGAGATGACGCAGGATTATTTGTAGTTTCCGGAGTTGAGCTCTCTCTTGCTGAATCAGTGGCAGCTGACTACGAAACGCAACAATCTTATAGTATCACCGTGACGGCAGCGGATAGTCTCGGTAATTCTACGAATCAAGACTTTACTATTACTGTGGTTGATGTAAACGAATCGCCGAGTGACGTTTCGTTATCTGCAACCTCAGTCGCTGAGAGCGAGGCGGGAGCTTCAATTGGTACGCTGAGCGCTACAGATCCAGATGCGAATGAAACCTTAACATTTAGTCTATCTGGCGATGATGCTGATTCGTTAGAAATATCAGGGACTACGCTAAAATTAAAAGATTCAGTTACTGCTGACTACGGAACAAAATCATCCTATAGTATCACCGCTGTAGTTACAGATAGTTCAAGTAATACAGCAGAAGCGGCCTTTACAATCTCGGTTACGGAAACTCCTGCAGTCATAGTCACTAGTGATGATGGCGGTGGCGGTGGCGGCTGTTTTATAGCCACAGCAGCTTTTGGCTCTTACGAGAACCGCTATGTTAAATCGTTGAGGAACTTCAGAGATAAGCATTTACTGACTAACACTTTGGGTACAAAATTCGTCACTTTATACTATAAATACTCACCTCCTGTAGCAGCCAAAATTGAGTCAAGCGAACTACTGAAAACCTCTGCCCGAGTGGCTATTTATCCTATGGTTGGTTTCGCTTCGATGGTAGATATCGTTGGTTGGTCAGGAATTCTTACTTTTATTTTGGCAGTTATATTTGGAGCCTACTTGTTTTCGATACGCCAACTTAAAATGGTATTTTGACAATCGATTCTAGAATAAATTTAGCCCAAGAATGTGTGGGGCTGGGCTGGGCTGGTATGGAACACTAACCCCCTGTTTCTGAGGGGGTTTTTTGCCAGAGTGAAATAGTGGATGTTTCGCAGAGCAGCGGCTTATCATCTAAATTATGGGGTTGAATAAGAATAACTTCTTAGTTGGACTTTTCTGCATGCTCATAGAGACGATCAATAAGCTCACTAAATTGCTTGCTTTCAGCATCACTGAAACAGGTCAGTAACTGTTGCTCATAATCA
>Ga0209713_10000557_pt1 | contig 21052 bp, 5 predicted proteins | sample ArcOceMetagenome_3_FD_187444 | JGI IMG/M metagenome (GOLD analysis project Ga0209713, IMG submission 187444) | Marine eukaryotic phytoplankton communities from Arctic Ocean - Arctic Ocean- Svalbard ARC20M Metagenome (SPAdes) (version 2) | ecosystem: Environmental > Aquatic > Marine > Oceanic... | reverse complement strand
TGCACAGCTGTGAGGAGCGGCGTGAGCATCCGGGACGAGGGTCCGGGCGCCACCATGTCAGTCGCGAGTGCGCCAGTGCAGTCGCGTGCGCCCGTGTCGACATCGGACTGAGAGCAAAGCCACTCGACCAGCTCCGCGTACCGAGACACCCGATTGCCATCCTCCTCTTCGTCGCTGCCGTCGTCGTCGTCGCCGTCGTCAGAATTCTCGAAGCGCCCCGAAGAGCCGTCGTCGTCGTCGTCGTCGTCGTCGCCGACGGTGTCGGAGTCGGTGCCGGCCGAGCGCATCACCGCCTCGTGCAGCATCGAGCGGCCCCGCTTGGTCGTCGAGCGCAGCGACGCGCCGCGCGCGTGCAGCCACTGCACGACGCGCAGCCGGCCGGCGCGGCACGCCAGCAGCACGGGCGTCTCGCCGCCGAGGTTGGGCGCGTCGAGGGCGCCGCCGCGCGCCTCCAGCCGCGAGAGCACGTCGATGACGTCTTCGTCGGCGACCTCGTCGTTGTGGTCGTTCACGAACTCGCACGCGTGGTGCGCGCACACGCTGCCGTCGCTCGGCACGACGGCGTCCTTGGCGCCGCGCTCCATCAGCGCCTCGACGAGCTCGGCGTGGCCGCGCTTGCACGCCATGTGCAGCGGCGTGTGGCCATCCTCGTCGCCGTCGTCGATCGCGAAGCCGCCGACCTCGTCGAGCAGCCAGTCGACGATCGACGCGTGGGCCGAGAACGCCGCGTTGTGCAGCGCGCTCGAGTCATCCGAGTCGCGCGCGTGCGCGTCGGCGCCGATGGAGAGCAGCCACTTGGCCACGTCCTCATGTCCGTTGTGGACCGCCACGAGGAAGGGCGTGCCGCCGCCGTGGTCGTCGCACTGCCTCTGCTCGATCATCTCGTCGTTCAGCACGTCATGCCAGCCGGTTTCCATTCGTCTCCGGCCCAGAACGTTGCGCCCCCGCCGCCTCTGCCCCTCCTTGCCGCCGCCGCCGTTTGCGTAGAGCCACTGGCAGATCTCGAGCTGGCCGGAGATGCACGCGTTCATCAGCGGCGAGTAGCCGTCGTTGTCGAGCTCGACCAGCGAGGCGCCGTGTTCGAAGAGCAGCTTCACCAGCGCGAGCGACGAGTCGACGGCCTCGTGCATCGGCGTCTGGCCGTCGTCGTTGGTGACGTTGGCGTCGGCGCCGCGCGACAGCAGCAGCGTCGCCGCGCGCAGCCCGGCCTCCTCGCTGTCGCCGTCGCTGAGGTGGACGAGGTGCAGCGCCCGCTCGTTCATCACGTCGGGGAGGTTGGGGTCGGCGCCGCGGTCGAGCAGCTCGCGCATCACCTCGAGCTGGCCGTGCGACGTGGCGACGTGCAGCGGCAGGTCGCCCATCTCGTCGGCCTCGTTCAGCTCGGCGACGCCGTCGTCAAGCAGCTGCCGCAGCTGGCCGAGGTCGCCGTTCATCGCCGCCATGCACAGGCTCGGCGTCTTGCTCCACACCTTCGCCGCCTTCAACGCGTGCAGGTGCATCGCAGAGAGAGGAATCGCAATCTGCAGGTGCATCGCAATGTACTGGTCGAGCGGCACGCCGCTCGCGTCGTCGCCCACGTCGTCGTAGGTCTTCATCCGCACCGGCGCGAGCGGCTTCGGGGGGGCGCCGCCGCTCGGCTCGCGGCTCGCGGGCTTGCTGCCGCTCGACTGACGGCTCGTGGTCAGGCGCGCGCCACTGGGCTGACGACTCGCGGTCAGACGCGCGCCGCTCCCCTGGCGGGGCCTCGTGGGAGGGGCCTCGTCGTCGTCGTCGTCGTCGTCGCCCGAATTCAGATCCAGCTCCTCCATGAGGTCTTTGAGCGGCGGGACGGAGCCCGCACCCGCCGCCTCGGCGAAGCTGAGCGACGCGACGATGTCGTTGCAATTGGGGCACTTGAGCCGACGCGACTCGGTCCGGCTCAGCAGCTGGAGCGTGCACGAGTGGCACGTGATGCTGTGGTGGCACTTGAGGAAGCGCACCTGGCGCGGCCGGTCGCAGCAGAGGTCGCACAGGGTCTCCTCCTCGTCGTCCTCGCCGATGGCGAGCGTGGCGGCCGCCTCGGCGAGCTTGTTGGGGTCGGGGGTCGTCATATATTTTACGGCGTGTGGCGAAGTACAAGTAGAGTTCACGTTGCGCAAGTCCCGCATTGTTTTAGCTGGACCTGCATGCAAATGGCTGGACCTAGATCCACCGGCGACCTGGCCGACCAGTTCACGACCTGGTACGTGCACCAGCTGCAGTGGGTGCTGCCGGTGCTAGGTGGTCTCGGCCTGCTCTTCCAGCTCTCCCTCTCATTCGCGCTGGCGCCGCGTGCCGGCCGCTCGAGGGGGATCAACGCCGTGTACGTCGGCGCGACCGCCGCCCTCTTCTACGCGTCGCAGCACGGTGACATCCGGCTATCGGCGCTAATCTACGCGTGGATCGGCCCGGGGCTACTCATCTCCACCCGGTTGCTGCGTGCCATGGAGATTGCGCGCGGCAGCGCGCAGGAGGCGGCGATGTGGCTCTCGCTCGGTCGCGATCGGCCCGTGAGCAAGTGCGTGGGCCCGTTGCTCATGGGCCTGATTGTCGCCTGCTCGTCCGTCGGCCAGCCGCCAGCCCAGCGCCTTGGCATGATGGTGGCCGTGGAAGCCTGCAGGCTTGGGATCGTCCTGCTGTCGACGCTGAAAGCCGGCTCGACGAGCAAGGTGGTCGAGTGCGCGCGCTTCCAGGTGGCGTCGGGCCTAGGCGCGTATGCGGGGGGCGCGGCACTCGCCACCCTGCACGAGGTCTCCGTGCGGCGGCTGTGGATGCGAAACGCGCGGCTCGAACATTGCACGTCGATGCAGGCGCTCGACGACCAACAGTGCCTCCTCGATTTGTACAGTGGCGTCGGCTAGGGACAGGTGCGTGTCCTGTCGAGTAGTAGATCGTTTTCAGGTGTTCGATTACTTTTGAGCGGCTACTTGTACACTACTCGAGACTACGTTGCGCCAGGCGCGGCCTAAAATCTGCCTGTCAGAGCTCAAGTCTCACTTGAAGACCCTGATTATGCGTTCGATGGGCGTGCGGCAGGTGGGGCACTGAGGCAGGAGGTGAGCCATGAGCGACTCCGCACAGCTGGCACAGACGCACTGGTGGCCGCACGGGCTCATCAGGTGCGTCCTCCGCCCGTCGAAGCAGATGATGCACTCCTCCGACGCCTCGTCGTCCTCCTCCGACGGCTGGGGCACATCGAGCGACGCCTCCTCCTCAGGCTGGGGCGATGACGGCTGCAGCGGCGGCTCGGCCGCCATCGGCTGCACAGCAGCCTCCTCCGCTGGCCCCTCTGGGGCTTTGGGCTCGGGTGCCGGGGCCTCGGGCGGCCCGGTCGGCATCGCCTCCTGCCTGGCCTTTCCGGGCGCCTCCTCCCGGGCAGGCCGCGCACGCCGCCGATGTCTCTGCTTGTGCGGCGCTGCCGCGGCCGCGGCCGCAGGCGCAGGGCCACTCGCTGGCACGCACTTCGGCCGTGGTGGTGCTACCGGTCGTTGGGCTGCGACGCCTCGCCACATGCGCGTCAGTACAGCACCAGCCCACAGCACCAGCCCACCAGCCCACAGCGCCGTGGCTGTGGTGAGCACGGGCCACAGCCACCTCGCCGGCGCCGCCTCGTCCGCGACCGACGAGGGCGCTTCCGGCGATGGTAGGGTGGCCTGGTGTGCCAGCAGGAGCTCGATGGTGGCGGCGTGGCCCGTGTCCTGCGCGAGCTGCAGCGCGTTCTTGCCCTGATGCAGCTTCAGCCGCATGTCGGAGCCCGCCGTCAGAAGCAGCCTACAGCACTCGACCTCGCCTCGGAAGGCCGCCATCATCAGCGGCGTGAATCCGTGCTCTCGCTCCTGCACGTCCAACGCTACGCCCGCGGCAATTAGCCGCTGCACCACCCCAGAGTGACCGGGACCAGCCGCGCAGTGCATGGGGGTGATTCTGTCCACCGTCTCGAGGTCCGCGTTGGCGCCAAGGGTCAGTAGCGCATCGACCGCGGCTAGATGCCCGTGGCCGCTCGCGAGATGTAGCGCTGCGAACTTAGACTTCGTGTCGACCGCGTCAATGTCGCATGCAGCAGGCACGCATGCGTCGGCACTCAGGCATGCGTCGGCACTCAGCAGCTCCCGTATCTTGGCCACCAAACCCTGCTTCGCCGCAGCCCACAGCGCAGTCTGCCGCGGGCTGCTTCCGAGGGGCTGGAGCTGGAGCTCGACCGACGCTGGGCGTGAGCTAGCCTCTGCGACCGCTTGGACGACCGCTGGCGGCACGAGTGAGACGGAGAAAAGCGCGCCCAAGCGGAGAAGAGTCGCAGCAGCGCTCGCGGCCATGGCCTCTGCAGCCTCCTCCGCGCGCGCCCCAGACACAATTGGCGGCGTGTGCGGCGAGGCAGGTCGCCACAACACGTAGTAAGCCACAGCACTCCGCCCAGAGCATATACGGGAGAGGTCACGAAACCGGCCACTAGACAATTTAGGACGAAGTGTCGGTACCGGGCTTGATGTTGGCGCAATAGCGCACAGCCGCCGGGCTACGCGTGGCGCTGCGGTCACGAGGAACCCAATGCGTTCACTGGTAACATTAGCGCACAATTTGACGTGGCCAAATAGGGCAACGAGGAAAAATGCCGCCGGCACTCCTCGCCGCCGCGCTCCAGCTCCAGCAGCCGCTCCAGCTCCAGCAGCCGCTCCAGCTCCAGCAGCCGCCCCGTCCATCAGCCGCCCAGTCCATCGTGTACATAAAGATTCCCAAGACGGGCAGCTCGACCTTCGCCGGCGTGCTTCACCGTGCGGCGGGACACCTGCAGCTGGCAGGTGCCGACACCTGCGACCTGAAGAGCTGGTCGCACGAGCCGCTGCTGTGGGCCGAGCACGGCTCGTACGCGAGCCTCGCCGACAACGTGCGCCGCATGCGCTCGCACCCGCTGCTCATCACGCTCGTGAGGGACCCGGTCGAGCGATGCATGTCCCACTACTACTATTCGTCGCGCGTTGAGCCTTCGGCCCGGAACAAAATCACCTTCATGCGCAAGGACTGCAGTACGCCGCCGCCGCCGCTGTCGCACGGCGCCTCAGACACACGCCTCACTCACTCCTCGCATCCGCTACTCACACGCTGTTCGCGCCGCACGCCCACGATTGGAACAGACGAGCACCAGACCAAGATGCTCGCCCTCGACAAGAACCTGCCCGCGCCCAACGCGTGGGCGAGGCAGCGCGAGCTTGACTCCAACGCGACGTCGGTGACGTCACTTCTGCCGTCCTTCGACTTCATGGGCGTCGCCGAGCGCTTCGACGAGAGCGTCGTGATGCTCGCGGACCTGCTAGGCGTCGACGACGACGCTGTCGCCTACATGCCGGTCAAGGTGGCCGACGGGAAGGAGCGCCACGACGGCGCCTCGCTGCACACGCGCCGCCACACGCCGTGGGAGAAGGAGGACGCGGCCGTCCGCCAGTTTGCCGCCTCGTCCGAGTTCCAGAACGCCAACCAGATGGACTACGAGCTGCACGCCGCGGCGACGGCGAGGCTCGACGCCTTCTACACCAAACCGGAGCACCGCGCGCGCCTCGCGCACTACAAGGAGCGCCGCGAGCAGCTTGTGGCAGCGGTGCACGACAAGACGACTGGCGCCGTCGACCTGGACGCCGCGCACAGGAGCAACCTGATCTTTGGCTGCGAGACCAACCGGGGCGAGTGGGGTCAGTGAGGTTCCGAACTGAGCTGAAATGTTGGGGTGTGTTTGGGGCTAAGATACCCTGCTGCGCAAACTCCGCCCAAGCGATCCACGAGCTGGTCCCCGGTAGAGTTGGGAACTAGGGATTGCATAGGGATCGGCGGTGGTTTGTCCCTAAAGTATTCACCGGCTCCCTCTCGCGGTGACGGCCGCCCACCGCGCGAGCGCATGCACTAGCGCGCGCTCGGGCTGGCCGAGCGAGGAGGACCGCGCGAGGAGCGGAGCTGCGTCGCGCGCTGGAGCCGGCGCGTAGGCTGGGGCTCGTGCGGGCGAGTACGTAATTTTGGCGTTCACCGCGTCTGTTCATCTAATAAATGCAATTCAAAACCACGACCAACGCCCCAGCTGCGGGCGCCAGCGGGACACACAACTCTACGCGTCGACCACGTCCAAGATGAGCGCGACTCCGGCGAGCACCCACTTGGACGCGCCCGCCTTGGTCCGCAGGCCGGCGGTGAAGACAAACGTCGGGCCGCGCTGCTGCGTCTTGTAGACGGGGCACGGGTAGATGTCGCGCGCGTCCATCTTGTCCTGCGTCGCCGCCTTGACGAGCACGACGGGCATCGGCGGGTAGAGCTGCTTCATCACGGCGTCCTCGAGGCCGCCCGCGCCGACGTCCCACCGCGCGCCCTCGACGTACAGGCCGTGGATGTACGCGCCGTCGCGCGTCGCGCCCTCGACCTCCTCGGGCGTCATCTTCTTGGTGACGTCGACGACGGTCGCGAGCGAGTCGAGCGCCCACTCGTTCTTGCGCGCCGTCACCTGCATCACCGCCGTCAGGAAGGCCTGCGGGTTGAAGAGGCCCGAGATCCACGTCACCTTTGGCGTGGCGAGCTCGGCGGTCCAATCGGCGAGCTGCTGCTGCCGCGCCGTCATGTCGAGCAGCCACGAGCCGAGCGGCCGCAGCGACGGCCACGCGCGCGACGCCCACGACTCCGGCACCCTGTCGTCGTAGAGCGACCGCATCAGGCTCTCCATCGCCTCGGTGACCGAGAGGTCGCCCTTGAGGCCCATGTCGAGCTCGACGAGCGAGCGGCGCATCTCGAAGAGCAGGATGTTCATCCGCTCGCACTCCTGCTGGAAGACCGACGTGTACGGCGACCGCTCGGCCGCGACGCGCTCCTCGATCTCGAACATCGAGAAGAGCTCGGGCAGCCGCTCGAGTAGGTCGTCGAGCACGCGCTTCACGCGCTCCTGCAGCGTCATGCCGCCGCCGCCCGCGCCCGATCGCGGCTGCAGCTCGTTGACGGCCGCGAAGAGGTCGTCGGCCTGCCGCGTCATGAAGTTGATCTCCGAGTTGGGGTGGAGGCCGTACGCGGTGGGCGTCTCGGTCGCGAGGTGCTCCTCGACGTACGCCATGTACTCGGCGTGCGAGAGCGACTGCGGCGCCTCGAACTTGGGGAAGAACTGGAGGCTCTCGAGCAGCTCCTCGCGCACAAAGGCGTTGAGGTACTCCGAGCAGAGCCGGCGGTCCTTGTTGTCGGTGATGTGGCCGCCGTACATGATCTCGCCGAAGATGTAGCGCAGGTCGTCCCACGGCACCTTGGACGAGTTGTCGAGGTAGTTGTTGGCGACGGCGATGCAGACGGAGAGGTCGCCGTTGTTGAACGGGTACGTGTTGTTCCAGCCGATCGGGCCGAACTTGCGCCGCTCGCTGACGACCGAGTGGAAGAAGCACAGCGAGAAGATGATCGCCTTGAGCTCGGCCTGCTTCGTCGACGCCTCCCAGATCGACTCGTTGAACGAGAGGTACGCGCGCAGCATGTTGGCCTTGAGGCCCGACGGCGGCTCGTTGGTGAGCTTGATCGACGACTGCAGGATCGGCACCGGCACGACCTTCTGCGGCAGCGCCGACAAGAAGACGCGGAAGTCGGGGTGCGCGCCCTCGGTGAGCTCCTCGAGCTTCTTCTCGAGCTTCGGCAGCCACCTGGCGACGAGCTCGATGTTCTGCAGCATCACCCAGCCGCCCTGGCCGTGCATCAGGTCGAGCGCCTTCTCGGCGACGGGCTCCTGGCCCTGACCGAGCGAGACGGTGATGAACGTCTTGTTGTCCTCGGTCATGCCGAGCGACGCGCCGAGCGTCCTGACCGCCTTGACGGGGTCGACGCCGGGGGAGAGCAAAAAGAAGATCGGCACCGCCGGCGCCGAGTCCTCGAAGGACGTCGAGAGGTCAAAGGGGATCGAGTCGACGTACTTGGCGCCGAGCGAGTCCTTGACGTAGATCGTCGACGCCAGCGTCATCCGGTCGGGCCGCAGCGCGCGCACGACGAGCAGCCGCTCGAAGGCGGAGAGCCGCTTCCACTCCTGCGGCAGCGCCTCGCTCTCGGGCTGCTCGAACTCGACCCACTCCTGCCACCGCTTCGCGCCGCCCTCCATGTCGGCGGGGAGCGACGCGAAGGCCTCGAGCTGCGAGAGGCCCATCACCGCGGCCCACGCCGAGTCGGGCAGCCACGCCTCGACGGGGTTCTCGGCCTGGATCGTCGGCGGCGCCTTGACGAGCAGGTCGACCTGGTCGGGCGTCAGCTCGCCCGCCTGCATCAGGATGCGCAGCACGAGCTGCAGCGAGAAGATGAGCCGGTGCCGCTCGAAGAGGCCTCGCGTCACGTACGAGAAGGTCGTGAAGGTGCACGAGTCGAGCAGGTTCTTGACGCGCTCGCCGATCTGCCCCTCGGCCGCCTCGGCCGCCTTGTCGAGTGCCTTCGAGAAGATGAAGTTGAAGGCGGCGAGCGAGTACTGGTACATGTGGTCGATGACGTTGAGCTGGTCGATCAGAAAGTAGATGAGCGAGCCGCGCGACGCGACGGGCCGGTAGGTCTCGCGCGCGTCGTTGATCTTGACGGCGGTCGTCTTGGCGACGATCACCTTGTCGGAGATCTCGAGCACGGTGGCCTTGGTCACCTCGAGCGAGATGATCAGGTCCTCGTCGCCGAGGATGTCGCCCTCGGCCGTCGCGAGGCGGTGGAGCAGGTCGTCCTCGAGCTCCTTGAGCTTGATCGTGAACTGGTTCTGCTGCTCGACGAGCTCCGCGCGCTGCTCCTCGAGGTCGGGCCGCTCCTTGTTGACGACGACCGCGAGCAGCTGGTCCTCGAGGCCGCGCTCGGTCACGGTGAAGTTGATGAGCGTCGTCTGCGCCTGCAGCTCGGGGATGTAGTGCGGGTTGGGCAGCTTGGTCTGCAGGTAGAGCTTGAAGAGCGGCACGTCGGTCAGGTTGCCCGCCTCGTCCTTCCGGAGCGACATGTCGACCTCCTTGTCGCCGAGCTTCACGACGACCTTGCGCCCCTTGTAGATGAGCGCGCGAGAGACGACCGGCTCGATGACGGCGTCGACGCTCTCGCCGAGGTTCTCGATGAGCAGCGGCACGCCGTCGGTCATCGCGCGCTCGACCTTGTCGAGGTAGTTCTTCTGCGTGAGCTGCAGTGTCACCAGGCTGTTGGGCTCCTCGTGCTTGCGGATCCACGCGACGCCCTGCAGCTGCGGGTCGATGATCAGCGGCCAGCGCGAGCAGTTGGTGATGATCGTGCCGTTCTGGATGCTGAGGTTGTCGGCGGGGAGGCCCTCCGACTTCCACGACGCGATCGTCGCCTCGTCGGTGAGCATCATCAGCGGGTCGATCTCCTCGGAGATCGGCAGGTCGCGGCCGCGCAGGTCGTTGATCCACGTCTCCTCGAGGAGCTGCGCGCGGAAGACCTCGTTGAACGGCCCGATGTACGCGAGGAAGGACGCCGAGATCATCACGTCGCCCACCAGCAGCGCCTTCTTCGAGCGCAGGGTGTCGACGCCGGCGCCCCACCGCTCGTTCTCGTCCTTGAGGCCGTTGACGAGGCGCTCGGCGAGGTTGAGCCGCTTGGCGGTGCGCGCCGCGGCGTCGAGGAGCCGATTCTTCTCCTCGGTCGCCTGCACGAGCTGGTCCTGCAGCGCGCGCTTGCGGTCGTCGAGCGCCGACACCTTGCTCCGGACCGACATCAGCTTGGTGTTGGCGTCGGCGAGCTTCTGCTCGGCCTCCTCGAGCAGCTGCCGCTTCGGCTCGACGTCGAGGAAGATGTCGTGGTAGATGCCAATGTTGACGACCCAGTCGGCGAGGCCGGCGGCCGCGAGCGACTTCGACTTCATGAACTCGTACGAGAAGGTCGGGTCGGGCGCGTTGGCGGGGCCCGTCAGCTTGCGCACCATCTCCTTGTTCTCGATCAGGTAGTTGTCCTTGTCGAAGTTGGTCAGCAGTCGCAGGAAGTCGTCGGGCGAGCCCATGAACTTCTTGGCGGCGTTCCAGCTGACGTCCATCTTCTTCAGGTTGGCGCCCTTCTTGGCGGCCATGTACATGACGGCCGCCGTGACGGTGAGCACGTCCTTGGGCGGGTTGGCGAGGCCCTTGAGCTCGGTGAGCGAGTTCTTGTCGAGGCCCTGCAGCGCCGCCTCCGCCTTCTTGATCGCCGGCTCGGCCGCGTAGAGCTCGGCCTCGGCCTGCCGCTGGAAGGCCGTCACCTCGGCCTGCACCTTGGAGACCTTCTCCTCCTCGATGGCGGCGAGCTCGGCCTGCTCGTCGGCGACGGTCGACTCCTGCCCGACCTGCACGAGCAGCGCGTCGGTCTCGGCCTTCTTCTGCTCGACGACGACCTGCTCGTCCTTGAGCTGCACCTGCATGTCGGCCACCTGCGCCGCCGACGAGCGCAGCTTGATCAGGCCCGTCTCGAGGCGGTCCTGCTGCGCGTCGAGCTTCTGCGTCTGCGCGGAGAGCAGCTTCTTGTACAGCGCGATCAGCTCGAGGTAGCTCTTGGGCGTCGTGTAGACGGGGCGCCGCTCCGACGCGAGGTAGACGCGCGTCGCGTCGCCGACGGCCTCGTGCACAAACGACATGTGGTGCGCCACGTTCTCGCGCGTCATGTCGTCGCCGAGGTCGACGTCGTCGAGGAAGCGCAGCGCGACCGAGATGAGCGCCTCCGTCGGCCACGGGTGGAACCAGTCGATGACGGTGCAGTTGGTGAGCGCGGGGAACTTGCGGCAGCGGATCCGGAAGGCGTCGCCCACCGGCGACATGCACAGCACCACGTGCAGGTTGGCGCGCACCTTGTCGATGAAGTACTCCCAGCAGTTCTCGACCGAGTCCATCACGCCCGCCGCCTTGACCTCGGGGCGGATGGCGTTGATGATGTTGTCCTTGTCCTCGGTGGTGTACAGGTCGGGCAGCACGCCCGACGAGAGGATGTTGTTGAAGTCGACGAGCATCCGCTCGTGCACGATCTGCTGGTCGGTCACGAGGAAGACGAGGCCCTCGCCCTTGAGGCCGGCGCGGTTGTACAGCGTGAAGAGGTCGGCCTTGAAGTCGTTCATCGAGTAGGCCGACGTCAGCTTGATCTGGAAGACGTCGAAGCCGCCGATGAAGGCGGCGAGCCGCGTGAGCGACTGCTTGCCGCTGCCGCCGACGCCGACGAGCAGCGCGTTGCCGCGCGGGTTGTCGATGATGCGCGAGATGCGGCAGACGTGCTCCATCGCCTGCTCGAAGAGCACGAGCTCCATCCGCGCGTTGGCGTCGTTGTACTCGGAGAGCTTGGTGCCGAGAATGCGCTTGAGCTTGTCGTACGAGTCGATCGTGTAGTAGACCTTCTCGTCGGTCGTCGCCATCGCAAACGTCGTGAAGGCGAGCGGCAGCGCCTGCAGCTTGTCGGCGTCGATGTCCTCGAAGAAGTTCTTGCCGGTGCGCGTCACGATCTCCTGGAAGCGCGCCGTGTCCGACTCGTTGACGAGGCGGTCGCCGTAGACGCGGTTGACCTCGTGCAGCCAGAGCCGCGCGAGCGGCAGCTGGTCGGTGTAGTAGTCGGGCTGCGCGAGGCAGAGGCCCTGCGTGACGGCCGAGAGCTCGCGCAGGTTCCACTGGTAGTGGAACTTGATGGCGGTGGGGAGGAAGGAGTCGGCGACCTCGCGGTGCAGCGCGATCGTCGCGTTGACGATCGGCTCCGACATCTTCGAGACCTCGGGCGCGAACGAGACGAGGTGGCCCGTCAGGATGGAGAGGTAGATGGTGCGGAGCACCTCGGGCTCCGGGAAGGGGCACGCGAACGTGGCGAAGTGGCGCTGCATCCGGTCGATGATCGCAAACGAGCCGGCCGTCGGGTTCTGCGCGGCGACGTACTGCACGTTCTGGATCGTCTTCATCGAGAGCTTCTTGAGGTCGTAGAAGCCGCCGTAGTCGACCTGCTGCCGCATCAGCGCGATGGCGCTCTGCGTGCCGTACTTGTCGGGGGTCGGCATGTTGATGTCGTCGATGAGGTAGATGAGCCGCTTGGTGCCGGGCGGGCCGTACATCGAGCCCGTCTTCTTCTCGAGCGGCTGCTCGAGCATGAACTGCAGCGTCGACGCGTCCGAGTACGAGTTGAAGTTGATCGTGAAGGAGAGGAACTCGTCGGGCAGCGAGCGCAGCTTGTCGACGAGGATGGTCGTCTTGGCCGAGCCGGCCGAGCCCACCAGCATCACCGGCTTGTGGCCGTTGAGGCCGATGTTGTCGATCAAGAAGGTGAGGCGCGTCGTGTCCATCGTCGGCACGACGATCGTCGCGACGTGCGCGTTGGCGATGTGCGTGTAGCCCGGGATGCGGCCGCGCCAGTGCACGAGCTTGCGCGGCGGCACGTTGCCCGGGTCGGGCTCGACGGCGTAGTCGAAGACCTGCCCCTCGTCGGGGAACTTGACCGACGACTTGGACCACTCGGCGCGCCACCACTCGGAGAAGAGCTTGCGGTGGTCCTTGGCCTTGTCCGAGATGAGCGCGCCGCCAAACGACCAGATCGCCGCGAACTGGAAGTAGGCCTCGAAGGCCTCCTTCTCCGAGCCGGGCGGCGTGTTCTCGGGCGTGAGCAGGCCGGTGAGCAGGTCGGTGAGCGTCTCGACCATCGCAAAGTCCATCAGCGGCGTCACGTGCTGCATCTTGTTGCGCCGGATCCAGTCGAGCGTCGCGGGCACGTACTGGTCGAAGAGCTGCTCGACGATGAGCTTCGTCTTGTGGTCGCCGCCGAACTGGTCGACCCACGTCTGCACAAACGGCCGCCAGCCGACGTCGCTCTCGTTGAGGTAGAGCACGCCGCCGCGCGACGCCGTCGCCGGGCTGGCGTTGCGCATGTGCGAGATCTCAAAGAGGAGGCGCATCGAGGACGTGAGCGGGATCCGCTCGTTGGAGACGAGCGTGAGCACCTTGTTGTCGTCCATGACGGTGTTCATCGACTCGATCCACTCGGCGTCGATGTCGCCGTCGAGCACGACCCACTTGAAGCCCTTGGCGGACGACTTGGAGAAGTCGCGCATGATCTTGGCGATGATGCCGTCGTACGGCTCCTTGGTCACCGGGTGCACGTAGCCGTACAGCTCGTTGGAGGTGACGGCCTTCGGGTTGAGCGCGGCCACGGCCGTCTTGCCGCCCTCGAGGCTTATCGACGACTGCGCGCGCGCGAGCGTCTGCCAGACCTGCGACTTGGCCGAGCCGGCGGCGCCGAGCACGAAGACGCAGTGGCGCACCGAGAAGATCTCGTAGAGCGAGACGACCTTGTTGATGAAGACCTCCTCGGGCTGCAGGCTGCACGTCGGGTCGGCGATCACGTCGCGCACCGCCTTGGTGAGCGTCGGGTCGGTCGCCTTCTTGACGTCGACCTTCGGGAAGAGGTCCTCGATCAGCCCGAGGAAGATCGGGAAGTCGGCCTGCACAAACTTGGGCAGGTTGGTGTCGCGCAGCGCGCGCATCAGGATCTGGATCTCCTTCTTGTCGGGCTCGCCGCGCTTCATGCCGCCGGCGATGCGCAGGATGCCCTTGATGGCGCGCAGCCCCCAGTCGTAGTGCATCTGCTTCGAGAGCAGCTCGCGCGAGAGCGCGAAGAGCGTCGTGAACTTGTGCGAGAGCACCTTGGCCTCGAGGAAGCCCTCGGCGGCGAGCTCGATCTCGATGATGTTCTCGAAGTCGGGCACCACCATCGCGCACGGCCGGAAGAGCGCCTTGAGGTTCTCGGGCAGCTCGGTGCGCCCCGCGTAGCCCGGGTTCATCGTGATGAACGCGGCCGCCGTGTGCGTCAGGTGGATCTCCTCGTCCTCGAAGAGGAAGCGCTCGCGCTTCGAGCGGATCGCGTCGAGCACCGAGCCGTACTGGCCGGCGACGACCGACAGCACGTCGATCGGGATCCGGTTGAACTCGTCGAAGCAGCCCCACGCGCCCGTCTGCGCGAGGCCCGAGATCGTGTTGGCCATCGACTTGGCCGTCATCTGGTCGGAGCAGTTCTGCACCACCACCCAGATCGCCAACCCGCGGCCGAGGTCCTTGGTCGTCTCGGTCTTGCCGGTGCCGGCGGGCCCCGCGGGCGCGCCGCCGAGCACGAGGCGCATCGCCTGCGTCAGCGTGATGTAGCAGCGGTCGGTGAGCGCCGTGATCACGAGGCGGCCCGGGTTGCCGACGTACTCGTACGAGTACTTGAACTCAGCGTCGGCGATGTTGACGAAGCAGTCCTTGACCTCCTCGTCCCACCGGTACTTGAGTTGCGACTGCCACGCGAAGGAGAGCGCGTTCTCCACCTTCTCCGACACGAGCCGGTTGACGATGTCGCGCGCGTGCACCTCGATCGTGATGAGCGTCTTGATCTTGGTGCGGTCGCCCTTGGTCAGCTCGCCGAGCACCATCGTCGTCAGCGAGTTGAGGCCGGTGACGACCTGTGCCGCGTAGTCCTTGAGCGCGCCCTCGTTGCCCTGCTCGAGCCGCTCGAAGGCGGAGCCCACCTCGGTCGTCCACCAGATCTGCGAGGTGGTGATCGAGTTCTGCGCGCATGTCTCGCCCAGCCACTTGTCGCGCGGCAGCTCGACGTACGAGTTGACGCTCTCGAGCAGCTTCTCGCGCAGGCTCTCCTGCACGTGCTCCATCAGCTCCTTGAGCCAGTCCTCGACCGGGCCGTCGCACGTGTGCGGGCCGGGGAACCTGACCTCCTCGCCGTCGCCCGAGACCATCCCGAGGGCGGTGCCGGTGGGCACGTCGTCGTCGAGCTTCCACTGGATGGCGCCGATGTTGTCGGTGAACTTGGAGAAGTGCTCCTGCACGGCGGGCGGGTTGCGCCCCTTGGAGAGCACGTCGACGAGGTCGGCCGACGAGATGAAGTAGAAGCGCGGGAACTTCTTGCGCTTCGTCTCGAGGTAGTCGGAGAGCGACTTCTGGCAGAGGTCGAGCCCCGCCTGGCACTTCTTCATCGCGTCCATCCGACCCTCCTTGAGGCACGCCTGCACGGGGCTCGGCTGCATCTTGGCGTCGGCCATCTGCTCCTTGAAGTCGGCGTCGACCGTGTCGAAGCGCTTGGCGTCCTCGGGCAGCTGCTCGCGGATGTCCTCCGAGCCGATGAAGATGGCCTCGAGCGAGCACCACGCGCGCTGCACCTCGACCCACGAGTCGAGCGTCGCGCGCACCGTCGCGAGCTTCGACTTCCAGCCGACGATCTGCGTCTCGAAGAAGCCCATGAAGCGGTTGCCCATCATGCCCTGCAGCACGAGCTCGTTCTCGTCGAGCGCCTCGTAGACGCCGCCGAGCGAGACCTCGTTGATGATGTACACGCCGGTGTTCTTGAACGGCACGTACTCCGTCTGCAGCCCCATCCACGTCGCGTCGATCTTGTTGATCTGCTTGTCGATCTTGAGCTCCTGCCGCGCCTGCTCGGTGCACTCGGAGACGCCGTCGGCGTAGAGGTGCAGCTGCAGCTTGAGCAGGTCGTTGAGGCAGAACTTCTCGTCCATCGTGAAGTTGCGCCCGCAGATGCGCATCAGCTTCTTCCAGTGGCGCTCGCGCATCGCCTCGTCCTTGAGGTCCTGCACGAGCGGCAGCGCCACGAGCATGTCGGCGATCGTCGCCGAGAGGCCCACGTACACGCCCCAGCCGACGACGGGGCGGATCGTGCGCTCGAGCAGCTTGGCCTGCTTTTGGATCTTGATCGTCGCGGCGTAGTACAGGTCGCAGTCGACCCTGGCCCACAGCACCGAGCGGTACGAGTTGAAGACGTGCTCGACGAGCACGACGTGGTCCCAGACCGTCTTGAGCTGCTCGAGCTCGGTGCGGCACATGCGCAGCTCGCGCCAGTTGTGGTTGGTCAGGTCGAAGAGCGCCTCGCGCTCGGAGATCTTGGCGGCGTCCGCCTCGATGGCGACGATCTCGAGCTGCATCGCGTCGATCATGTCGTACGCCGTGTCCTGCCCGAGCTCGTACGTATACGGCGAGCCCTTCTTGAAGGTGGCCACGAAGGCCTCGACGCGCTTGGCGAAGATCTCGGCCTCCTGCCGGATGATCTCCGCCTGCATCGACTGCAGCGGCGCGAGCCGCTCGCGCGCGACGTAGCCGAGCTTCTTGGTGTCCTCCCACTCGTACGGCGCCTTGTGCAGCCAGTCGACGGTCGCGTCGGGCACGGCGATCGCGTACTTGCGCAGCAGCCCCACCATGCCGCGCAGCGGCTCGAAGAGGTCGTCGACCTCGTCGTTGGACTTCTTCATCGACCGCAGGTGCCACATCGCCGCCGTGAGCTGCGCGACGTTGTTCGTCTCGACGTCGGCGCCGAGGCCGGCGCGCACGTCGCGCATGAACTCCTCGAGCTCGGCGAGGCACGACTGGATCGTCTCCTGCAGGTGCTGCGTGTACGCGAACATCCACTTGGTCACCCACGTCGAGAGCGCCTGCTTGGCGGGGCGCGCGTCGACCTTGAGCCAGCCGCGCGTCGCCGAGACGGGCATCGTCGCCACGGCGTCCTGCAGCGCCTTGTAGTGGGAGATCTTCTCGTCGTACGCCGTCAGCGGCGGCTCGCGCCGCAGCCGCGCGCGCGCCGTGTCCGCCTCGACGAGCGCGCCGTCGGCCGCCGGCGCCGCCACGCGCGGCGAGCCGTCCGCCGCGCCCTCCGCCGCCTCGGCCGTCTCGCCCGCGAGCGCGGCGAGCATCTCGGGCCCCGACGCGATGAAGTCCTTGAGCGACTGGTTGATGTCGACGGTCCACAGCTCCTCGTGCGCGACGAACGGCTCGCGGAAGGCGTTGCACTCGTCCTCGTTGGCGCGGATGTGCTGGTGGATCGCGTGCACGAAGAAGCGCACGTCCTCGTTCTCGGCCACCTCCGACAGGAAGTCGCCGTCGGCGCGGTCGAGCCGCTTGACGATGTGGCACGTCTTGAAGAAGGAGGCGATCCACACGTTGACCGTCGCCTGCACCGACGCGTCGCCGCTCGCCTCGCCGAGCGGCGGCTGGAACTGCACCTCGGGCGGCATCAGCTCGAGCTGCACCTCGAGCCACGGCACCAGCTCGTTCTTGGCGATGTTCGCCGCGTCGACCTGCTCGCACACGACCGCGAGCGAGTTGGAGACGGTGCGCGCGAGGCCGTCGACGACGATGTCGTTGACGAACTCGACGTAGACACGCCACGCCGGCGCGCCCTTGGAGACCTTGAGCTCGCGGTTGGACGTGAGCAGCAGCTTGTGGATCTCCTTGCCGCCCTCGTTGACCTCGGCGTACCGCTGCTGCAGGTGCGTCGCCTGCTCGGCGGTGAACTCGGCGGTGTTGTACGTCTTCGAGCTCTTGCGCTTGATGAGCGGGTTGCTCGCCCAGTTGGTCAGGATGGCCTCGATCGAGCGCATGTTGTCCTTGAGCACCGTCAGCTTGCCGTGGCTCTCCCTCACGAGCGTCATCGCGTCGCGGATGAAGTCGTCGATCGCGTGCGACTTCCACGTCAGGTGCTTGAGCCCCTTGGCGAGCGCCTCGTCGATGGCCTTGAGGTTGGCGGCGAGCAGCGGCCGCTCGACGTCGAGCATCGTGAGGAGCATCTGGTTGTACATGCCCGCCACCAGCTGCAGGTTGCCCATCTGCACGCGGAAGGTCTCGTTCTTCTCGCTGAGCTCGGCGGCCGGCTTCGGGATGTCCTTGTCGAGCATCTTGAAGTAGGTGACCTCGCGCAGCAGCCGCACGAGCGCCGGGTCGAAGTTGACGTGCAGCAGCAGCGTCTCGTCGTCGCGCGTCAGCAGCGGCTGCTTGAGCTTCGACTGCGAGATCTCCTCGACGCCCGCGCCCCACGCCTCGTACTGCGTCGCCTCGAAGTCGCGCAGCCCCGCGAGCAGGCCCGCGTACGTCTTCGTGACGTCCTTGGCCTCCTCGGTCTCGAGCATGAGGCGCATCGTCGCCTTGAGCTGCGCCATCGGGCCCTCGATGCGCTCGATCAGGCCGCGCACCCAGAAGAGCGCGCCCGCCACCGGCGGCATGTTGACGTAGAGCGGCGGCCCCTCGCGCTCGAGGTACTTGCCCGCCGCCGACGTGGCGCGCTGCCGGTGGAAGATCTCGGAGACGTCCTTGAGGTCGGAGGCGTACGCGCGGAGCAGGTCGGCCTGGCGCCGCTCGAGGTCGGCCTGGATGAACTCGCGCTCGAGCAGCCCCTCGAACGACTCGATCAGCTTGAACGCCGAGAAGACGGTCGCGCAGTCCTCGAAGCCCTGGTTGAGCACCGAGCCGAGGCGGCGCTCGAGCTCCTTGATCGACGCGCGGAAGCTGTAAAAGTCGTCGTCGAACTGCTTCACGTCGACGTCGAGGACGTCGTACGGCAGGTGGAGGATGACGCCGAGCAGCCCGTTGAAGTCGGAGTAGATCTGCACGACCGACGCCGAGAGCGTGCGCCCCTTGTTGCCGCCGATCTCGATCTTCTCGAGCTTGCGGAACTGCACGACCGTGCGGAAGAGGTCGAGCAGGTCGTGGCAGCGCTCGAGGAAGGCGTCGAGCCGCGGGAAGAGCGCGGCGTTCTGGATCTTCCACGGGTTGTCGGGCACCTCGGTTGCGCTCGTCGCCTTGAAGTCGAAGTACGTCGACTTGAAGAGGCCGCACACCTTGAGCGTCAGCGTGAAGCGCTCGAGCGCCTCCGACGGGTCGAGCTGAAAGATCTGCTCCGAATCGAGGAAGCTGCGTGCCGCGGCGATCAGCTCGTTGCACACCTCGCGCACCAGAACGACCAGCCGCGCCGGCGTGTTGTAGTGCGCCGAGTTCTTCCACACGAGCAGCAGCCGCATCATGATCGGCCGGAAGAGGTCGGGCAGCTCGGCGAAGGCGCCGTTCTTCTTCTGCTCGAGCTGCGTGAAGGTCTCGCGGAGCGTCTCGAGGAACTTGGCGTTGTCGGCGGCCTCGGCGCACGCCGAGTTGACCTCCTTGCACAGCCGCGAGAAGGCGGGGAAGTACGTGCTCTTGGTCAGGTCGAGGACGCGCACGACCTTGCGGATCTTGTCGCCCTGCAGCTGCTCCTGAATCGAGCGCAGGTTGTTGCGCTTCGACGTCCAGAAGTCGATCTCGGTGAGCGGCCCCGGGTGCTCGGCCGTCTTGAGGACCTGCGAGCGCGCGTTTGGGTGGAGTGGGGTCGGGTGGGGTGGTGTCGGGTGGTGGGGCGGGCAGGCGCGCTGGCGTGGGTGGCCGTCGGCTTGCGGAGCCACACGACGGGCTGCTGCGTCTGCGGCATCGGCGCACCTGCTCGGGCTCGGTCTTCAGCACGTTCTTGATCTGGCGGGTCCAGGTCACCACGGCCGTCTCGAGCACGTGCACGCGCTCCTTGTCCTTGCTCGCGCGGTCGGCCGACGTGAGCTCGACGGGCGGCAGCGGCAGCAGCGTCTTGCCCTGCACCTGGCCGATGGTCACGTAGATGCCGGCGACCAGCCGCTGGAAGTTGTCGAGCACCTCGCGCGTCACGACGTCGGGCCAGCCGTGCTGGTTCTCCGGGTTGGACATGACCGGCAGGTACACCTCCTGGCACAGCTTGAACAGCTGGCCGAGCATGTCTGAGTTGAGGTCGCCCGGCACCACGGCGCTGTCGATGGAGGCTGCGGTGACAGGGCCGCGCTCGAGCTTGACGAAATAGATGGCCTTCTTGAGCTTGGTCGGCAGCTGCTGGCTCGCGGCGAGGTCCTTGCCGTTTGGAGTCATCGAGAAGTACACGGACATCACCTCGGCCGAGTCGAGGAAGCTGCTCACGGCCGAGCTGTCATCCGGGTTGCTGATCAGTTTCCTGAACTTCTCGGCCTTGATTCCGAGCTTGAGGCACACCCAGTCCTCCAGCCAGGTGTGCCTAGCGTCGCTGGAGCTCTCCGCCATAGGTGCTCAAGCTATGTCGAGTTGCGACAGCACGCTGCGGTTTCAGCCTCGCTTGAGTTTGCGAGACGTGAGTTGATGTTACCCCTCCCTAGCAGGAGGCCAGAAAAAATCTGGCCCGCACGTCTACTTTTCATCCGCCGCTGAAGTTTGTGGTCCTCTAGAGGTGTTTATCCGGAGACCACAGCACCTCTTCCGCGTGCCCGGAAACGCTGCGAAATTGTACAGGAGACTATACACACCTCCAACGCAAAAAGGACAGATCTCACGCGCCCCTCGGCGCCGCGGGCACCGCCGGGACCGCCTCGCCCACGATGTGGCGCGGCCACGTCACGGCGCCTGGGACATCGGCACCGGCGCCACCCTCCGCCGGCGGCATCGCGAGCAGCGAGAAGCGGTGCGAGAAGCGCGCGGGGCGCGGCTGCGGCCCGATGGGCGCCGCCTGCAGCAGCATGCGCATCGCGTCGACGGTGTCCTGGAGCCGCCGCAGCGGGCACGTCGCCTGCAGCAGCGACGCGCGCAGCCCGGCGGTGAGCGGCAGCCGCGCGGCCAGCCAGAACGAGAGCGCCTCCGCCTGCGCGGGCGGCCGCAGCGCCGGCCGCCAGAGCGGGTGCGCGCGCGGGTCGCATACGGCGGCGGCGATCTCGTCATTGAGCTCGAGCATCCGACGTGACGCGACGAGGGACATCAGCTCCTTGGCGCGCGTCGCCTCGTCCTGCAGCCGCTCGGCGCGCGAGCCCCTGGGGACGTCGTCGGCGACCGACTCGAGCCGGGCCAGGTTGAGGCCGTCGGCCGGCTGTGCCCACTGGTCGATCAGCCGCAGCCGCCGCCCGCAGATGGCGTGGGCGACCGCGCCGCCTCTCGCGTCGTCCGAACTCGGGGGCAGCGGCTGCTCCAGCAGCCGGTCGTCGAGCAGGCGCAGCTCGACGCCAACGGTGCCGCACGGTCCCAGAGCTGCCACGCGTCCGCCGTGCTCGCGCCACAGCTGCTCGGCCAGCTCCATCGGCAGCCGCTGGCGGCTGAGGAAGAAGGAGCTGTCGGCGCCGCGGACGGCCGAGTCGTCGGCAGGCGGGTCCACGAGTTGCAGCGAGACGCGCTGCGTGGGGAAGAGCGTCGTGGGCATCCGAACCATTGGCAGGTAGACCTCGCGCGCCGCCGCCGGTACCTTGGGCTGCGAGGCCCGAGGCCACACGACGCCGGCATGACCGGAGGCCGGCCGACGCAGCACC
>Ga0209713_10000556_pt1 | contig 21057 bp, 17 predicted proteins | sample ArcOceMetagenome_3_FD_187444 | JGI IMG/M metagenome (GOLD analysis project Ga0209713, IMG submission 187444) | Marine eukaryotic phytoplankton communities from Arctic Ocean - Arctic Ocean- Svalbard ARC20M Metagenome (SPAdes) (version 2) | ecosystem: Environmental > Aquatic > Marine > Oceanic... | reverse complement strand
CATCTGGAAGGTTACGTACATGATCGAAAATGGATCTGTAATTGGAATGACTGGCTAGGATAGGAATATCTAAGCTGTGCTCTGCAATGTAGGCTAGCATATCATAGGCTAGAGCATCACTGGCATGTGAAAAATCAACTGCTATTTTTCTTCCATTCAAATACTGAAGTAATGTTTTGCCGTCGTCCTTTAAGCCTACATCGCTATTATTCCCTCCACCAAATCTATTTTCTAGGTGGTGTGTCAGTCCAATGTATAAGATACGAGTAGTATTGGTGATGATTTTTTCTAACCGTTCTAACCCAATAGCCAGTGGCTCATCTTCTTCGCAAAAACTAGAAGCATTTTCTATAGCTGCTATCATACCTAGTTTAGATGAACTAGCAATTTGATTTAGGGTGCTTACGTCGTGCACCAACGTACAATCATCTGGATATTGAGCAAGGAAGGAGGCAAAGATTTCACTCTGTTTTACTGCTAATAATGTACTTCCCTTTTCGGTAGCCGTGAAAATGGCCATCACCTGCAGTTTTATATTTCCTGCCGCTAATGCAGGAAAGGAACAACCAATCCCTTCTTTATCGAAAGGGTCTGGAGTAGGCATATTTAGCATATGTGCGAGCAGGTCGCAGTGCAGATCTATTACTGGATGTTTCATTGTGGTAGTTTTAGCTGTAAGTATAGGGCGGCAATATAAGGTGAATAGCCTTTTATGAAAGCTTTGTCAGCCCGAGTGGCCTTCAAAGTAGTCTCCGCCGCAGACTCATCTACCAGAATACTTTTGGCCCACGCTCAGCTTCGCTTTGTCTCAAAAGGATTTGTCTTTAATTGGATAGTTATGTTATGCTAGGGACTCTCGCATAAGAAGGTTTTGGTGCTAACACAAAACAGCGGGAGGGATGCACAATGAAAACTGTCTGAGTGAAGCGAGTTTTTTCATTGGCGGGCGGAGTTTATGTTTTATCCAAGAGGTTCTAAAGCGAGGAGGTTTTTCATCCTTTTTTACGGCAAAAAAGGATGAAGCAAGAGGCTAGTGCATTTTGTGTCCTTTATGAAGGAGAAATGGCTTTGAAGATAGAGCCTTGACCTTTTTATGTACTGGTGTCTGTTTCTTAGGGTGTTTACGAAACTTCGTTTTGTTACTTTTCATGTCAAGACAAAAAGGAAAAGAATCTACATCTCAAACACATCCCTCACTCTTGCAATTCTATAACCTTGGTCTGTGACAGTTTTACTCTCTGGGCTAGTAGGATCTATTACCGGGTTGGTATGGTTAAAGTGGATGAAGATTATCTTGCTTTTATCTGTAGCTGAAAGATCTTGGAACTTAGCTAGACTCTCTATGATAAAAGGGTGCGGTATTTGGCTGATGTCTCGGTTATTCATCTCTTTGCCGCTGTAGAAGGTGGCATCTATGAAGGCATAGTCTACTTGCTTTATCTCTTCTATAATATCGCGATCCCACTTATCCCATTTATCTATGTCTGGGATGAAGAGGGCACTTTTATCGGGTCCATCTATGCGGTAGCCTACCGTTTCGGAGTATTCGTCTCTGTGCGGCACTAGGAGCGGGGTCACGGTGATATTGGCAGATAATCGCATGGGTAGTTCGTGTTTCAGTTCTTTTAGGCTCACGTTCTTTCTGGTAATGAGGTGGTCCCATGGGCCATTGGAGCTCAGAAACTCCTTCATCCGTGGCATCACATATAGTGGCACTCTATCAGCATCTTTGGACTCTTTGCCTAGGTACATGAGGCCCGTGTAGTGGCCTATATGTGCATGGGTGAGGAAGATACCGTCTGCTAGCTGTTTGTCGCTTTGCTCTTCGTGACTGGTGAGTATCGCCATTTGTGCTACCATATCTGGTGTAGCATCGAAGAGGTAGGTGTTTTCATTCTCCGCATCTACTAAGCCTATGCTGGATACCATTCTGTCTGTATCTGGATGGTCGTATAAGTCTACACAACACTCTTTTTCACAGCCTATCTGCGGTGATCCTGCATCTTGTACAGTTCCAAGTATGATAATGGATGCTTTGCTGCCTGTTGCTTCTTGCTTGGTGTTCTTCGACTCTTGGTTTTGTGTGCAAGCCAGTATACAGAGTATAGGTAGGATGAAGTATTTAGTCATTTTGTATTTTTCAAATGTAACAGAAGTCTTTGAAAGCACTTCGCTTCGTCATCCTGAGCACTTCGGCTTGGCTCAGTACAGGCTTTATCTGAGGGTGAATCAGATACGGTTGTCCCCCGATAGCTATCGGGACAGAATTATAATAAGTAAAGGAGAAGCTATGTCTGTATAAAATCTTACAATACAAGAGAGTAATTGGTCTTCTTCGATAGAAGGTATTAAGAAAGTATCAAGGACTATTCTATTTCTACTCCCCCACCGGAAACCCTCTATTTCGCATCAAGGCTTCTATCTTAGCATCTCTGCCTCTAAAGAGTCTGTACGCTTCCGCTGGGTCTATGGCATTGCGTGGAGCAAAGAGATATTTCACAAGCTTGTCTGCTAGTTCTTTATCATAAAAACCGCCTGGTGCTTCTGCAAAGGCTTCTGTGGCATCGGCAGTAAGTACATCTGCCCACATATATCCATAGTACGCAGTGGCATATCCTTCTCCAGAAAATACATGTCCGAAGTGCGGTGTTCTATGTCGCATAGGGAGTTCTTTTGGCATCTTAAGCTCGGCTAGCGTTTCTCTTTCAAATTTGTCTACGTCCATATTAGTAGGATCTGCTAGATGAAATTTCATATCCATAAGTGCAGAGGCAAGATACTCGGTAGTAGAAAAACCTTGATTAAAGGTGGCTGCATTTTTGATTTTTTGTACCAGAGCTGCTGGCATAGGCTCTCCTGTTTCGTTGTGCACGAGGTAGTTATTGATCACCTCATCGGTGCTGAGCCATCTCTCTAGCAGTTGAGATTGGAATTCGGTATAGTCACGCACACCGCCATTGAGCGTTGGGTATTTTACAGTAGAAGAGAAGAAGTGCAATGCATGTCCGAACTCGTGAAAGAACGTAGTAGCATCATCCCACGAAACTAAAAGAGCCTCGCCTTCGGCAGGCTTCACAAAATTAGAATTATTGGTAGCTAGTACATTTTTCTCACCGTCCAAAGTCGTATGACTTCTAAACGTGTTGGCCCACGCACCGGAACGCTTGCCTTCTCTCGCATACGGATCGAGATACCATAAGCCTACGTTTTCTCCCGTAGTTTTATGGGTGACTTCCCACACGCGTACATCTGGGTGATATACAGGTATAGTTCCTTCTGCTAGGGGTGTGAATTCGTAGTCAAACAATCTGCCGGCCACATAGTGCATTGCCTCGGTGAGTTTATCCAGTTGCAGGTATTGCTTTACTTCTTCAGAGTTGAGGTCGTATTTTTCTTTGCGTACTTTCTCGGCATAGAAGCGGTAGTCCCACGGCTCTATAGTTAGTTTAGCTCCTTCTTTGGTTGCGACTGCTTGCATATCTGCTACTTCTTCGTCTACTCTTGCTATAGATGCTGTCCATACTGCTTCCATAAGGGCAAGTGCATTTTCTGGATTTTTGGCCATTCGGTCTTGCAGTCTCCACTCCGCAAAGTTTTTGTAGCCCAAAATCTCTACCTTTTTGCGTCTGAGTTGCAGTACTTCTGCTATCAGTGTATTGTTGTCATATTCATCTCCATTATCTCCACGGGAGTAGTAGTTGGTCCATACCTTCTTACGCAGTTCTCTATCGGTAGCATACGTCAGAAAAGGATCCATAGAAGAGCGAGAGTTGGTGATGGCATACTTGCCTTCTTGTCCTTTGTCAGCGGCTATGCTCGCTGCAGATTTTATAAATCCTTCTGGTAATCCGCCGAGTTGCTCCGCGGTAAGGTAGGTCACATAGTTTTCTTCGTCGTGTAATACATTGCTAGAGAAGGTGTTGTAGAGAGTAGAAAGTTGTGTGCTTATTCCTGCGTATTCTGCTTTTTGTGCAGCATCCAGTTGAGCTCCATTCATCTCAAACTCTTTGTATATCAGTTCTATTACACGTTGCTGTTCACTTTCTAGTGGTTTTGCTTTGGCTGCATCGTATACCGTTTTTATACGGGAAAATAGTGTTGAGTTCTGTGTAATCTTCATTTGGTATTCTGATAGGAGAGGAGACAGCTCTGCTTGCACTTCTCTGAATTCTGGGGAAGACATATTGCCGCTCAGTATTCCGTAGTAGGTAAAAGCTCTATTGAGTTCTTGCCCAGCACGTTCTAGTTCTTCTATGGTATTTTCAAATGTAGGTGCATCCTTGTTAGTTGCTATAGAGTTTATTTCTATAAGATGGAGTTCCATACCTCTTAGCATAGCAGGTTTCACATCTTCTAGTTTCATTTTATCAAAGGCAGGAACTCCACCATAGGATCCGGTCCACTCTTGGAGTAATACGTTGTCTTCCATTGGTTTTTCTTTAGGTGTGGTGTTACACGCCGTGATGGTTACTGCTGTAATAATGGCAAGGGTTAGCGTTTTTGATAGATTTTGCATTGTGGCGAAATTTAAGGATAATTTTTTGTTTTGCCTTTTTTTAGAAACATCCCTGTAGGGTCCTCTGCGAGAGACCCTACAGGGGTTAAAATTTGTTATAAATGCTTGTGTTCAGAATGCAGCTAAACAGCATTTTTTAAACCTACCTTTGTAGACACATTCAAAACACAATTATCAAATGTCTTTCAAAGCTTTAGGACTAGCTCCGTATATATTAAGATCAATAGTCAAGCAAGAGTATAAACTGCCGACTCCCATTCAGGAGCAGGCAATACCTGTAATCTTGCAAGGGAAAGATGTATTGGGCATAGCTCCTACAGGTTCTGGTAAAACAGCAGCCTATGCACTGCCCATGATCCAAAACCTAGAAGGTAAAACCACTACCAAGAATAGACATATCAATGTATTGGTGCTGGTTCCCACCAGAGAATTAGCTGTTCAAGTGGAAGAGGTATTTCGTTCGTTTACACATGAGCTACCTTTTCGTCTTAAATCTATGGCAGTACACGGTGGCGTTTCTATAAATCCACAAATGATGGGGATGCAGCATCTCAATGTATTGGTGGCTACTCCTGGCCGTTTACTCGAGCTCAAGGAATCTAATGCTATGCATTTTGATAGTCTAAGTACGCTGATACTGGATGAAGCAGATAAGATGCTAAATCTAGGTTTTAAAGAGGAAATGGATCGCATTTTTGCACTCTTACCTGCAAGGCGTCAAAATTTATTGTTCTCTGCCACTTTAAGCCCAGAAGTACAAGCGGTAGAACGCGTTTTATTAAAGAATCCTACAGTAGTCCATATAGAGGCGAAACAATTGGATTTAGATCTAATTAACCTAGTAGGATATACTGTTTCTGCAGAAAAGAAAGGACCATTGCTTCGCCATTTAATCAAAAGTAATGATTGGAAACAAGTGCTGGTATTTACCTCTTCTGTGTATCAGGCAGATCTAGTAGCAGATAAGTTGCGAAAAAATGGGATAGATGCTACAGCAATCCACAGTAAGAAAAGTCAAGGAAGTAGAACAGATTCATTGACCAAGTTTACCAATGGGAAACTGCGTGTGCTGGTATCTACAGACTTGCTTGCTAGAGGAATAGATATTGCCTTTTTACCTCATGTTATCAATTATGAATTACCTAGATCACCTAAAGACTTTGTCCATAGAATAGGAAGAACAGGAAGAGCAGAAAACCCTGGGGATGCGATAACATTTGTTACCGAAGAAGATCAACATCATTTTGGGGTGATTCAAAAGAAAATGAAACGCACGGTAAATATGCTAGACTCAGACACGCTGGATTTTAGATAAGTTCGATAGTAATATCATCCTTTTTAGTAAGTGTGTCAGATGTGCTTACTTCGATTTTTCTTTTAGACTATCATTCCAGTCCTTCCTCATTTTTAGGCATAGCATCCCTACATAGCCTAGTACAATTATAAAAGTGAATTTTTGTAGTAGAGGAAGTGCAATTAGCCCTATTCGGGTATAGTAAATGAAGATATTTGCTGCAATTAGGACCAGAAGTAATTGTCCAGATTTCTTGAATAGTACAAGATCACCCTTGAAGATATGACGTGCGATACCAATAACAGGCAATAGTCCAAATACCAAAGCAAGCAGAAGCATACTGTTATGAAATGGAGTGAATATCAAGATGGCACATATGCTAGAGGGAAGGCCTAATGAAGGAATTCCTCGCTTCCAAAATTTTGACAAGTGAAAGTGTATACTAAAGAGATAGTAGAATAAGGCCAGGCACAAACAGGCGATAACCATAGCGACTATGGCATACGGCCTACCCTCATTTATTTGTCCATTGATAGCTAAAGGAGAAGAAAGATCACACCAGTAATTATGGAGCCAGCTAAAACCTACAAAGTCCACATCGGCAACGTGCCCTCCAGCGTATTGAGATGCTGCTATCAGAAATAGAACAAAGTATAGCACAAACCCAATGGGTGGAATTAGGTATGCGTTTTTAATGAATATTTTACTGTTCAAAGGAGTACGAATCTAACACAACACGAGAAGAAGAAGTAATAGACCCTATAATTAGACAATAATCAAGAGTATATCTAGTGCTATTCCTTAAACAAACGTATTCCTGAACCTAGCGGAACTTTATTGCTATAGAAGCTCATCTTATTCTCACTAAGAACTAAAATTCTTCGAGTAGTACTGTCAGGGATTAAAGTGGGAGTTGCTAGATTTATATTAATACCGTTACCGGTAGAGGTACAAGAGCATAAGCATATCCTGAAGGAATAGCGATGAACTCACAATCATCTGTTCCATTACCCTCTTGTGCCTCAACATCTATGTAATGTGGACCCCATTTTGAAGTTGCTTTAAGAGATACCTTTTTTAGTCTATTCTACCTCAATCTTATCTATCTTTAATTCAAAGCTCTCTGCTTTTTTATTGCCAATGAGAAAGGCTATTTCTTCTATTTGTGTGTGATTGAAATTTGGAATGTTAAGTTTTCTGCCTCTGAAAGAAGGGTACATTTCTGCCAAAGGTATTTTGATAGTCTCCCAATCGCCACTCGTCTCAAAGGTGTAAATGTAGGAGTGATACTGACTTGCTTTGTCTTTTACTCTAAATTGATACTTTTTGCCATCTCCTTTTATTCTAAGTACGACACTTTGATTTTCAGACACTTCCATAGTGCTGAAGCGATACCTTAGAGATGAGAATCCGCCGTTGTTTTCAGTGGATACAGTTCCAGAGTAGACACCATGTCCTTCATCGTCTACCTGTAGTTTGCCTTGAGAGAGTCCGCCCATTACTCCGTCATCTACTACTCGCCAGTTGTTGGTAGCAGCATCTTTTTGAAAATCATATATGATAGAAGGTGACATAGTGTACAGTAATCCGAATAATAAAGTGAATAACATTTGAAAGTACAACAGAGTAAGCCATATTTTGGTTTCAGCAGTGCGTATTCTTTTCCCTCACCCGTATAAACCTACTCTGCACTATAGCATCCACTAAGATTTTAGTCTCTACACATTTAAACAGCATAGGACTAGTTAACTCTCCAAATAGAGAGAAGCCACCGCCTAATAAAATAGGAATAGAGGTGATTATCATTTCATCTATTAAGTCTTCTTGTAGAAAGCTTTGAATGGTTTTTCCTCCGTCTACGTAGAGATTTTGAAATTCTTGATTTCGTATTTCTGCTAATACTTCTGTGAGTAGTCCTTTGGCTAGGTATGCCTTTCCTTTTTGAGCAGCGGGTATTTCTGTAAGGGTATTACTCAGCACAAACACAGGAACTTGATAGGGCCATTCGCCATCAAAAGAACAAACGGTTTCGAAGGTGGTCCGTCCCATGATAATAGCGTCTATGCTTGATATGAAAGAGTGGTAGCCCATATCATCATTTGTAGGATTTGGGATGGCGTCTAGGTAGTCTAGTCCACCGTACTTGTCTGCTATATATCCATCTAAGCTAGTACCTATGAAAATACTATTTTTCATTTTACTGTATTGCTCTTTTTAGCGCACATAGACCGTATTGGTCTGCTATGATAATGCTATATATGCCAGGTGATATAGGGTAGGAGGCCTCTACAGATTTGCCTTGCATATCGTATACGTTCACTTCCAGTTGTGGATTTGCCCATAGTTCTGTAAGTTTACTTTTAGAGTAATCATTACAAAGATTTGTCTTGGATAAATTTTCTTGATTAGCAGTTTTACTTATTGTGAAATTTTCATCTACAACTTTAGTCCCATCGTATTCCAGTTCTACAGTCCATTCACCTTCGGCTAAGTCTTGGTGGTTTATGTAACTAAAGTAGTAATAGTACCAGTAGTCTTGATCTAATGTGAATGTGTAGTTAAACCATTCTGTTGCAGTAGGAGTATACCACGTTAGACTGAGTTCCTTTCCTTTTTTTAAGCCCAATAAATGAGTCCAAAAATTAAGAGAAGAATCTGAAGACGGAGTTATTGTATACGGTTTTTCTAAAGTTGTGATTCGCTCTCTTAGATCATTTATGGTCAAGTTGCTTTTGAGATGCAAACCATTGTCCCATACTTTAAAGTTGGTGTCATACATAGCTGGATCATTAAAAAGAGAATTTGGATTGCCACAAGTTCCACTAAATGGATCTACCACATATAAGCTATCATACCATACCTCAAAGTGAAGGTGCGGGTCTGTACTGTTGCCACTGCTGCCTACGTAGCCTATAAGATCTCCAGCGGTCACACTATCTCCTTCAGCTACCAGAATACTATTTTTCCTTAAGTGACCGTAGTAGGTATAGTATTTATTTGGATGCTTTATAGCTACATAGTTTCCTAGTCGTTTGGTGACGACTCCTGCTGTTTCTCTATCAAATTCTCCATCTTTGGTAAAAGTGACTCTACCGCTCGCCGCAGCATAAACTTTCACACCTGCATCCATCTGCTTAAAGCTAGTAATCGTGAAATCTGTTCCTTGATGTCCATCGTAGCTTTTGGTACCGCAGTTATGATCTTGGAACCCTGCAGAAGTATCCCAGTCTACATAATTTACTATAATCCAATCCTCACCTTGAGTGCCATCTATGGGTGACTGCAGAAAGGATTGAGCATTGGACATTAAAGGGCCAAATAATATAATAGTGAATAGGATAAATAATTTATACATTGCTTTCAAAGGTAAGATTTATGGCAGATTATGAAGTCATAGTATCCCTGAATAGATAGATAGGTTCTGGTGGCGACTATGCCAAACACGTTATTTTCTTACCCTAAACTCAATTCAAACTTCTTAGGGGTCACTCCAAATTTCTTTTTGAAGGCATCTATAAAGTGGCTTACGTTGGTGTAGCCTAGTTGGTCAGCTATCTCTGCTATCTGAAACTCACGTTTCAGTATTAGCTCGCGAGCCTTACTCATCTTATAGTCTTTTACAAAGGCGTGTATAGTCTTACCGTATATTTCTTTGAAACCGGTTTTGAGATTGTGCTCATTTAGAGCTACGTGCTTGGCTAGTTCTTTTATGGTAGGGGCATTTTGCAAGTCAGATATCAGGTATTCTTTAGCATCTCTCACTTTGGTTACGTTTTCTTTTTGGTTTAAGAATGGGCATTTATATGCAGTTTGCCTTCTGCTGGCATTAAAGTAGTCATCTAGTATAGCGTATTTCTTTGCCTCCTTGAGTAGGTGATTGTTTTGATTTTCTAAGATCTCGTGAATACATCTACGTACAGTAGTGCTTGCTTCTTCGAAGTGGTGGTATTGTTCTTTCTCAAAAATAGCTGCTTGTGAGAAGTTGAGTTCGTCCGTGCCTTGAGCGATAATATTGTGAAGAATGTCTATGCTCAGATTGATGATACAAAACGGGGTATTTTCTTTGGCTATGAAAGCTAGATTGAAACTTCTTTTTTGATCATAAAATAAATAGACGGAATGAGGTGGAAGCGGCACGCTACGCTGGCCCATAGGCATTTCTACACCACGAGTATCTGTTATAAATAAGCAAATGGTTCCATTTGTATACTGATAATCAATAGGTTGTGGGCTTGTTTTTATTATTTTTAATTCGATGGACTCGTTGCTCATTTTGGGTTATTTCTATGTAAACAAAAATAAGCTAAAAATGATTGATATAGGTAAGTGACTGATTTTGAGCATTTTTAATTATAATAATGCTCATTCATTTTTTTCGTTTCGGGGTATTTTTATTTCTGTATTGGTTATTTAGTCAGTCAGTCTAGCACCACATTTGCACCATAAAATAACAACAAGAAATGAAAAAAACATTTACAAGTATCTTTATCTTAGCAGCATTGATAGTTAATGCACAATCAGCGGATTCTGTAAACACCGGTGGTAACGGTGGAAGGATAAGCGAGGTCTATTACAATTTTGAAACTGCAACTCAAGTGTCACTAGACAGAACGCTATGGGACATAGGTCTTACTTCAGACTTAATGAATTCTAGTATTATTATCAATGAAAATGCTGGTGTAGAATTATATCTATACAGTGCAGAAACAGCTGATTGGAGTACTGTAGATACTTCAGGTTTTAGTTTTAAGAATATCTACAACTCAGAAGAAACTTGGTCTTTTGGTGCTTTTAGTAATCAAGGAACCAATCACCCTGACTATGGATGGGGAATTTACAATATGAATACTCACGACATATTGGGAAATAGATTGTTTATTGTGAAAACACAGACAGGAGATTATCTTAAAGTGGTGATAGATAAACTAGATAGTGATGGGGTTTGGTTTTTTAGAACTGCCATGTTAGATGGCAGCAATGAAAAGTCATACGAGTATGCTAAGTCGAAAGAAGAGTCAGCGGCAAAAAACTTTGCTTTACTAAATCTTAGTTCAGGAGATTTCGATTATTCTAATGCGGACACAAAAGCGTGGGATATCCTATTTACAAAATATGTCACTACAGTAGCACAAGGACCCGTTAGCCTAGATATGGCTGTTAGTGGTGTGAAAATAAATGCAGGATGCGAAGTGGCTGAGCGTGCAGGAGAAGATGTGACTAGTAATGATACTTCTTCACTTTCTTGGGGCACTTCTATCACAGAGATAGGATACGATTGGAAAAGCTTTAATCGTGGGACTTTTCAGTATGAATTTACTGCAGATCTAGCATATTTCGTACGTACGCAGAGTGGTGCAGTATGGAAAATATGGTTCACAGGATACGAAGGTGGAGCTGTTGGAAAATACGTATTTAATACAGAGGAAATAAAAGCAGGAGTAAATAGCGTTGAGAAGCATACTAACCTGAACACTAATGTGTACCCAAATCCTACCAATGGCGTTTTAAACATTTCAAATAAAGAGAATGAAGGACTTAATATTATGTTGCTTAACGCACAAGGAGCAGTAATACTTCAGACAACTGCGAATGCTTTCGATGCTACAAGATTTGATACAAAAGGCTTAGCTAAAGGAGTCTACTTTTTACAACTAAGTACTTCAAATGCTACAAGTACTCAGCGTGTAATCTTTGAATAAGACGATATACATACTATTAATTTTAATGTTTGTCCCTGCAGTGATGTGGGGACAAATTACTATTAAGGCACTAGATGGAGAGACGTCTATGCCTGTTGATTTTGGCCTATTGGCTAAAAGTGCAAAGAATGACACGATAAAGTTATTCTCTTTGAATGGAGAAGTTACTTTTAAATCTGAAAATTCTCAAAAAGTAACGATTTATGCAAAAGGCTACACCACTCAGTTTGTAGTAGTCTATCCTAATACCAAGTACACTATACAGCTACAACGAAATTACTATGTTATAGACGAAGTTATAGTTACGGATATACATTCCCAAAAATCAATCAATAATACGGTTCTCAATATTTCTAAAATAAGTGCCGAAAAAATAGAAGAACTAGGAGCGGTAGATTTACGAGACGCACTAGCTTTCGAAAACAACATTCGTATGAGCCGTGATAATGCCATAGGGTCCTCCGGCCTTACTATGATGGGGATAGGTGGAGATAATGTAAAACTACTTATAGACGGTGTGCCAGTTATCGGTCGCTTGTTTAATCAGCTAGACCTGGAGCAGTTTAATCTGGAAAATGTAAAACAAATAGAGGTGATAAAAGGACCTATGTCTGTGATATATGGAAGTAATGCTCTGGCAGGTACTATCAATATAGTCACCAATAATACCAATACGAAACCAAGATTTAATCTAAATACAAACTATGAGACGGATGGACAGTATGCTCTCACAGGAACAGCTTCTAAGTCATTCAAAAATCACTTTATCACTTTAAGTGGAGGTAGAACAATGTTCACAGGTTGGAGTGCCAATGATGTAGACAGAACATTTGACTGGATACCAAAAGAGCAATATACGGGCCGTGTGCAGTATAGCTATAAGCACAAAAATGCGACCATAAACGTAAGAAGTGAGTTGTTGCGTTCTAATTTGCTAGATAGAGGAGCTCCATTATTGCCGTACAAAGAAGCCGCAGTAGATCAGCATTATACTAATCAACGATTTGACAATAGCCTAAGCTACTCTAACAAGATAGGAAAGTCTAGCCTACAGATGATTCTGGGAAATAATAATTTTAACAGAATAAAAAATAAATACTACCGTAACCTAGTGACCTTAGAAGAGGTGCTAGTAGCAGGAGAGGTAGAGCAAGACACACAAACATTTAATGCATCTGTATTCAGAACCATTTATGGTTTTGATAAAGCTAAAACGAAAGGCATAGAAACACTCATTGGCTTTGATGGAAACTATGAAGTAGGGACTGGAAATCGTATCAAAAACAATAGGCAGGAGCAGCTCGATGCAGCACTCTTTGCCAGCGCAGAGAAACAACTAACCAGCTATGCACTTGTAAGAGGAGGAATACGATATGCGTATAACTCAGCTTTTGAGTCACCGATACTCTACTCATTACAAACGAAGTTTAATCTGCCAAATTCACAGATATTAAAAGTGGCTTACGGTAAAGGTTTTAGAGCTCCGTCACTCAAAGAATTATACTTGGACTTCAATGATAGTAGACATGAAGTGTTTGGTGATAGTATTCTGAAATCTGAGACTTCGCACTCATTTACTGCAAGTTATCTAAAGTATTATTCCAAAGGGAAAGCTAAGATGAGTACAACGGTAGATGGCTTTTATAACAACATAGAAAATAAAATTGAACTGATAGTTACTGGACCTATCCAAGCCAAGTATGGCAATATAGGTAAGTATCAATCTGTAGGTGGAGACATCAGTCAGAAGATACTATACGAAGACTTTGGACTGAATGCTTCACTAAACTACACAGGAGTTTACAATGGGGTGGAGGGAGCTAAAAAAGAGTTTTTCTTTTCACCGCAGGTGGTAGTAAATCCTTCTTACAGCTGGAAGAAGCATAACCTGTCTGCTAATCTGTTTTTCAACTACTTTGGTGAGGTATCTCGCGTATTTAGTAATACAGATAGTGCCAATGTAAATGTGCAGGAGCAAGACGCTTACTCTATGCTAGATTTTACGATTAATAAATCATTCAATAATAAAAAACTAAGAGTAACCCTAGGGGCAAGGAATGTATTGGGTGTGATAAATATAAATGCCAATACAACAGAAGTAGGAGCACACACACCAAGCACTACATTCATTTCTGTAAGTCCAGGAAGAACCTATTTTATAAATGTACGTTATGAGTTATTTACAAAAGATTAGTTATCTATCCATACTGCTATTAGCTGCTTGTTTTCCGAAGGAAGATGCTGTAGAGCCTACGCCGCGTATTAATAAGTCAGTGATGCTAGATGCAGGCGAGTACAAAAATACAGTTGCCTTCTATTCCTTAAATAAGGCCGAAGTAGTGGCAGAAGCTAGCCCAATGGATTGGGATTTTTATATAGATGAAGAGGTGATTCGTCTCAACTATTTCCGTAGTATGCAAGTTGCTAAGTTTGGCCAGAGTTGGGATAAGCTTGAAGATACCGTTGGCTTAGATTTTAGAAACTTGACCTATGATAGCTATGAGAGTATGAGCCAATGGGAACTGGCAGAAGATCAAATTTACGTAGTAGACTATGGATTGGATAATGAGTTTAATCCTATCGGATTGACATCGGTGCGTTTTGAGCGTACGACTACCGGCGTTAAAATATGGCAAAATGCTATAGGTTCTGATTATGAGACTTTTGAGGAAGTAAATGAAGCTTCGTTTTACTACAATATACGAGAGAAAAGCACTTTAGATTTACCTAAGGAGACAGAATATGATGTTGCATTTGGTAAGTACACAGATTTAGTGACTATAGACAATATCACCCAAGACTACGTGATATACGGAGCTATACAAGGAAAAGCATTAGCCTACTATGAGAATGAACCTTTTGATAGTGTGAAAACGGAACAGTTCAATGCTATTCGATTGATGAATAATAAGGATGTGTTGGGTTGGGATTGGAAAAACTATAACAGACCAAAAGACGCATATGAGATCGTAGATAATCGTACGTATTTGATTATGAGTAATGCAGGGTTTAAATACAAGCTACGCTTTGTGAGTTTTTATAATACAGCTGGGCAGTCTGGACATCCTACTTTTGAGTGGAAGCTGTTGTAGAAGCAAACTCAAACTCAAGTCTCAAATACAAACTCAAAAATTTTATTCTTTTCCCGGAGGAACTGGCAGAGGTGGTTTCCTAATGTTTGAACTCTTACAACACCAACAATCCCATATCCCTCACTACATCCATCTCCTCACTAAACCATAATGCCTCTATGTCGTCGTAGTCTTTTTCGAAAGAGTCTTTCAATTGCTTAAAAGTAGTCACCTTTTCTGCGGAGTAGTGCATAGCAGACAGCCAAGAGACTAGCCACTCCCCAAGTGCGGTATCAAGTTCTAATATCTCAGTTGCCTTCTTACTATGAAGCGTTATGGCTATAAAATCTTCTCCGTTTTCTACTGCAGGTGTGGTCCCTATCCAAACCAATTTGTCTGTAGACCGAGGTAGTTTCTCGTCTTCTGACTCTAAGCAGTGAGCTATAAAATCTGGTGCTATGTCGGTGTTAGGTGTATAGAAGTCAAACCAATCTGCTAGCGGCGTATCGAAACAGATGCCATGCATATAGTTATAGAGGGACTTTTTTAGCCCAAAGCCAAACTTCTCATGCTCTATGCCTGTACTATCTGTAAATTGTACATCATTATTGGCAAAGGTGATAGGCTCTATATGCGGAGTGATGTTGTAAGCCTCTGGGTTTAATCCTACAGGACTATGAGCCGTAAGTGCAAACTGATGCCAAAATCCAGATTGAATTACTTCTGCCTGAAAGAGTTGGCGAACCATCTCTAGGCTGTCTATAGTCTCTTGCTCCGTCTGTGTAGGATATCCGTACATCAGATAACTGTGCACCATTATACCGCACTCGGTAAAGTTACGTGTTACGCGTGCTACTTGCTCTACCGTCACTCCTTTGTCTATAAGAGCGAGTAGGCGGTCAGACGCGACTTCTAGTCCGCCAGATATTGCGATACATCCACTGGCTTTTAGTAGGATGCATAGGTCTTTGGTAAAGCTTTTTTCAAAGCGTATGTTGGCCCACCACGTTACATCTAAGTTTCTTTTTAGGATTTCAAGGGCGAGTTCTCGCATCAGAGCAGGCGGTGCAGCTTCGTCCACGAAGTGAAAACCTTGTTCACCCGTTTGGGCTATAAGTGTTTCCATGCGATCTGCCAAAAGTTGAGCGGTAAGTGGTTCGTAGTTTTCTATATAGTCTAGTGACACATCACAGAAGGTGCACTTGCCCCAATAGCATCCGTGTGCCATGGTGAGCTTATTCCAGCGGCCGTCACTCCACAGGCTATGCATTGGGTTAGCTACTTCTATCACGCTGATATATTTATCTAGTAACAGGTCAGCATAGTCTGGAGTACCTAGATCTCTTTGTTTGTAGTCTTGGCGTAGCGAAAAGTTGTTGTAGGTAACTACTCCTTTTTCTAAATGAAAAGTTCTTTTGAAGATAGGTTTAGGATCTGCTGTAGTCGTAAATTGGTGGAGCAGTTCTATAGGAAGTTCGCCATCATCTAGGGTTATGAAATCTAGGAATTTAAATACTCTAGGGTCAGTAATGCTTCGTAGTTCTGTATTTGCAAATCCCCCGCCTAGAGCTATGCTGATGTTAGGAAAATGCTCTTTGATGTATTGCCCGCAGCGTAAAGCACTGAACAAGTTACCCGGAAATGGTGCAGATAGACAGACTAGCTTAGGCGAATGCTCTGCAAGTTTAGAATCTAATAGTTGTAGTGAAATAGTATCGATGTAGGAGAACTCGTAGCTCAGCTCTTCATAGAGCTCATCAAATGAATTGGCACTTTTTCCTAGCTGCTCAGCATAGCTACTCACTCCAAAGTTGGGGTCTATGCATTCTTTGATGAAGTCAGTAAGGTCTTCTAAATAAAGGGTGGCTAGGTGCTTTCCTTTATCCTGCATTCCCATAGCACCAAAGGCATATTCTAGGTAATCTAGGCTGGTAAATCTACTGGCTTCGGGCAGATAATTTTCAGTGCATATCTGTCTAGCCAGGCTTGAATTGTTGCCTTGCAAAAAGCTAATAATAGAATCTACGGTTTTGGTGTAGTCTGCTCTTAGAGAGTAGATTCTGCTTGCGTTTTTGCTGCTGATACTCTGTTCTTGGTGGGCTATATTAAAAATGTCTTCTAATCCTTGTTTAGAAAAAAGTTCAAGAATTACCTCTATACCTAGATCCATCTGAAAGGATGAAATCTCTTTTGTATTCAAAAACCCTGTGAGATATGCAGTAGCTGGATACGGAGTATTGAGCTGAGTAAAAGGTGGTGTTATGAGAAGAATATCTTTCAGAAGTGCGAAGATAGTAGGATATAAGGTTATTTATTATAACCCTAGTCTGAAAGGTTCGTCTTAAGAAAGTTGGTTGCTTATGCCCACCAAATGTCTTCTCTCTATGTCAAACTCTTGCCTGAAACTTTGGGAGTTACATTCATCACAAAGTGGAATAATAAACCAGCTATTACTACGCTTACCATCTGGAGGCATCACGTGTCCACCTACCGTTGCTTTATTGTCACAATTTCTATTCGTACATACAGTAGCGACACCGCCATAGTTTTTAACCCAATATGCTAACCAAGATTTGTACCCGTGAGGTAATGGTCTAGGACCGCTTGGTCCCCATTTTAGGTTTTTTACTTTCATTCACTGCAAAGGTAAGATACGCTCTTATCTTCAGCAATATATTAGCGTAAAATTTTATTTATTGTTACTACTTTAGCTGGATTTTTAGAATGGAGTCTGCCGTATGTTTAGCCACTTTAACTTCCTCCATACTCTCATTCGGGATAGCTATACTTAGCACGTATTGCATTAGTTTCCATTTGCCGTTCTTTAGTTCTAAAGCTCCAGAACCACGGCAAGTACCCATGTGCGTATCCAGTATCTCATCAAACCAAGCAGTATTTTCGGTTTCGCTGACACGTACTTTTCGTTGTACAGTAGTGAAATCCCACGTTGTTTTCTGGTCAAAGTATGGTTTGCAGAAGGCGGCAAAATCATCACGAATCCAGTTTTCGGTAGCATCGGTGCCTATGTACACACATGTGCTATCCATCAACCCGACATACTCATTTAGGTTAGCATTGGCTGCATCTGAATGCCATTGGTTCATCAATGAATCTATTTGAAGTGCTGTTGCGTCTTTGTCTATTTCTTGTGGAGCGGAGCAAAAACATAATAAAAGGCTAAGTACGATGACATATTTCATCCCACAAGTATCGGGATTGTATTTGAGATTCATCTAGTATCTGTCATTTTTGGGAGAGTCTTTGTTTATATTGACACACTTCATTTTCGGAATCTTTAGGAGAATTCAAGATCCGAATACATCTATTATATGAATATCCACATCAATCCTGCAATCACAGCAAGCTGTGCAGCGAAGAGTATAGCTCCAAAGACCAATCCTTTTTTACCAGAACTTAGTAGCGTTTTAAAACTTACGTTTAACCCTATAGCTGCCATTGCGGTAGCCAATAAAAAGTTGCTGCCTTTTTTACTGAAGGTTAAAATTTCCTCTGGAAATGTGAAAATAGAAACTAGGATAGATATCAAGATGAAAGTGACAAGATACCACGGTAGGTTTAGTTTTTTCTTTGTTTGAGATCTAAATTTTTTAGATGTAAAATGTCCGAAAATCAAGAGGGCAGGAGTGAGCAGTGCTACTCTTCCCAGTTTTACGGTCACCGCCATTTCTCCTATACTCTCACTCATCGCAAAGCCTGCCCCAGCTACGTTGCCTACCGAGTGTAAGCTAGCACCCAGAAGTATGCTGTTTTCTATATCTGTAAGCCAGTCTTGGGTAATGAGCGGGATTATTAGCATTCCGATAAGTCCATAGAGATTTACCACTGCCATAGAGATACCTATGTCGCTTTTATCTTCAGTGACACTAGGAGCTAGAGCTGCTATGGCAGATGAGCCGCATATGGCCGTACCAAAGCCCACCAAGAGTCCAGCACTGCTAGGACAGTTCATTTTTTTGCCAAGCCAAATAGTCATCAGTAGTACTGTGGCCATAGTGACTACTACTATAAGTATAGTTTCCCAACCGAGCTTGAGAAAACTCCCGTAGTCTATGCTAAAAGCCATGAGTATAATGGCGATTTCTAAGAATCTACCGCTGGCAGTTTTTATGCCGCTATCAAAGTACTCTGGCAGTTTAATAGCATTGCCAAGTACAATACCAATCACCAATGCAAGGAGTATAGCATTAAAACCCAGTATATTACTGAGGAGAATAGCAGATACTGCTATTGCTAAGGAGAGTAAAACTCCTCTTGCTATACCTAATAGAGATGCGATATTCAAGATCTAACTATTGCTTTAGCTTGCCGGTGTAGTCTAGTATACCACCTTCTAGATTATACACTTCTGTGAAACTATTCTGTGACATATATGAAGCTGCTCTACCGCTGCGAGCTCCACTACGGCAGTATATTACGTACGTTTTGGTAGTGTCTAGTTCGGCTATTTTTTGCTCAAAATTAGCTCCGTTGATATCTATAAAATATTCGCTTTCTGGTATGTATCCGCCGGCTACTTCTATAGAAGTACGCACATCTATGAGTACTGTATTTTTCTCCTGTAGCTTGGCGGTAAGATCTTGTTGACTAAGGTTTTTAACTCCTTCTGATTGAGCATTGCAAGCTGCAAATGCGGTTATTGTCACGAATAATATAAATAGTTGCTTCATATTGTTTTAGTATTGCAATAGTACAAGGTAAATTTCAAATGTTGAGTAACTTAGGTTTCATAACTTACGTCATAGTTAACAAGCAAGAGGCTGATAGGTAGCATATTGAAAGTTTTGTTGTGTGGAATTTAGCTCCAGCACTTGATGTTACTTCAGTTTATAAGCAGAATAATTTTTATTGCACTTTCACTTTTCTATAGCAATTCAGCAAGCTTCTCCACTGCATAGTCTACTTCTTTGCGAGTAGTAAACTTACTAAACGAAAAGCGAATTGCAGAGCGGTCAACTGGATGATTGATTCCATTGAGTACGTGGCTATCTCCTATAGCACCACTATTACAAGCAGATCCCCCACTTGCACAGATCCCATTCATATCTAGCTGAAAGAGTAGAGTAGACGCTCCATCGCAAGGAGGTAGAGATACATTAAGTACGGTATATAGTCCACCTTCATCGCTCGTATCCCCATTAAAACATACGGCAGGTATCTTATTGGTTAACTGCTTCTTAAAGTATGTTTTTATGCGTTTTACAGTATCTATCTTTACTTTAATATTTCTATTGGCTACTTCCAGTGCTTTGGCTAGACCTGCTATGCCTGTTACGTTTTCGGTACCAGCACGCATAGAGCCTTCTTGTCCGCCGCCTGTTACTATTGGTCGAATACGTAGTGATTTATTTTTGTATAAAAATCCGACACCTTTTGGGCCGTGAAATTTATGTGCAGAGCAAGCTATGAAGTCTACATCCAGCTCTTTTAGGTTCATAGGATAATGCCCTATAGTTTGTACTGTGTCTGTATGAAAGTAGCACCCGTTGGCACGAGCTATTTTACTAATAGCTGCTATGTCATTCAGTGTTCCTATTTCATTATTAGCATGCATTAAGCTTATAAGACTACCAGGATTTAGCTCAGCAAGTTTCCTTAAGTCTTCCAAATCTGCACGCCCGTACACATCTAGTTTTACATAGCTTACTTGAGCCATATTCTTAGTTTGTAGCTCTTTGGCCGTATCTAGTACTGCTTTATGCTCTATTTCACTAGTGATAATGTGTTTTACTTCTAAATCATTTACCGCACAGCGAAGAGCCATGTTATCAGCTTCTGTTCCACTACCTGTAAAAATGAGTTCTGAGCTGGAGCAGTTGAGTAGTTTGGCTACGTCCTTTCGAGCCATTTCTACTACTGCTTTTGCTTTTCTTCCTTGTCCGTGTATGGCACTAGCGTTGCCATAGCAGTCGTGCATTACCTCGGTCATTTTTTCGATGACCTGCACATCCATAGGGGTAGTAGCTGCGTTATCTAAGTATACTAGCATATTCTTACTTGCAAAGAAAAGAAAAATAGACTCAAAGGCAGTATTTGTAGCCTATAAGCTTATAGCAGAGTTGGGCCATATTATAAGCCGTACTATCATCATCTGTCTCAGGGTTAAGTTCTACTATATCAAAACCCTTTACATCACATTTTTCAAATACTTTTTTAAGCAGTTTTAGTGTAGGATACCACTGTAGTCCGCCAGGTTCAGCAGTGCCTACACTTGGACATACGCTTGGGTCAAATCCATCTGTATCTACAGTGATATAAAGATTTTTAGGTAGTTTAGCGACTAGCTCGTCCATCCACGCATCATCTTCCCAGATCTGATGAGCATACCAGCAGTGTATGTTATCTGCTGACTTTATAAGTTGAGACTCTTCTATACACTGGGCACGAATACCTACCTGAAATATCTCAGGTTTTAGTTCGTGTATGCGAGCCATTACACTGGCGTGAGACCATTTATTT
>Ga0209713_10000555_pt1 | contig 21086 bp, 19 predicted proteins | sample ArcOceMetagenome_3_FD_187444 | JGI IMG/M metagenome (GOLD analysis project Ga0209713, IMG submission 187444) | Marine eukaryotic phytoplankton communities from Arctic Ocean - Arctic Ocean- Svalbard ARC20M Metagenome (SPAdes) (version 2) | ecosystem: Environmental > Aquatic > Marine > Oceanic... | reverse complement strand
AGACATTGATGTTTTCTTTTTTATTCTACTAAATACTTTATTTTTATGTTTTTTTGATATGAATATTACTCTTCTTTTCAGATCACACATTCTATTGATACTTTTTCAAAAGTATCGCAAAACTATTATTATATTTTTGTTAACTTTTATAAAAAAGTTAACAACAATATAATATTCCGTTTATTGAAAGACTTTATCTAGTTAATATCAAAAAAAAATGGAAATCTTAAAAATCAAAAGATGTGTAAAATAAATCAAAAACAATACATTTACATACATAATAGTTCAATATTGTAATCTGATTGATACATATTTAATTTGGTATCATTGTAAAAATGAGTTATATAATTTATTAATATTGTATTCTTTAATAATTTTCAGAATTTCTATAAATAAATAAATAAGTGTATTTACTAGAAGTCGTACAGAAATTATATTATTAAATATAGTATTATATTTATGTTTTAGGAATTATTTATCAAATAATATGTTTAATGAATTACAAATTAATCATAACAATATTACTCATAGTAACAATATTTTTATAAAACTAAAGGTAATTGAATGTAAATATAATGATATAATAAAAAGTAATGAACATATTAATAGTATTCAAAATGACGTGGACATTATAAAAAATATCCATTATCATAATTATATTTTTTATATAATAATAATCATTTTAAAAAGATCGGTCGGACTCTTCTGCTTTTTGCCACTTTTTTGATACTTTTCCAAAAGTATAGCAAAACTATTATTGCAATTATGGGTTTGTATATTTGTATATTTAAAAATTATACAAATCTTAATATAAAAATGGTATAGTACGAGTTAAAGTTTACATAGAATAGAGATTACATATTATAATAATATTTTAACGCTTTTAACAAAATTTCAGATTTTTGTAATTTAAGCTTATTATCATTTGATTTTTCTGATTTTTCAAGTTTATCTTTTCTTTCATTCTGAAAATTTAATATTTCCGCGACAAGTAACATTTCATTTTCAGAAAAATGCAATCTTTGATAATATGTTCTTTCACTCATCTATAATATAAATATATATTTTTATTTTTATATAATTTTAATTATTAAATATTTTTTAAAATTAATTATTCGTTAATTAAATATTTTTTATATATATCATCCTTAAGTAACATATGTTGATGATAAAACTGGTAAACTCGAATATTTCTTCCTTGAGCACATCTTCCATTGACAAATATATCGGATAATTGTTCAATAAACAAATAAATAGCACTCGTATCATAATTTTTAACGAATCTCCAAGTTAAAGGTAGAAGTTCTTCTAACTTAATTTTATTTAATTTATCATAATTATTTATTTTATCATTATTAAATAAAATAAGAGTCTTTGATGCGGTAATAGTTATATTATTCATCGGAAAAGTTTTTATTTTATTTAATATTTCTTCTAAAGTTTTATAAAAACTAATTGGTTGAATTAAATATTTTTTATCAATATTTAAAAAATGATTATAATCTTCTCTTATTTTATAATCATAAAAATGAGTATCAGTTTTTATTTCTCCCATTATTTATAAATATATTTTAAATAAATTAAAACTACTTAAAATTAAAATAGTATTTATAAATAGTATATGGATAATAATGGAATGAATGTTGTTAAACGAAGTGGAGAAATTGAAGAAGTGTCGTTCGATAAAGTAACTAATCGAATAAAAAATCTTTCAGATGATTTATCTGTAAACGCACATATGATTGCACAAAAAGTATGCCAATCGATATATGATGGCGTAAAAACTACAGAATTGGATGAACTTACCGCTCAAGTATGTGCTTCGTTGGGTACAGAAGAAATGGATTATAGTAACTTAGCGTCCCGTATAATTATTTCAAATCATCAAAAAAATACTTCTCCTTCGTTTTCGGAAACTATCAGTATTTTATATAATAATTTTGATATTCATGATAAACATAATCCATTAATATGTAAAGAATTATATGATACCGTTATGAAGAATAAAGTAAAATTAAATGATTATATTAAATATGATAGAGATTATTTAATTGATTATTTTGGTTTTAAAACTTTAGAAAAATCTTATTTATATCGAATAAATGGTAAAGTAATAGAAAGACCTCAAGATATGTATATGCGAGTTTCTTTAGGTATACATGGAGATGATTTCAAGGACGCATTAAAAACATATGATTTAATGACTAATAAATTTTTTATACACGCAACACCCACACTTTTTAATAGTGGGTCTAATCGTCCACAATTGTCTAGTTGTTTTTTAACTGCGATGAAGGATGATTCAATTGAAGGTATTTACGAAACATTAAAACAAATAGCATTGATATCAAAGTGGTCCGGAGGTATTGGTACTCATATACATAATATAAGAGGTGCCAATAGTTTAATACGTGGGACAAATGGAAATGCGACAGGTATTATTCCAATGTTGAGAGTATTTAATAATACTGCCAGGTATGTAAATCAAGGAGGTAAAAGAAATGGTTCATTCGCATTTTATTTAGAACCTTGGCATTGTGATATTGGTGATTTTCTTAAATTAAGAAAAAATCATGGCAATGAAGAAGAACGAGCACGTGACTTATTTATAGCATTATGGATACCTGATTTATTTATGAAACGTGTTAAGAATGACGAGAATTGGACATTAATGTGTCCAGACGAATGTCCGGGTTTATCTGATAAATATGGGGATGAATTTGAAGAACTATATACTTATTATGAAAAAAAAAATATGGGTAAAAAGACTATATCTGCACAGGAATTATGGTTTTCGATTTTGGACGCACAAATTGAAACAGGGACGCCATATATGTTATATAAAGATGCATGTAATAAAAAGTCAAATCAAAAAAATATAGGTATTATAAAGTCTTCAAATCTTTGTACCGAAATCATAGAGGTTTCTACGCCAGATGAAACTGCTGTTTGTAATTTAGCATCAATTGGATTACCAATGTTTGTGGAAAATGGTAAATTTGATTTAATTAAATTAATTGAAGTAACACGGACTATAACAAAAAATCTAAATAAAGTTATTGATATTAATTATTATCCAGTAGTAGAAGCAGAAACATCCAATAAAAGACATAGACCGGTTGGAATTGGTGTACAGGGTCTTGCTGATGTTTTTGCTAAATTAAAAATATCATTTGAATCGAATGAAGCAAAAATACTGAATGAAGAAATATTTCAAACAATATATTACGCAGCAATATTGGAATCTATGGAAATTTCTAAAAAAAGAAAACCAATTATGCAAAGATATTTACATTTGATTGAAAAAATATCTATACAATTTAATATTGATATTGATAGATTATATGAAAATAGTGAAGTTCAAAAATTAGAAAATATGTTAGACGATGAAACACAAGAACTAGTGAGATTAAATAAAATGTTAAAACCAATAAAGGAGGAATTAATAAATTTTGATAAAAATGGAGGAGCATATTCGAGTTATTATGGTTCTCCAATAAGTAAAGGCATATTTCAATTTGACCTTTGGAATAGAGAACCTTTAGTAACTAGTAATGTTAATTATGATTGGGATAAATTAAGAAAAGATATAATGGAAAACGGAATTAGAAACAGTTTACTTTTAGCACCTATGCCAACCGCATCAACCTCTCAAATATTGGGCAATAATGAAGCATTTGAACCATATACATCTAATATATATACAAGAAAAACTCTTGCCGGAGAATTTACTATAATAAACAGACATTTATTGAAAGATTTAACTGAAATTGGATTATGGGATAAAAATATGAAAGAGGAAATAATATATAATAATGGTTCGGTTCAAAATATTAAATCCATTCCTGATGATATAAAATCAAGATATAAAACTGTTTGGGAAATAAAACAAAAATGTATCATCGATATGTCCGCAGATAGAGGTATCTATATATGTCAATCTCAAAGTATGAATTTATTCGTAGCAGAACCAAATTTTAAAGTACTTAGTAGTATGCATTTTTATTCGTGGGAAAAGGGTCTTAAAACAGGTATGTATTATTTGCGAACAAAACCTGTAAGTAACGCACAACAATTTTCAATTGAACCGGGAAAATTTCAAAATAATAATACGAATGATGAGGAGGACACGGAATGTACATCTTGTTCGGCATAATAAAAAATATTAGTTTATTTTATTTTATTTTTATATTATTAATTAATTAATTAATTAATAATCTAATGTCAACAATTATTTACAATTTTAAAAATATCTTATCAAATCAAATAAATGCAAAAAAAATAGGTTCAAAAATATATAAAGAATTTTTAGAAACCGAAAATAATATAAATATAGAATTTAAGGAAAATATTATATCTGTAGATATACCTGATATTAAAAATAAATTATTTTTAAATAAGATTAATATTAAAGGGGGGGTAGTTCTAAAGTTTAATAAAGATACGAATATTTTTAATAATTTTATTAAAAATAATGATTATTGTATTAACATTCAATCAATGAATTTATCAGAATTTGGACACAAAGTTTCAATATTTATAATGAATCCAAATAAAATATATGATGTAACATATAATAATAATATAATAAATTCTGATAATTTTGAAAATAATAAAATATATTTTAGATTAGATTCTGATAAATTTTTTAAACATAGTATATTATTTATTATTATTTATTCAGAATCTATCTGTAGATTTGAAATAAAGAATTTTTCAATTCAATTATTAAATGATAGTAGTTTATTAGATAAATCAAATAAATTAAATATTTCAAAGAATTGTTTAATAGATAATAAATTAGAATATTTAAAAAATACGAAATATATACTATATTGTCAATTAAATAATGAAATATTATTTCCATTATCTGACAACCGTAATATAATTAAAAAAAGTATAATAAAATTGAATGATATTTTTAAAGATAATTTTGAAAATTTTGAAAATATAAAATTAAATGATAATAAATTTATATTAGAAAAAAAAGATATATATAATATAACATTAAATGGCTGTATAATAATCGATGATAGGTATCCTATTGAAAATTGTATAAAATATAAGATTTCTATTCAAATATATGATAAAGATTGGGAAAATATAAAAGAATTATTTTTTGTAGATTATTTAAATAAAAATAAAACTATATCTCATTTTTCTATAAATGGATATCTACAAAATAATAAAATAAATGAATATAGAATAATATTTAATATTATCGATAATTCTAAAGATAATTCTAAAGATAATTCTAAAGATAATTCTAAAGATAATTCTAAAGATAATTCTAAAGATAATTCTAAAGATAATTCTATTATACTATATAATGGGATAGTTAAGATTAATAATATTTAATTTAAAAAAAATATAAAAAAAACTATTATTATAATCAATGACAAATTTATATTATTTTTTGATTTTTTTTTAAAACATTCTGTTACGTGTACACCCTTTCCTGCAATATCCATGAACAACCTTGCGGGGTTTACATCGACAATTGATTCAATAATGCCTGGTAATAAACCAGTGAACCCACCTTCTTCGCCAAATACATACGATGGAATACCTGGAAGAAATATATTCCCAGTTGGTATATTATTCACTTCTATTTTTCTTTTAGAACCATTTTTGCAAGTACCAGATTCAAAAGTATACTTGTTACCATAAGAAGGACCAAGAACTAAAACTTTCAAATAAAATTCCAAAGCTTCAATATTGTTTTTTAAAACGCAAAACGAACCTCCATCATTTACTCCCAAGTCATTGTCATTATCTCCAAATTCAAGACCACTTGAAGAAGATGGCTTTTCAATATAATCTAAATAATTATATTCTTTTTGAGTCATAGTTATTTGTATATAATAATTATTATATATTAATTATAAAATAATGTTATTAATATATAATTAATATGGATGCAAAAGATAAATTAAATACTTCGGACCAGGATACTTTAGACAGTTTATATCTAAAATACTGGATCCCTCATTATAATTATTTAGATTATGTCGAAACCCCGGGAAGTTTAAATGTAGGTAGAGAAGGAAAAAGTTTAATACGGAATATTTCAGCGTTTCCGGTTTGGTTTAATACATTATTATTGGGTATTGGAAATGATTCAAGAAAAAAATATAAATTAGGTAAGGGCGAATATAAGACAGGAGGTGTATTGGGTAATAAATATTATTTAAAAAGTGGTACATGTCCAAATGATAAATATAGATGGATGGAAATTGATAATATACCTAACGGTATTGGTATGAATGTACCTTTAAGAGGAATAATACCCGGAATTATAGAAGCATTAATTGATATAAATCCAGTGAATTTATATATGGCGATGTCTGGTAAAAGTAATAAATTAGGAGAATGTTTTACATTAAAACCAAATAATAATAATAATAAGGACTATATTATAATAATAACTTTAATTATATGTTTTTTTTTTATTATTTATAATTAATTCAACTTTAATTATATGTTTAATAATTTTTATATAATATTGTTTTTACGCCTTTTAATATTTAAAACGATAACCACATTTATGATAATTCTCGCTATATTTCATTAAGTTTGACATCTTAATCTATATGTTTTTTTATTGTGTTTACAATCTTTTATATAATAATTAAATTATATAAATTAATTATTTTTAAAAAATGTGAAATCTTTTCCAAATTTTTTTATTATTTCATAATCAGTATTAAATAGTTTTTTATACTGGTTATGAATCCATAAATAAAAATCGATTGAAAGATATATTGGATAGATTTTATCATTTATAACATTTTTTTCAATACATCACATTCAATATTCTCTATATCATTTAAATCTATTTTAATACATGATAAATCTATATTCATTTAATATATAATTTAATTATTATATTATTTCAACACTATAATTAATATAGTCGTTAATATCAATATTTATAGTATTGGGTTGGGCAATGTTATAATTTATATAAATATATAATGTATATTTTACGTTTTTTTTTATAATATTAGTTTAATGATTAACAAAGAATTCCGAGATTTTATTATAATCGAAAAACCTATAATTTGTAATCAAAATATAAATGATTTTATATTATTAGAAAATGTAAATAATAATAATTTAAATATAATTTCAAATGATGAACAAATACCGGATATTATTAATTTATATATACCAATTGAAATGAACAAATTTATATATCAGGTTCGGATAGGATATATTAATAACGATGAAATTTTAAATCAATTTAATAAAGATCTACCTAGAACCGAATTATATTTTAATAAATTATTAATTAAAAATAACGAAATGTTTGTAAAATATATTTTATCAGAATTTGATAATCAAACAGCCTATGATATATTAATGTTGTGCACTCAAGCAACTATGGCATATCCTTTCGAATTGATACAAAATAGTATTAATGATTATATTGGAGAAATATCGCAAATTAGAAAAGAAAAAAGAAATAAATTGAAAATAAATATAAAATATTATAATAATAATATACATTTTACTATTACAAAAAAACTTCGCATTTTTTCTATATTAGATAATGGTGATGATTATACCAAAAAATTAATTAAAATAACTATTGATTTTAATTTATTTAAAGATAAATTTATTCTTACCAAACTATCATTTGAATGATATTACTTAAAAAATAGTAGAATAAAATAGAATAAAAACAATAAAAAACATATATGTCTGATATTTTAATGTATGAATCTCTTCAAGATAATAGTCATAAAATAACAATCAAAAATTTAGATAAATTTTTAATTAATTTATATAATTTTTTTGTAAGAAAAGGATTTTATTGTATACTATTTGAAAATATTGTTAATTTATTAATATTGGGGTTTATTATATTTTTCATAGTTTTTTTATCCAGTTTTATAGATTATGATTATTTACTAAAAACATATGATTTGAATAAATCAGTTAATATACAGTATTCAATAATACCGAATTATATGGTAATATTTATAATAATTACTTCATTGATGTGGATTAGACAATTAATTATAACATTTCATGAAATTATTATATATTTAAAGATTAAAAAATTTTACAATGAACAACTAAATATATATGAGGATGATATACAATCTATTTCTTGGAATACTGTATTAAAAAAATTATGTAATTTAGATAATATAACATATTGTGATAATATACCAACGCCATTAGAAATAACTAATAGAATTATGCGTAGAGATAATTATTTGATTGCTCTTATAAATAAAAATATAATAGATTTTAGTATTAATATACCATTATATGGGGAATATGTCTGTTTTACAAAAACATTAGAATGGGCAATTTATATTACTATAATTCATTTTATTTTTGATAATTCAAATAATGTTAAAATAGATTTTTTAAATAAAAATTACGAAAATAGATTGTCATTATCATTAAAGTATAGGTTTTATTTTATAGGCATCATATCATTAATATTTTCACCATTTATTTTATTATTATTATTCGCTTATTTTATTTTTAAATATGGTCAAGAATATAAATTAAGTAATAACATAATTAATACTAGACAATGGTCTGTTTTATCTAAATGGAAATTTAGAGAATTTAACGAATTAAGTCATATTTTTCAGAATAGATTAAATAAAAGTTATAATTCTGCATTAAATTATGTAAATCAATTCCCGTCATATAAATTATATCAAATTTCAAGATTTATTGAATTTATTTCAAGTGCATTTTTTATAGTTATTATAATTTTTTCAATAAATAACCCAGAAATATTAACAAAATTAACTATTTTTGATAATAAATCCGGTTTGTGGTTATTAGGTATTTTAGGTAGTATTATATCAATCTGCAGAACATTAATACCTGATGAAAATTTTGTTTTTGAACCGAACAATGTAATGAAAGAACTAGTTAATTATACTCATTATATGCCAGATTATTGGAGAGATAAATGTAGTACAATTGAAATATATAATATTTTTAAAAATCTTTTTAACTTTAAGATATTAATATTTGTTAATGAAATATTGGGAATAATTATTACACCATTTATATTAATTTTTTATTTTCCTCATTTAAGCTCAGATATTGTTAATTTTATTAGAGAAAACACAGTAGATATTAAAAATATAGGTTATGTCTGTTCTTTCGCCGAATTTAATTTTGAAAGGAATGGGAATCCTAAATATGGCATGACAAATAATCTAAATATAAATAATCATTCAAATGACGGTAAAATGGAAAGGTCTTATTTATATTTTTCAGATAACTATACAGGAATTAAATCATATACTGGGTTATTTTCAGTAAATGATAAAGAAAAATATTTAAATAATATTAATTCTCCCAGAAGTTTAAATTTAGATAAACACGAAATTTGCTTAGAATTAAATAATATTGAAAATACTATAAACACTATATAATTTAATAAAGACTATAATATAATTTAATAAAGACTATAATATAATTTAATAAAGACTATAATATAATTTAATAAAGACTATAATATAATTTAATAAAGACTCTAATATAATTTAATAAAGACCCTAATATAATTTAATAAAGACTATAATATAATTTAATAAAGACTCTAATATAATTTAATAAAGACCCTAATATAATTTAATAAAGACTCTAATATAATTAATTGATATTTTTATAATTATTTTAATAGATACAATTGGGTACAATCGTTATAGTTCCTTTGACATTTAAATCCCAAAGGTTTATTATAAATTGTATAATTTTTTATTTTAATACGATAATCATCTAATTCATTAAATACGGAATTATATCCACGAAATTTTTTGTTATTATTAGAATTATTAGAATTATTAGAATTATTATAAGAATTTGTATTATTATATATATTATATGGTTTATAATTATTAATTGTATCATATTCTTTTAATTTTTCATATTCTTTATTTAATTTAAAATATTTTTTATAAGTTTCATCTAAATTGTTTTTATTATAATAAGATTTAGGTAATTTCATATTGTATTTTTTGTTATGAAAATCAGTAATTTTATAATTTGTAAAATTTTCATTTTTAGAATATATATTAAGTAATATAAATATTACTATTAATATTAATAATATTAATAATATTAATAATTTATTTTTTATTATATTCATATAAATAATTATGATAAAAAATAAATTATAATATTAAATAAATATAAATTAATGAGGTGGACATTTAATAACGAAAATAATTGGCATGAAAATTACCCACAATGTATTGTTGACAATATACAATCACCTATAGATATAGATAGCGATAACACCGACCCATGTAATTTATTGTGTAAATTAGAATTAAATTATTCTAGTTTTATTATGAAATCAAGAATTACTGATAATTTAATTACATTAATCGCTACTCAAAATAATACTGTTGTTTTTAATGATAACACTTACTTATTAGATAAAATTACTTTTCATTTACCTAGTCTACATACGGTAAAAGGGAATACTTACAAAATGGAAATTAATTTCCATCATACACCGAAATCCTCTAGTATAAATGAAAATTTAATTATTGCATTGTTTGTTACAGATATGGGAAATAATGAAAAGTCAAGTAAAGAATTTTCTAAAATAGTACAAAATCTCCCAGTTCATAAAAATAGTTTATTATCTTCAGGAGTTACAATAGATTTATTAAACATATTGCCTAAATATAAATCTTTTTATACATATAAGGGTTCTTTACCGTATCCACCTTGTACTAAAAATTATATTTGGGTAATATTTGATAATCCCGCAATTATATCACTTAATGAATATAAAATGTTAAAAAGTAAGATTTTTAGGAATGTTAGAAGACCTTTACAAAAAATAGGTGACCGTAAAGTATATTATAATAATAATTATAGTGCTATAAAAGTAAATGAAGGAGATGGAAATAAAAGACTAAAATGTAAAATAGTTAATGAAAAACGAAGATTTATTCCTAATAAATGTCCATCAAAAGTCAAAAGTGAATGTGGTGAAAGAAAATCAAAAGAAAATCCTACAGATTATTCAATTTTAATAAATGTATTAACTATGATCATAGTTTTTGTATATTTATTATTTATTGCTTGGGGGACATTAAAATTTTTAGAAAAATGCTGTGATGCTGCGAAAATTGCTGGTAATAAAATTAACTAATTAAACTATAGTATTTATAATATTATAATTTATTATTTAATAAAAAATAAATATATAATATTTTTTTTATTAAATATTTTTTTTTATTAAATATTTTTTTTTAATTAAATATTTTTTTTATTAAATATTTTTTTTTATTAAATATTTTTTTTTATTAAACTAATAATTTAGAATTTCGCAAATTCACAATCTCCATTAAACCCACTTATACCTTCTTCGGTACCTTGGGCACCAAAAGATTCCTTCCAGGTTTTTACATCACCATTTGTATTACCTGCATTACATTTTTCTACAACTTCCTCATTATTATAAAACTCTTCAATATTATCTTGTTCTTGTTCAATAGTTTCTTGCTCGATTTCTTCGTTTTGTTCTTGATCTGGAAAATTTGATGGCATTACATCACTTTCATTATTAACATTATTTGTTTCAGAAATATTAGCATTATGATAAATTTCACCTTGTTCTGGCATTAACGACGAAGCTTCTAATTCTGGATAACTTTCTTCTGGCATTAATGGAGAACCTTCTAATCCATGATAACCTTCTTCGCCTATTTCGCTTACTTGTAATTTATTCGCTTGAGCAACTGTTAATACAAAACAAACTGTTAACAGTATTGATAATACTGGGTCGTGTACAGCAACTAAAGCAATTAATAATACAATTAATAATTTAATTAAATTATTGTTAAATAATTTTAAAAGATTATTGGGTAAATTATCTATTAAAAAAACTGAATATAATACTGCTATTATTTTACTACTATATGCGAATATTTCGTTTTTAAAAATCGGGGAAACGCTATTGTTAATTTCATTCATAAATTTTTTTGCTTCAGCCATATTTTATATTTATCTATTATATTTTTTTTTTTATAAAAATTATTTTAATTATTAATTAATGATTAATTAATTTTATTTAAAGAACAATATTTATTCCCGAACAAATTTAAAAAAATAAAACTATCAATTTATAATACTATGGATTATAAATTATCTAGATTAGGATACTCAATTCCGAAAACTGAAAAAAATTCAAATATTATAAAAGAAGTAAAAAAAGAGTTAATGGTAAAACCGAATGTAAATACTGATTATTGTTTACAACCAAAACCATATCCAATTTATAGAGAAAGTTTAAATAGATTATATATACCAAAACACTATGGATTAAAAATATTTGGTGCTCCCAATAAAACAATTTTTCCAAAGCCAGAAGAAATAAATCCGGTTTTTAAAGGTAGTCTCCGACCTATACAACAAGAAGTTGTTGAAACGTTTATCAATAAGAAAAATGGTATAATTTGTTTAGGGTGTGGTCAAGGGAAAACAGTAATTGCTATAAATATTATTAGTCGTATTAAAAAAAAAACTATAGTAGTAGTTCATAAAGAATTTTTAGTAAATCAATGGATTGAACGAATTAATCAATTTTTACCAGAAGCAAGAATAGGTAAAATACAAGGTAAAGTGTTTGATATTGAAAATAAAGATATAGTTATTGCAATGTTACAATCACTATCTCAAAAAGAATTTGATAAAAACGCGTTCGATTCATTTGGATTATCTGTTTCTGACGAATGTCATCATTTATCGGCAGAAACATTTTCTAAAGCATTGCCAAAAATCGCTTGCGAGTATACATTAGGTTTATCTGCAACCCCAAAACGTAAGGACGGATTAAGCAAAGTATTTGAATGGTATTTAGGTCCTATTATTTTTAAACAAAAGAAAAAAGAAATAGATAAGGTTTACATTAAAAAAATATATTTTACTTGTAATGAACAATCATACGGAAAAGAAATCAATAATTATCTAGGTAAATTAAATATCGCAGCTATGATAAATTATATTAGTGATTTAAATGTTAGAAATAAATTAATAGTAGAACAAATAAAGGAAATAGTAAGTAATGAAAATAGGAAAATAATTATATTAAGTGATAGAAGAGGGCAACTAAATGCTATTCAAAATATCATAGAATCTGAAAATATTTGTACAGTAGGACAATATGTAGGAGGTATGAAACAAAAAGCTCTCAAGGAAAGCGAATCTAAAACAGTTATTTTAGCAACATTTAATATGGCAAGTGAAGCGATGGATATACCTCTCTTAAATACTTTAATTTTTGGAACATCTAAAAGTGAAATTGAACAATCGGTTGGACGAATTCTTAGACAAAAAAAAGAAGATAGAATAGTAGAACCATTAATAATAGATATTATTGATAACTATTCTATTTTTGCAAGACAAGCAATTAAAAGAGAAAAATTTTATAATAAAAATAAATATATATATATTGATGATAATATTGAACAAAAACACGAAAAGGACAATTTTATAGATAATTGTGAAAAATGTTTAATTGATTAAATATGATATTCTACTTCACCCGCATAAGGATATTTTTTATCCTTATTTAATTTGTTATTATCAGACATTGGATAAAAAGCAGTGCCTATATAATTTATTGAATCTTTATTATAAATATTATTAGTTAAATTGGGTCCTTGAAATCCTTCACTCAATATATGATAATCCATAAGAATTAGTATGATGTTTATAAATAATAATAAACCAATTAAGAAATTTTTCTTTATTATAAAAAATAATATTATAAATATCATTAATTTATATATAGGTTCATCGTATATATCATGAATTATATCTGGCAAATCATTTGATATATTACTTGTTTTAAAAGCAATTAGTAAACAAAGTAACATTGGAATAAATACATTCAGTATTAATTCTTGCATTTTATATATATTATATATTATATAAATAAAATTTAATAATTATAAAATTATTAATAATACATAAGATTTAATATTTATTCTATAAAGTATTTATTCTATAAAGTATTTATTCTATAAAGTATTTATTCTATAAAGTATTTATTCTATAAAGTATTTATTCTATAAAGTATTTATTCTATAAAGTATTTATTCTATAAAGTATTTATTCGGAATCATTATCTATTAATTTCTTATTAGATGATATTAAAATTAATCCAGAAAAAAATAAACCTAATATTTTATTATAATTACCAATTTGTATAAGCAATATTAAGAATAATAATACTATAGATTTATTTTTAAATATTTTAACTAATTTATTATTGAAATTATCTATAATAGATATTATAAATAATATAATTAATATTAAAATATTTTGCAAATAATTTGTACTATTGTATGATATATTAATCAAATTTGTCATTTATTTAATATACATAAATTTATTTTAATTTATTTTAATTTATAATTGTTATTTTTTGTTTTTTTAATATCTTATTAATAATTTATATTGAATATGAATTATTGTACACTAGAAGAAGCATGGGGGACGTTAAATAAAAATAATGTTACAGAAGGTTATGAAAATTATAAAAAAATAGAATATCCAAATAAAGAAATTTACAACTCGTATAATGAGAATATTTATGATAAAAAAATTGAAAAAATAGAAAATAATTCTCATAGATTTGAATTTAATCGTGGAGTAAATAAATTAAAAAATACTAATGGATTAAAAAAAAGGATAAGTTTACCTAAAATAAATATAGAGTCAGAAGATAGTAATAATGAGCAAAAAAAAAACAAACCAATTAATATAAAGAATATACAAAAAACTGTTAATGATTTAAATAATAATACACGAAATACTAATTATGAAGAAAATGAAGAGTATGAAAAAAATGAAGAGTATGAAAAAAATGAAGAGTATGAAAAAAATAAGGATAATATCAATGAAAATAAATATGTAATTAATTCTGAATATATAAGTAATAAATTAAAATATATTATACAACAAATCGATTATAATAATTCACATAATAAAGAATTATATAGTGATTCCAATAATATTAATGATTTGTTATTATTTATAATTACTGGTTTATTATTTATATTTATATTAGATACTTTTGTTAAAATTGGAAAAAATCTTAATTATTAAAAATATTGTTTGACTTATATTTTAAACTAGATAATTGACCACTATATATAAAATTACCATTGGGTTTATAACTATTTATATCCTTTATATTTTTTTTTACATTTGTTTCTTCTATTTTTTTATTGTTATTTATATTTTTAACTTGTTTTAACTTATTCACATGATCCCATGAAATATAAAATAAATTAGGATGAGTATATCTTACTTTAAATCCATTTTCAGTTAGTTTTTTGAAAAGATATTTAATACACTCGGTTTTATTATAATTTGGTATTCCTAAATATAAATCCTGTATAGCATAAAAACAAAATGATTCTAATGAATTATTTGCTACATTCCTTATTCGCGAATGAATCTTTTGAAGAACCCTATTATAAATAGTTACTTTAATTTTCATTTTTTCATTTTTTATATTATATAATTCTTCTAAATTAAATGAAGCCATATTATTCTATTATATATTTATTTAATTATATTAAAACCAAAGAATTTAAAGAAAATTATAAATTATAATTTACAAGTTAAATGACTATAGATACCATTATATTGAGTGGTGGAGGTATCAAAGGGTTTTATCATATTGGTGCTGTTAAATATTTACATGAAAAAGATATATTAAAAAATATTAAAACTTTTATAGGTACTTCAATTGGATCGGTAATAGCACTAATGTTATCACTTAATTATACTATTCATGATATTGAATATCTTTTTATTAATTTGGAATTAGGAAATATGTATAATATTAATTCAGATAATATTTTGAATTTTTTAAATATTTATGGAATCGATAATTCGGAAAATATAAATAATATGATTGAAATAATTATAGGTACAAAGCATAATAAAAATATTACATTTAAGGAATTATATGATATTACATTAATAGAATTAAGAATATTGGTTACGAATCTTACTGATCAAAAATTTGAAATTTTTGATTATAAATCTTATCCAAATACACCAGTTTGTATAGCAATTAGAATGTCGTGTTCGGTACCTGTATTGTATAAACCAATTGAGTACAATACTAAATTATATATAGATGGGGGTCTAACAAATAACTACCCAATAGATATTGTTGAACATAATAATTATATAGGTTTTTTAATATATTCTAATTATAAAATAGATATAAATAATGCATTTGACTATATAATCGCATTGATATATTCTATATCAAATAAATGCCACGAAGAGTATAAAATAAATAATAAACATAATAATCAATATAATATAAAATTTATTTCTAATCACAATCCCTTAGATTTCTCAATAAACAAAGATTTAAAATTAGAAATGATTAAATCTGGTTACGAAATAACATTAAAACATTTTGTGGAATATCCAGATTTATTAAAAAAAATTAAGTTATAATTTAAATATATTTATGTATTAATAAAATATAATATATTTATAAATGGAATTTATTCTAAGTGCTGGATTAGCGGGAGCCGGATATTTATTAAATAATAATAATAATAATAATATTAAATCAACATTAATTTCAGGCAATCAACTCAAAAATGAAGAAAATATATATTCATCAAATTATCATAATTTAGAAAATAATAAATTAAAAGATAAAATAAAAAAAAATTTTGACGAATCACTAAAATTCCCTGAAAATAACATAGTACCTAATAAAATATTAATAGAAAATAATGAAAAAAACGATAAAAGAAAAATTACTGATAATAATACAAATGATGGTATTATAATAAGCTCATTAACTGGGAAACCAATGACCCGAGAAGAATTTAAAGTTGAAACAATGGTTCCGTTTTTTGGAGGAAGAAGTCAACAAAATACATATGAATTTGCGAATGAAAGTATAATTGAAAATCATACAGGGGTTAGTAATTATCATAAAAATAAACAAGAAATTGAACCAATGTTTAATCCAAAGGATAAAATGTCATTTATACACGGTACTCCTTCAATGGACAATACCATAAAAGAAAGATATAATGATTCTTTAACTATAAAAAGACAAAACGAAGTTCCAACGAAACCAATATTAGTGGGTCCTGGATTGAACCAAGGATATACTAGTTTACCATCTGGAGGCTTTCATCAAGAAAATACACGAGATTATGTTTTGCCGAAAAATATTGACGAATTAAGAAGTGCCAATAATCCTAGAAATACATATGAAGGTCGTTTAATAATGGGTAAGAAAATTGATAAACCAGGATTAATGGGTAAATTCGATAAAAAATTACCAGATACTTTTTATCTAAATACTCCTGATAGATATATGACCACCGTTGGAGCATATACTAAAGAAAAACAAAAACCGGAAATAATAATAAAGGAACAAAACAGAAAATTAACTGAAAAACCTTATTCCGGTTCTGCTGGACCAGCTGTATTTAAAAATCCAAAAAAACGACCATTGGTTAAAAAATCTAATAATATATCATTTAAAAATTCTGGTCTCAGAAATATTGGTCAAGTACAAGGTAAATGGAATACACATGGAGATTGGCAACATTATGGAAAAAATAGTATTACTAATAAACCAAATGAAAGAGAAACTACACAGAAAGATACACCTTTGGCAAATTTAGTATCATTAGTTAAATCTATTATAATGCCAATACAAGATACTATTAAAACTAACAAAAAAGAAAACTTTATTGGAAATATGCGACAAACAGGTAATTTCCAGTATGCTGCACCTAATAAAACTACAGTATATGACCCAAATGATATTGCCAGAACTACTATTAAAGAAACGAATATTCATAATAATAGAGATGGTCAATTAAAAGGACCTATTAAATTAACAACATATGACCCAAATGATATATTGAGAACCACCATTAAAGAAACTAATATTCATGACAATCGTTCTGGTAATATGGGGAGTAACCGACCAAATCAACTACCGGCATATGATCCGAATGATGTTGCGCGTACTACGATTAAAGAAACGAATATTCATCATAATCGTTCTGGTAATATGGGGAGTAATCGACCAAATCAACTACCGGTACATGACCCAAACGATATTGCAAGGACTACAATCAAAGAAACAAATATTCATGACAATCGTTCTGGTAATATGGGAGGTAATCGACCAAATCAACTACCGGCATATGACCCTAATGATATTGCAAGGACTACAATCAAAGAAACTAATATTCATGACAATCGTTCTGGTAATATGGGAGGTAATCGACCAAATCAACTACCAACATATGACCCCAATGATATCGCAAGGACTACAATCAAAGAAACTAATATTCATGACAATCGTTCTGGTAATATGGGAGGTAATCGACCAAATCAACTACCGGCATATGACCCAAATGATATCACACGAACTACTATAAAAGAGACAAATATTCATGACAATCGTTCTGGTAATGTGGGAGGTAATCGACCAAATCAACTACCGGCATATGATCCAAATGATATTACAAGAACTACTATAAAAGAAACAAATATCCACGATGGAAGAACCGGTAATATTCGTTCTAAAGATCAAACATATGTTATTGACCCTTCATTTAAAGCAAAAACTACTGTAAAGGAAACACTCGAAAATATAGATACCGAATTTAATGTTAAGGGTCATAATAAATCTACCGTATATGATCCAAATGATATTGCTAAGACAACGATAAAAGAAACGAATATTGATAATGAACGGGAAGGTAATGTAAAATATCCCGTAGAATATGGTATGGGATATCTTACTAATCCAAAAGAAGCACCAAATACAAATAAACAATTTACATCTAATATTGAATATACCGGTAATGCAAATAATGAATTAAACACACAGGGGGGATATAAAGTTGCTAACATCGAAGCTCCTAATACTAATAAACAATTTACTTCAGATAGCGACTATACTGGGTCTGCGAATAGTGCAAATGATAAACCGATGTCTTATACTGATGTATATAATGCAACATTTAATGAAATTAAAGAAGTAATATCAAAAAACAGAAATCCTACAAATTCGGGATTAAAAGTAAATGTTGGAGAGGAAAGTGTTAATATGGACATTAAAAAATTAGAAAGGGATAATCTCAATGAAAGGGAACCGATATCAACTAAGACATATAATTCAATTACTCAAACTAATTTGTGTAGTTTAACTAAAGTTAAAGATAATTTAGATAACACTATTATAAATGAAAGGCTTGAAAGTGATATATTAAAAGCATATAAAGAAAATCCATATACCCATTCTTTACAAAGTTCATAAAAAGAAAAATTATTAAAATTTTAAAATATATATATTAATTTAAATATAATCTATATTAATTTAAATATAATTAATTTATATATATATTTATTATGTCTTATCCTGATTATCAAAATACAATTAATGAAAATACAATTAATGAAAATACAATTACTGGAAATGTAAATAGTATAAATAATATAATTCCAGGTAGTTTAGAATTATTTAGAACGAAAATATATGAATCTAGTATTGATTTATTTAAGGAAATTCCATTTCAAAGTCCTATTGATACACCAGTGAGAGTTAACAAAAAAAGCGTAATTTTTGATAGAAATTCTTGGATTACAAATATGAAATTATATGATTGGAAATTAATAAATAATTATATTACGGATAATGGAGAAAAAAAAAATACTAATAGATTTTTTAATACATATAACAAACTTTACCCAGATATTGGTTTATATTTTTGGTCGAAAAACCCTTCAATAACGGATATTCATACAGTTGGTCCAACATATAAAGATAGTCACACAGGTGATGCATCAAATATCGGACAGATAAATAGTGAAAATATGAATAAAATTATAGGTGAAGTTATTTTACCACCACTTTTTCAAAGAGTAAATAATGCCTCTGGACTCATTACATGGAAAATGCTTAATCCTTCTGAAACCGATTATTATACAGATTATAATAATATTTCGAATGAAGGAAAAACCCAGTATGGTTGTTCTGTAATATTCAATAACAATATTGAATATATTGAATATGTATATTGGGATTACAATAGTTCATTTAATTCCCCAATAAAATCTACGAATATCCAAACAACTGAAATTATTTCAGATAAAAGAGTTATCGTTGATACACAAGAAATTGACAAACAAATTATCACTAATTCAGAAATTAAAAATTTAAATGTAACAACTAGTCTAGAAGTAGCGAATAATACAATATTAAATAAAACAACTATTAATGGCATATTGGATGCTAATGATATTGTTAATGCAAGTAGTTTAAAAGTAACAAATAATATAACATTAAATAAAACAACTATTGATGGTATATTAGATGTCAATGCACAGGTAAATGTGAGTGGTTTATCAGTAACACAAAATACAGCATTAAATACAGCAACGGTTAATGGTATATTGGATGCTAACGCACAGGTAAATGCGAGTGGTTTATTAGTAACCCAAAATACAGTATTAAATACAACAACGGTTAATGGTATATTGGATGCTAATGCACAGGTAAATGCGAGTGGTTTATTAGTAACCCAAAATACAGTATTAAATACAGCAACGGTTAATGGTATATTGGATGCTAATGATATTGTTAATGCAAGTAGTTTAAAAGTAACTAATAATACAACATTAAATAAAACAACTATTGATGGTATATTACATGCTAATGCAAATGTAAACGCGAGTGGTTTATTAGTAACGAATAACACTACTTTACATAAAACAACTATTGATGGTATATTAGATGTCAATGCACAGGTTAATGTCAGTGGTTTATCAGTAACACAAAATACAGTATTAAATACAGCAACGGTTAATGGTATATTGGATGCTAATGATATTGTTAATGCAAGTAGGCTAAAAGTAACTAATAATACAACATTAAATAAAACAACTATTGATGGTATATTAGATGTCAATGCACAGGTTAATGTCAGTGGTTTATCAGTAACACAAAATACAGTATTAAATACAGCAACGGTTAATGGTATATTGGATGCTAATGATATTGT
>Ga0209713_10000549_pt1 | contig 21262 bp, 17 predicted proteins | sample ArcOceMetagenome_3_FD_187444 | JGI IMG/M metagenome (GOLD analysis project Ga0209713, IMG submission 187444) | Marine eukaryotic phytoplankton communities from Arctic Ocean - Arctic Ocean- Svalbard ARC20M Metagenome (SPAdes) (version 2) | ecosystem: Environmental > Aquatic > Marine > Oceanic... | reverse complement strand
TTCTGGTCGCCTACCTCTTTGTGTCCCGTGTGGGCGCCTCGACGCCCAACTTCGAGTTCTCCGGCTTCTGCACGTGCCTCGGCACCGCGTGCATGCTGCTCTCCATAATCGACGCGCGCGAGGGCACGAGCGTGGCGGGCGGAGCCTGGCCGCTCGCGCTCTCCGCCCTGGGCACCTTTGTGAGCTACGTGGTCTCGCTGCCGGGCATGCCCATGCACGTGACCGACGCGGAGCTCGCGGATGCGGCCTACGCGCCCAATGGCACAGGCTACGGCACGGCCCACGCCAGCGAGCTCGACGAGGCGCGAATTCTGCGCCGCGCCATGGGCGGCGCGCCGGCGGCCAGAAGGCGGCGGTGACGGTGGCGGTGTCGAGCGGCCCGTCTGGATTCAGGTGCTCAAAATTCATCTCTACTCGAGTAGTGTTATCTAGGAAGCGTCTTGACACGGTATACTGAAGTACATCGGCCGAGTCGGTGCGGACACCGATCACTATTTGGCACCTGCAGCACCTCCGCCTCCGGACGCCCACGGCACCAACTCCGTGGCGTCGGTGGGCCCCGGGCCTGGAAGCTCGAGCAGGTCACCGACCGTCATGGCACGTCTTGAAAACGCCTACCGCGTAATCCGCGTGTTGGGGGCAGACGTCTACACAAATCGCGCTGCATGCGCGATCTACTCAAACAAACCGATCGACTCGGCACTCGCACTCAGATTTACCTTTCCCTTGCACCACATGAGCCATACGACCAATTTAGGCCTCATTCAAACAAACAGAACTAGTTCATCCAGTGCTGAGTAAGTCAATCGTAGAACGAGTTCAAGCTCTTTCGGAGTGATAGACGACATCGCAACCCAAGGAAAAACAAGCGAATCACACCCCTCAAAAGCGAAGGAAGCTACCGAAGGCCTCTCTCTCTCTCATATCTCCTGCTTGCGATGTTTGTTCATCTCTTCCTTCATCCAGGTGCTGTCGCCGCATGAATGTACTACCAGTGCTCCGAACGACGTCCATGCGCATGGCGTGCCTCCCGGCTCGTTTGTTGTCTGCACCGCCGCAAGCACTCTCAGATTCGTTTCGCTCGTGCCGCGGAACCACACACGCGAAAGCGCCATGCCATGACACCGCAAAAGAGTCCTCAACCCTCCATTTTGCTGTGTATGATCCGCAAGCAGGACTCTAGCCACCTGCAGATGTCGCGTCAGATAAAAACAAGGGCCTAATTCATCACGTGGCTTTGCCCCTCGGTGCATCGCCTTGGTACTCATCCGCAACCGATGTCCATCGGACGAATTTAGGCTCCAAGCCTCATTCATTCATTCATTCAGGACTTTCTGCGATTCAGGTGTGTGTGTGGTTGTCGTTGCATAAGTGTACTATCAGTGCTCCGAACGACGTGCATTCGCACGGCGTGCCTCCCGGCTCGTGTATTGTCTACGCCGCAGACAATGGGCCGCAAGCATTCTCAGATTCGTTTCGCTCGCGGAACCACACGCGCGAAAGCACCATGCCATCACCCCGCAAAAGAGTTTCCAACCCACCATTTTGCTGTATATGATCCGCAAGCAAGGCTCTAGCCACCTGCAGATGTCGCGTCAGATTCAAGAATTCAGAGAATTGTGGTTCTGCCCCTTTGTGCATACTCTTTGATGGCCATGCGTCGGCGTTACCGAGGTTCCATGCCAACCTCCGAACGACGCTCGGCACCTCGTGGCTAATGCCACTCCTGCTCGCCTCCTCCGCCGCCTCCGCCTCCACCCACGGCGCTCACCGACCTCTCACGCGGCTGCTCCTACTCGCCTCCTCCGTCGCCTCCGCCTTCGCCCACGGCGCCCTCGTCTCGCCCCGCGCCCGGAACGCCTTCGACGCCTCGCTCTTCGCCAACGGCAGCGCGTGCAACTGCGGCGACCCGGAGGCGGGCTGCGTGCAGGCCAACCGCGCGGGCATGAACGGCCAGTCGTGCTTCTGGTTCAGCCAGGGCTGCTTCATCGGCTGCGCCAACTGCACGGGCACCGACATCCAGCCCGACGGCCTCGCGCCCAACGCGACCGGTCCGCACGCGACCTGCGCGCCCTCCGACCAGCCGGCGGGCGCGTCGTCGATGCCGACGCTGCCGAAGCGGCTGTGGACGATGAACCGCGCGGCGGTCGAGGACTCCTCCGCCGACATCTACCGCTTCCACCCGTGGCGTGCCCCGGGCAGCGCGCCGGTGGTCGACGGCTGCGGCGTCGCGGGCGGCACGACACCTAGCCACGCGGGCCCGGGGCACGCCTCGTTCGCGCCCGTCGAGCTCGACGGCTCTCACGTCTCGCAGGGCGACCTGGGCAGCGCGGCGCTCCCGCGCGGTCCTGCGCAGGCGACGTGGACCGTCGGAGCGACTGTCGAGGTTAAATGGGGGCTGAGGTTCAACCACGGCGGTGGGTACATTTACCGACTGTGCCCGGCCACCGAGCCGCTCACCGAGGACTGCTTCCAGCGCCACCCGATGGCGTTTGCGCGTGGCACGCAGGCGCTCGAGCGCAAGGACGGCAGCCGCACGCCTGTGCCCGCGGCGAGTCAGCAGTACATTGACGAGGGGGTCATCCCCGTCGGAGCGGGGTGGGCGCGCAATCCAATCCCGCCCATCTCGGGAGGGCACGCCGGCTGTGCTGCGGAGGCGCACGGTGCGGCCGCCGCCAACGCGACCGACGCGCGTGGCATCGCGTGCCGCCAGTTCGCGCCGCCGTGCGGCGACGACGACGACGGCTGGGCGCCGACGCCCGGCACGCACGAGCCGACCGAGGACGCGATGGGCGCGTGCTCGGGCAACTGGATTGGCGGCGTGATCGTCGACGAGGTGATCGTGCCGCCGCTGCCCGCAGGTGACTACGTGCTGGGCTTTCGGTGGGACAGCGAGGCCACCAGCCAGGTGTGGTCGTCGTGTGCGGATGTGACACTGGTGGCTAGTAGCCGAGGCATGAGATAGTAGATAGACGCGAGACGATTACATTATGATCTAAAGATAAACAAAACGACGCACACTCTTTTGCCGGAACATGGAGCGTTGTGAACTCTTTTGCGGTGTGATGGCACGGTGCTTTCGTGATTGGCATCGAACGAACGAAACGAACGAGTGTGAGGATGCTTGGTCCTTTGTCCGCGTTGCTCGAACGAGCCGGGATACGCATCATGTGCATAGGCTCCTTCGTTGGGAGCACTGGCAGTGTGCTCGAGGCCGCGTCAACTCCTTCATGCTAGTGAGTCACTCACGTCAACCGTGAATCAAGATACACGATGAAGAAGAGCTCTTCAGGAGCAGGAGCAGACCGTTTTCAGGAGAAGTGCTGGGTCCGACGCCTTAGCGTCGTCAATTGTTGCGTTGTCGTCACATCCCATGCTTTCGTCTTATCATCGGGTGCTTTACCCTCTCTTTGCATACTTCTCGATTAGCTGCATTCCTACTGAAATCTCGCCACCTCGCACTCTCTCGCCTCGGCAGGGCCTCTCTCGCGTCGCATGCTCGCCCCCCTCGCCACGCTCGCCACGCTCGGCTACACCTCCAAGCTGCTCGGCACCTCGTGGAGGATCAAGCTGAGTGTCGGGCTGGAGCCGGGATCGTGGATGCCGAAGACGGTGGAGGGCTGGGGCGCCTCCGGTGGCAGGCTCCTCGTCGACGCGCTGGTCGACTTTGATGACAGCCCAGCGCCTGAGAGCGAGGAGCTCGTCGGGCCGCAGGCGCAGACTCGAATCCTCACGGCCCGCGGCGGCAGCAAATACGTGACTCTCGACGGCGAGCAGGAGGTCAGCTTCACGTCTGGAGGCTGGTGCGTGCAGCGGCCGCTCTTCTCGGACGCGAGTAGCAACGAGGGCCTGCTCCGGTTCTGGCTTGACTGTCCGAGTGGCTTTGCCAAGAACGACGTGTCGGTGCCGCCGGGCGAGCGCATCTTCTTCAGCACAGGCGTATGGGACGAGGCCGACGGCCTGAAGCAGATCGTTGCCGACCGTACCAAGGTCGAGGAGCAGCTCGAGGAGCTCGAGGCGGAGGAGCAAAAGGACGCAGACGGCAGCGGTTATCCTTCCTTCCTGCCGGGTGCGGCCTTCCGGCGGAATATACGCAGGCAAGAGGCGCGCGGCTTCCTCACGCAGCGGCGCAGATACATTGAGAGCTTCACGACTGGCTTGGCCGACACCACCGACGCCGACGCCGACGCGGATGCCGACGCACCGCTGATGGCAACGGACGGGTCGCTATCGCTCAAGCGGTCTCGCGGCGGCGGCTTCCTCGGAGGCACCGCCACTGAGTACCACATCCTCGGCACGTTTGCGGCGCAGCGTGTGCTCGACGGCGCGCCGGCGCAGACGTCCGGGGCGGTGTCTTGATTGAGAGTCCATCCTATTTGTAGAGTTCATGCAAAAGCCTTCATTCATAAGCTCCTAGCGCACACCTAGCGCACACCACCCACACACTCTCCCCACCCATCAGTCCCTTCTCGAATCCGCCGACCTCGAACGTCGGTCTCATGCTTTGCCTCGTCTCGCACATCATGGATGCGTGCCACAAACCCACAAGCGGTTGAGTCAATTTGCGCCCGTGCGCCGCCGCCGTCATGCTTCCGTTCACCCCGTCACCACATCACCCAAAGAGCGCCGTCTTGAACTGTTGGAACGGGGTGTTGCTCTGCGACGCCCCGACCGCCGCTGCCGCCTGCTTGGCGGTGATCGCGTCGGCGGCCACCTTCTTCTCGCCGTTCTTCTCGTGCACCTCCCTCGCGACATGCGTGTGGGCCGTCGCGAGCTGCTGAGCCTCGACCGCCGCGCGCGCCTCGGCCGCCGACTCGGCGTATTCGCCGGCGCTCTGCGAGCGCGCGAAGGCAGGCAGTCACGAGGCAAGTGGGCTGGTTGAGCGTTCAAACTGGGCTTGCACGGCATGTGGGCTGGTGGCGGCTTCAGAGCAAAGTAGGCTTGAGTGTGTGGGCACAACAGACCTGCAGCGACTGCATCATCTTCGCGTCGGCGGCGGCGCGGACGCGCTCCGCCTCCGCCTCGTGGTGCTGCGCCTCCCTCGCCGCCCGCTCCGCCACCAGGTCCGCCGCGCACATCGCCTCGTATGCCGCGCGCTGCTCTCCGTTGTGCCTCGCCTCCGCGTCGGTGACCGCCTTGGCTTGCGCGGCGACGGTGGTGTCTGCGCGGCCGCGCACGAAGTCCGCCTCGGCGCCGACGCGCGCCGCGTGCTGCGCGCGCGCCGTCGCCTCCTCCTCCGCCTTGCGGTAGCGCTGTGCGGCGCAGGGATTTCGCAGGGGTCGGGTTGAGATGGCGGGCAAGGAGCAAGAGCGTGAGTGGCAGAGGCGATTCGGGGTGTGCGCCAACGGGCCAATCGGCGGCGGGGCGGGGTCGTGCTGCAGCACAGGCTCCGATCGTGGCGGATCGTGGCACACCTCCTTGAGCTCGTCGATGTCGTCCTTTGCGCGCGCCTCGCCCATCTCCGCCATGCCGCGCAGCTCCGCCAGTCGCGCCTCCGCCGCCTGCTGCACCGAGGCGCCCGCCGTCGCCATCTCACGCTGCGCCGCCTCGAGCGCCGCCGCCGACGCCGACGCCGCCTCCTTGGCGTCGTCATACTCCTCCGCCGCGACGTTCGCCAGCTCCTCGGCCTCGCGCAGCGGCCGCCAGCCGTCGCCGCCTCCGTTGCCGTACCCAGAGGAGCCATTGCCACCGGAGCCGTCGCGACCGCCTCCCGGGCCGTACCCAGAGGAGCCATTGCCACCGGAGCCGTCGCGACCGCCTCCCGGGCCGTACCCACCACCGCCGCTCCCGGGGCCGCTCCCGACGGTCCCGGGCACATAGAGGTCATTGTCTCCGCCACCGTCGCCTCCCGGGCCGGCACCGTTGCCATATCCACCGCCGCCATCACGGCCACCGTAGCCTCCCGGGCCGGCACCGTTGCCGTATCCACCGCCGCCATCACGGCCACCGTAGCCTCCCGGGTTGGCACCGTTGCCATATCCACCGCCGCCATCGCGGCCACCGTAGCCTCCCGGGCCGGCACCGTTGCCATATCCACCGCCGCCATCGCGGCCACCGTAGCCTCCCGGGCCGGCACCGTTGCCATATCCACCGCTGCCATCACGGCCACCGTAGCCGCCGCTGCCGTCACGGTTCCCTTTCACGCCGAACAGGTTGCCGGCCTTGCGCAAGGAGTCTTCGATGAGGCCACCGACGCCGTCGAGGCCACTGCCGCGGCGTCCACCCGGCCCACTGCCTCCACTTCCGTAGCCATTGCCGTATCCATTGCCGCCTCCACCGTCGCCGTATCCACCGCCGTTGACGCCGCCGTTCCCGATGCGGGCCGCCGCGTTCGCCGCCTCCTCCGGCGTGCGGCCGCCACGGACCTTCCTGACGTCCTCGACGGCGGTGCGTGTGGCGTGGTCGAGGTGCGAGGCCGCACGCCGGTCGGTCGAGGCGCGCTTGCGCTCGGCCTCCGCCGTCAGATGCGACAGCTCGCGACGCGCGCTGTCGAGCCGGTGGCGGTTGGCCGCCTCCATGTCGGACCGCCGCCGCTCCGTATCCTGTTCCACGGCAAGGGCCGTGCTGAGTAGGTAGCAGCTACATAGGGAGTAGTTTGAGGTTTGGTCTGCGAGTCGAAGGGTGCGAGCTCCGGAGGCGGCGTACGGCGAGCGCCTTGGGCAGCGCGTGGTCGACCTCCTGCCGCGCGATCTGCACCTGCGCGTCGATCGTCGCCTTGGCCACCTCGGCCGCCGCCACCGCCTTGGCCGCCTCCTTGGCCGCCGCCTTGGCCAACTCCGCGGCGCGCAGCGCCTGCTCGAGCAGCTCGTCCGCCGTGGCCTGCGCGTCGGCCGCCGCCTGCTGCTTGCCGCGCAGCTCGCTCTCGATGGCCTCCTTGCGCCGCGCCGCCTCCGCCACGTTGAGAGGCATCTCGCGCCGCGACTGCGTGAGGCGCGCCTGCGCGGCGGCGCGCGAGTCGTCGATGGCCTTGAGCTCCGTCTCGAGCATCGCCTCTGTTGTGCGTTGGCACCGAGGCGACACGCAAGGCGAGGTGGTGTGAGCAGCGGGCATACCACGGCTAAGCAAGCAGCAGATCATGCTGGCACAAGGCACGCTGTGCTGGTCAAGGGTTCTGAGTCTGCGCGCGTGGCGTGGTGTGGCGAGTGTGGCGCGAACCGAGCGACGCAACCTCGACGGACTTCTGCTGCGCAAGGTGCGAGAGCGACACCGACGACGCCTCGTCGTCCTCCGGCCGCGCGCCGCCACGCGCCGGGTCGAGCGGCGCAAACGGCTGCAGCCCACCGGGGCCGACGCCGGGGCCGGTCCACGGCTTGGGCTCGCGGCCGGGCGGGATGCGCCCCGCGGCACGGTCGTGCTCGTTGGCGGCGAGCAGCCGCGCCATCAGCTCCTCCTTGGTGCCGTCGGCGGGGAGGCCGCGCTTGGCGAGCTCGCGCTTGAGCCCCTCGGGCGTCAGCGGCAGCCCGCGCACCTGGCAAGACGAGAGGAAGAGGGCCCCTCACACATACATGTGGGCTGCATAGACGGCTGGTGGCGGATTCAAAGTAGCAGCAGGGCGTTCTCCCTCGGGCGTGGCCACGCACCGCGAGGGCCTGCTCGAGCTGCTTGGGAGAGAGCTTCGCGATCGAGGCGTCGTCGAGCACCGCGCCGCCTCCGGGCCCGAGCGCGGCGCGCCGTTCCTTCTCGACCGCCTGCAGCAGGCGGCGCATCTCCTCCTCCCGGGTCTTGCCGAGCGGTAGCCCGCGCCGCGTCAGCTCGTGCTGCACGTCGGCCGGGCCGATGCCGCCAACCCCACCGCCAACCCCACCGCCAACCCCACCGCCAACCCCACCGCCAACCCCACCGCCGCCACCACCGGGTGGCGCGCCGATCCCGAGCGCCGCGAGCGCCGCCTCGAGCTCGGCGCCGCTCATCTTGTCGATGTCACGGTCGCCGCGCGGAGGCAGCGGCGGCTTGCCATTGCCGCCGTTCCTGCCGCCCGGCGGCCCCGAGCCCACGCCGCGCCCCGCCGCCTCCGCCTGCGCCTGCGAGGCGTCGAAGGCGCGCTTGGCGGCCGCCGCGCGCTTCGCCGCCTCCGCCGCCCTCCGCTCGGCCTCGCGCATCGCCGCCGCGTCGTTTGTGGCCTGCTCGCGCGCCAGCTGCAGCGCCGCCTTCGCCTTGGCCTCGGCCATCTTGCGCTCGCGCTCGCCCTCCCGCTGCGCCTTCCTGATCGCCTCACGCCCGCCTGTACGTTACCCCGGCATCGGTATTGGGGCGCGAAACGTGTGAGTCGCAGATCGGGCTCGTGTGGGGTAGCACGGCAGTAAGCACGGCAGGTCAGAATCTGCCAGTCGGGGCGTCGAGCTCCCAAGGCGGCGTGGCGTGCCGCCGGCCGTGTCCTTGCCCAGCTTGCGCCGCGCCGCCTCCTTGTCCGCGAGCTCCCGCGCGAGCAGCCCCGCCGCGTGCTCCGCCGTCTCCGCCTCGCCCTGCGCGGCCGCCACGCGCGCCTCCGCCGCGTCGCGCGCGTCGTTGGCCTCGATCGCCGCCTGTGGTGCCCAATTCCAAGCAGGCATGGTCACGCCAGGGCTGCGCGGTGCATGCGATCTCATCATTTGGCGTGAGGGCTATCTTGGGTCCAGCGTCTCAGGGTGGGTGGGTGCGTTGAGGCGCGCGCCTGCTCCGCCGTGGCGCGCGCGCGCGCCAGCTTGGCGTCCGACGCGCGCGCCGCCGCCGCAAGCGCGTCTGCCGCGGCCTGCGCCTCCTGCGCGGCGCGCGCGCTCGCGGCCGCCTTGGCCGCCGCCGCCGCCTTGGCCCTCTCCGAATCGGCCGCCGCCAGCGCCGCCTGCGCCGTCACCGTCCCCGACTGCGCTCCACGTCACGCGGCGAGAGGCGAACACACGCGTGAGACATCAGCAGGGGCAGGATACATGGATCCAACTGCCTATAGGCAGACACATGACTATCTGCCTGCGGAGTGGTGGTTCCAATTTGGGGCGAAGCGTACCGAGTCCTGCGCGGCCTTGTGTGCCATCCGCACGGCGCTCAGCGCCGTCTCCGCCTCGCGCTGCGCCATCTGGTGCTCCGACTCGCCCTTGTACTTCTTCTTCACCCTCGGCAGCTCCACCACCGTCGAGAGGGGCCCTCCTGGTGCAGGTTGGACCCCGACTTCGGGCCTGGGCGTGCCGCGGTTGCGCCGGGGGGTGCGGGTGAGTGAGGGTGGCGAGGGGGTGGAGGGGTGAGGGAGTGTGGAGGGGTGAGGGGAAAAGGGGGCTGATGGGGTGGCATGTGCGCGTGTGTGAGAGGGCACGCGCGCACCCTTCCCCAGCAGGTGCTTGGAGGAGCGGAACTCGATCGTGCGGCCGTCGTTGATGCTCACGCGGCCTCCGTGCACGCTCTGCGCCAGCTGCGCAGCCGAGGGGTGGGCGCCAAGCACCTGGCCGCGGGGCGACACGGGAGGCGACGACCCCGGCACCGAACCAGCCGACCCCCCCGAAGACTGAAGCCGCAGCGCAGGCGCCGGCGTCGGCTGTGGCGGCTGCGGCTGCGGCTGCGGCTGCGGCTGCTGCCAGGCGACCTCGCGGGCGAGGTTGCCGCTGCCGCCGCCACCCGAGAAGATCTTGGCCGCCCCTTCGGTCATCTTGACCGCCCCTTCGGTCATCTTGGCCGCCCCTTCGGTCAGTGACTCGAAGATGCTCTTCTCCTCCGCCTCGTCGTCGTCCTCCTCCTCCTCCTCGTCCGAGCCAGAGCAGAAGCCGGCGGACTGAGTATGCGGCCCCTCCGCCTCAGCCGCGAGCTGAACCTGCTGCTGTTCCGGCGCGGGGCACGAACACGCGTGAGTATGTAGCAGACTGGGCTAACCCGCCGATCAAGGGTTCGGCGGGCCCTGAGGCGGCGCAGCGTACCTTCGTGAGCCAGGCCTGCTGCGCGTTGTAGCTGGGGCTGTGGGTGGTGGGCGCCACGCTCACGTTGGCTTGCTCGGCCGCCTTCCTGCGCGCCGCCGCCTCCATCTCGAGCTTCGTCTTGCGCGCCAGCTCCTTCTCCTTCTCGAGCGCCACGAGCCGCTGCCCCGCCTCCGCTTCCGCCTTCGCCTTGCGCCGCACGTCCGCCTCCGCCTTGGCCGCGACCACCTTCCCCTCGCTCTCCATCCGCTCCCGCGCCTCCACCGCGCGCTGCATCGCTTCTTGCTGGTTGCGCGCCGCCTCGTCCACCCGCTGCTGCTCGGCCGCGGCCTCCACCGCCGCGGCCTTCTTCCTGTCCGCGCCCGAGAAGCGCCGAATCAACCCTGACATGGGTGGCTGGCAGTGCTCGTTGTTCGTTGATGCGCTAATCAATTACTTTGCTGTGAAGTTAGGATTTGTGAGGGTCAATTTACCGGCACGGATGAGAAAAGGACGTGTCTTAATTCCCATAGGCCTCGCACGCCACCCCTGCATGTGGCGGTGATCTGGGAGTTCCGCAACATTCCTGAAGCAAACGAATATTTGTCGATGCTCAATTTATAAGCATACTTCTTTAAGGAATCCTACAGTGGAATGGATCTTCCGTACCTAATATCCATACGTAACATCCATTCCACTTGCCGAGATCTTCCAGCACACCACCCAAGCATGGGGAGATCTTCCTGGACACCGTTCGTACTCACCCCCGCACTCCTTTCGCTCCCAACGTTCATTTAGCCATTGAGACGAGGTTGTAGTAACTCGCCCGTGCGTTGGTGTGCACAGCACTGGTATGAGCTGCTACCAGAGCTCCAAATGAAATCGTCAGTGTGCAGCGTACCTCCCGACACGTTCCATCAACGCGACAACCAAGGATTTCTACAGGCAGCCACGCATTCTGCACATTCGTGCGCTCGTGAACCACGAAGGCACCATGCCATCACCCCGCAAAGTAGTCTCCAAGCCTCCATTTTGCAATCTTTGACCCCGTCTTATCTGCAGCAGACCGTTTCTACACCCGTCGACCGTCCGCTTACGTTTACGTTTCCCCCCACCCACCCGCTCGGGGGTCGCGGCTCGCGCTCGGTCGCAGCTCGCGCTCGCACGCGGGAACACGGGAAGGTGAGGCCAGGCACGGCCGCGGAGCGAAAACAAATCTTCGATATGAACAGCCATGCAAACAAACCCGCGCCCCCCATGGCATGCACATGAAACCACTCTATCAGGCATCATCATTCGGTCTCGGACAGCGACGTCGGGATGCGGCTGGGCACTTGGCTGGGCAGGCGGCTGCTCGGCTTGGACGACGAGAGCGCGTCGAGGACGGCGCCCGTCGGCGTCCGCCGGAAGGCCTCCGAGTGGATGGAGGCGTGCGACGCGTGCGACGCGTGCGAGCCGCGCAGCATCGGCTCGTCGGCGCCGCCCGGGCCGTACGGGTCGGGGCACGCCTGCCCGATCACGCCGCCCTCGTCGACCGTCGGCGCCGTGAAGCGCGCGAGCAGGACGACGCCGCCGAGCGTCAGCCCGACGCCGCCCCAGAAGCCGGCCTGCTGGCCGAGCGTCGTCAGCTGCGAGAACTCGTCGTAGAAGAGCCCGCCCGCCACGATCGTGAAGAGCACGAGCATCGACTGGTACACGGGGATGCCGTAGGCGGGCGGCGCCGCCGAGACGCACGCGTTCATCAGCGCGACGTTGGTCAGCGCGACGACGATCGTCACGAGCAGGAAGGCCCACGTCCTGGTCCGATGTGACGGCGAGGGGGGCATAGGCGTGAGCTGCAGAGGGTCGCAGGTGGGCGAGCTGATCTGCTGCTGGTCGTGGAGTGTGTGCGGCTCTCTGGGCGCACGTGAGCTCATAAAACTGCATGTCGCCCTCAATCGAGACGCGGATGGCGAGCGAGACGCACTTCAGGCCGAGGTTGGAGAGCGAGCCGCAGAGCGTCGCGCCCACGCCGTACCACAGCGCCTTGACGATCACGTGCCTCGGCTTGCGCAGCAGCAGGCGCGGCAGCAGGCAGCTGGCGATGAGCACCAGCGCGGCCACGGCGTAGTAGAGGAACTGGGGTCGGAAGATGTACCCGCGCATCTGGTTGATCGTCGGCGTGCTGTTGCACATGGGACCGAAGATCGTGCTCAAAAACATGCCGACGATGATCACGCCCGTCGCGAACAGCGAGCCGTTGCTGATGGGCTGCTTGGCGACGATGCACCCGGAGCTCACCATCATCAGGTTGAATACCAGGACGAGGAGCGTGAGCGGCGCCGAGAGCGCGAGCGGGGCGAGCGCGTAGCACAGCGTGTCGAGACCCGCGGCGTTGGCCATGATCAGCCCGATGCCGAGGGTCTTGTAGAAGCACCATCTAGGCTCGTCGTCCCGTCCGGAGCGGTTGATGAAGAGGAGGCCGGACGCGACGAAGAACTGGCCGATGCACGCGGCGAGCAGGCCACCGAAGGTCAGGAACGAGTCGTGCGAGCCCGACTCGTCGTTGCACTCTGTCGCGTTGGACATGATGGTGCTGGTGCAGAGGGCAGCAAATCGGTGGCGCCGGCGAGTCTCGTGGCGTGAGGCCGGCAGCGCGCGTCGTCGTCGGCCTCGTCGTCGGCCTCGCTGCGGTCGAGCAGCTAGAGTGCACAGCAGCATGTCGAGCAGCTTCCTCGCCGCCGCGAGCTCGCGTGCCACCGACACGCCGATAGCTACAGCCGCGCCTCCACTACCTGTGATATCCGAGGCCGCCGGCAGCTCCGTAAGCCATGCTGCTGCCAGCCAGTCTGCCGCCGGCAGCTCCGCAAGCCATGCTGCCGCCGGCAGCTCCGCGAGCCATGCTGCCGCCGGCAGCTCCGCAAGCCACGCTGCCGCCAGCCAGTCTGCCGCCGGCAGCTCCGCCAGCCACGCGAAGGCCGGCTCCTCTTCGGGCGGAGCGGGTGGTCCGGACGGACCGGGCGGGCCGGACGACGACCCCAACGACCTCTCTGCCGCGCTCTGGGACCTGAGCACGACGACCACGTCGATTCTGGACATCTACGGCAACACGTGGACCCTCTACGCCGGCGCCCTCATCGTGACCGTCATGCCGGCGGGTGCGAATCCTCTTTCTCTTGGTGCGGACGGCCCGAAGTCCGCGCCGACGCCCGAGCCGCCCGTCGCGATCGCGTGCGACTTTGGCGGCTACACGTGGGCGCTGTGCGCGTCGCCGGGCAAGCCGGGCCGTCGGCTCTACCGGCTCGACCCGCGCGGGCCGGGCTACTCGGACGACGGCATGGCGCGGCGCGAGGCTCCGGGCGACGCGCCGCTCGGCTGCGTCGGCACCTACCAGGGCGACGCCAAGTCGCACCTGACCTGGCAGCTGGTCGAGCTGCCGGAGGAGCCGCTCCGGCTCGAGCAGCCGCGGCAGGGCGACCACGTCATCGTGGCGCTCGAGAGGAAGGAGTACCCCTTCTCGCTCGAGCGCGAGGTCGCCGTCGGCGCCGACGGCACCGTGCGGCTGACGATGCCTCGCTCGGAGCCGGTGAAGGACCCGTACCTGCGGTGCGGGTGGGTGCGGCTGCCGGGCGTGCTGCCGTGCGCCAACCACGACATCGCGGCGGCCGTGGTCGGCGATCACATCTACGTGGTCGGCGGCGCGCTGTGGTGGCGCGGCTTCCCCGCCAAGGCGCACATGTTCGACGAGCTGTGGCGCATCGACGCCAGGGCGGACAGGGACAGCGTCGACGCGTGGCAGGTCGTCGCGAAGACGCCGGCGCCGATCGCGTTCGCCGGCATCGCCGCGGGGCCCGACGGCAAGGTCTACGTCTTCGGCGGCTGCCGGGCGCACAACGGCGTGCCCAACGACCGCTCCGACGAGAGCCAGCTGTGGGTCTACGACCCGCGCGGCACGTCGCGCGCCTTTGTCGCCGGGCCGCGCCTGGGCACGGCGCGGCAGGAGTGCGCCGGCGCCACGCTCGGCGGCCGCGTCTACGCCTTTGGCTGGTCGAGGACCGTCGAGTCGATCGCGCCGGGCGAGGCCGCGTGGCGCACCGAGGAGGCCGAGTGCCCTGTCGTCATGGGCGGCGGCGGCGGCATGGCGGGCCAGTTCAACGGCTGCGTGCTCGACGGCGTCGCCTACTTCGCGGGGCCGTTCGGGCTGCTCTCCTTCTCGCCCGAGGCGGGCTGGGACGCCACGCTGCCGCCGTCGCCGAGCAAGGGGGCGTGCCCGCTCGTCGCGGCGCACGACGGCGAGGTGTGGGTCATCTCGGGCTTCTTCCACGACCCTGCGCCCGGCAAGATGTGCGAGCTGGTCACGAAGGCGTACTCGTTCGACCCGGCGAGCAAGCTGTGGACGAAGCGGCCCGACCTGCCGAGCTGCGAGGCGTGGGGCGCCGGCGCGTCGGTCGGCGGCACGCTCTTCGCCATCGGCGGCTCCAAGTTCTCGCGCGACGCGAGGACCTTCTGCTTCGACAACCGCGTCTTCGCGCTCACCACGCGGCACGTCGAGGAGAAGAAGGAGCCGTGGTGGAGTGTGGTGCTGCAGCCGTCGAAGTGGAAGCTGCCCAGGCTGGAGTGCGTGCAGAAGAGGAAGCAGCGAGGCTGCTGACCTCTCGGCGAGGCTCCGCACGCGGTCGACGTCTATTTACACCTTGGCAGGTTGCCCTTTATTCGGAAGGGTGGGGGGGGGGGGGGGGGGTCCCGTGTGTATAATTGTGAGCAGAATAATTCATATTTTTTCGCATTTCGGCGGCTAAAAAGCACGCTACTACTTCCATTAGAAGCTAGAGACGTGCACCAAGCATACTTTAAGTCATTCCTACCGCATCGTCGCAATGAACCCCTCTGCCTCCATCTGCCACCTTGACCGTTGGCCAGGTTCGCGTGAAGCTTCGATCCTTCTCTCCCGACGGATGTGCGTGTCCCAGTGTTGTAGCGAGGCGAGGAAGCAGGGGTGGCCGCCACGTCGGTCCGGCAAAGTCATCTCCAAATTGATCTGTCGGGCCGAGTTCCCCTGCGAGTTCCATGCCACGATGAGCGGGGCCTCCATGTGGTGGAGTGCCTTGCTCGAGCTGCGGGAGTGGAGTGTGTTCGCGTGCTGGTCAACAGGCAGCCCTTCAATGTCTTGAATGCATCTCAGGACATCGCCGAGGGTGGCCTCCAACAGGACTCCAGGCGCCTCCTCGCCGCGAGACGCAAGGTGGAGGAGTCGCATCGGCTTGCCGCTGAGGGTCTTGACGAACACCTCCACCTCTCTGACGGCGAGGCCACGCTCGAGTGAAGCGGCCGCCTTGCCGCAGACCTCCCGGGATGCACCTTCGGCCAGCTGGCGAACGATCGATGCGCACGTGCAGTGCTCACCCCGAACGAGTCGGCCCAGCAGCCTCGTGTTCTGCTCGTGGTGCCACTGACGGAGGGGTCGGGCGGTCCGCGTCACGTCTCGCCAGCCGGCGCTCACCTGGCTCAGCCGGCCATATGCAGCCGGACCCACAAACGACAGCAGGCAGTCGATGGGAAGAGCCGACATGTAGACACTCCGTCTGAGGGAGTGTAGCCTGAACCTCCACGCGCCATCCTGGCTTTCCTCGAAAATGGTGCCGAAGAGGGCTCGCTCCGGGTCTGCGGCGGTCGTGGGCTGTCGCACGACAGCGGGCGGTGCGGATGGCGAGTGGGCGGTGAAGCATGCGTCAAAGTGCCTCGCGATCCGCTCCTCGTAGAACAGCCCGACGCATAGAACGCATCGTCGCGCAAACAGCTCGGCGCCCGGCTCTGTGGCGCTCGTGATCCTCACGCGCCCGTCTGCGAGGGTCTCCCTGGTCTCGCCAGGCAGCGGCTGATCAGGCAGCCGTCCATCGGCGTCGTCTGAGGACATTTGGCTCCAGTTGAATCAGACGCTCCGCCAGCAAAGAATGCAGAGACTTGTTCCCGCCCTCGCTGCGCAGCAACTGTATTTTCGGCGACATGGCTCGCGAAGGCTTCCGCCAGATGTACGAGTACGGCACTACCACACCACCCCATTGCCGCGACCGAGAGGAGACCGGAGTCATTAGGCCTGGCGCACACGTGCGCATCGTTGGCCTTGCGACTCGCCAGGACCTCAACGGAGCTGCTGGTGTCGTCAAGGACTACTCCTATGCAAAGGGACGCTGGGCTGTGCAGACGGAGGCCGCGGCCGTTCAGGTCAAGCCGGATCACCTGCGCGTCAACAGCCAGCAGCCGGCAGGCGTGCAGTCCGCGCACGCCTACCTGCAGGAGATCACACCGCCCGGCATGCAGTTCTCTCCGAAGATGCCGCCGCCCATCTTCGGCGCCGGTCTGAAGATGCCGCCGTCCTGGCCTCGAGCGCCTGATCGTGACGAAAAGGCAGATGCGCATGCCGCGCGCATGCAGACGCTCAAGTGCGGCCTCCACGTCGCGGGCGCGTCGCCGGGCGGCTCGTTGGACGATTTGCCCGAGGACCTTCGCACCGCTCTCGTGGAGGCGCTGACGGAGCCGGAGGAGAGGTCCGCTGCCTCGCCCCAGTCAGTGACCGCGACGTTTCACGAGACGGAGGAGACGGACGAGGAGGGGGAGGAAGAGGACGACGATGCCGGCAGCCACGGCGAGGGCCCGGACTTGGAGGAGGACGAGGTGACGGCGCGCGAAATGTACCAGATGGCCCTGCAGGGCAACCTAGCTTGCATCAAGATGCTCCTGGAGTGCGGCTGTCCCGTTGACGCCGCCCTCAGCGACCCTCCGCGTGGGATGCCGTTCATGGGCGGCTCGACGGCACTGCACGGTGCGTGCATCGACGGCCACCTCGATGTGGTCAACGAGCTGCTCCGTGCGGGCGCCAACCTCGACGCACGCCGGCATGACGACCGGCGCACCCCGCTGCACGAGGCGTGCAAGGAAGGGCACGAGCCGTGCGCCCTGCGCCTCGTGGCGGCCGGCGCGAAGACGGACATCAAGGACATGTGGGGTTTGACGCCGGGTGCGCTCGCCGAGCAGAAAGGCCACAGGGCCCTCGCCAAGAAGGTCATGCTCGCCCCTCGCGGCAAACCAACGCAAGCAGCGGTGGTTGGCGCATACTCTTATTGAGGTGCGGGCCAGTCCGGCAGGATGCAGTCGGTGTGCCTTCTGGATCTAAAATCAGTTCAGCCGAGAGGATGAACCACCCGAATGTGTAGGTATTCTGGATTAAGATTGATCTCAAGCCAAGAAGGCAAGCCGATGTTTTGCCTTAGGTGAGTTTTATAAGCTCAACGGAGACTAGGCTAAGCTAGTACTCGAGCCGCTAGCAGCGGCTGGGGGGAGAGGAGAAGGGAGGGGGAGGGTGGAGGAGATGGTAGTAAGGGGAGAGATGAGGGGCGTGGTCGTGGGTAGGAACCCGGGTCAGTCACCCGGGTCCCACACACGCGATTCGTCCCAGAGGGACACGGCTCGGTACACGTGCTTCACGGTGACGTGCGCCTTGATTGACATCCTTACTTTAAGGAGTGCGGCTCTCTCCGCTTCACAAGCTATTGAGGCGACGCGTTTGCCAGCTAGAAACCCCAGCACCCAGTTACTTTAGGGCGTCCGCGAGTCGGCGCTCGCTCAGTAGCGGTGGTGAGGTCAATTGATCTCACAGAAGTTTCGCGCACGGTTTACGGTTTAACGCTGTTAGCTTACCTCAACTACACACCTCGGCTCCAAGCCAGAATTGGACACCAGATTCCCCATAAGGGCTCAAGCTGTTTGATTGCATGCGGTATGCAGCGCTTCGGATTGCGGTTGAGGCGGCGATCAGGCGGAAGCTGACGCTTCGGCGATCAGGCTCCCAGATGTCCGACCCGCCGGGCACGCATGTACACTTCGACACAGACGGCACAGGTACACAGTTCGACGTCGTCGACTCCAACGCCGTCTCCGAGAAACCCCAAGAGCCGGAAGCCTCGTCGCGGCCCACAAGAACTCAGGCCGGGAGCAGCACGACCACGTCAATCCCAGGGAGATCTGCCAAGGTCGTGCCGGAGCGACCGCGGTCGCCAGACGGATCTGCCAAGATCATGCCCGAGCTGCGGTCGGCCGTGCTGGCGCTCTCTCGGTCAAACCCGATCTCGCATTTGCGGCGTTCGAAGCTGTATGGCTCGCCAGCGTCGTCCAAGCCGTCCTCCCAACGTGGCGGTGGGCCCCAACGTAGCGGTGGGTCCCAACGTGGCAGTGGGTCCCAACGTGGCAGTGAGTCCTGTGAATGTCGCGACAGCCGTCCTCCCAAACTCCCCACCGCTGGCGGCAGCGGTGGCGGCGGCGGCGGCGGCGGCGGCCATTTGTTCCACTCCCGAGCGTCGCAATCGTACGGGTCGGCGGCAGAGGCGGCGGCGATTAAGATGCAGGCCTTCTATCGTGGCGGGGCGGCGCGCCGCCGCACCGACATCACGTGCTCGGTCGACGACCTATACGCCGTGGTCGAAAGGCTCCAGCGCGAGCGCTACGGCTTCAGCCGTCTGCTGCTGTGGCTCGCGGCCGTCGTGGTCTTCTCGGCGGCGCAGCTGCTCCACCACGACGTGCGCGGCGCGCACCACGTGGAGCGCGCGTTCCGCGGCGCGCTGACGACCAAGCCGAAGCTCGAGAGCAACCCGCCCGGCTCGCTCGAGACGATCGGCGACCCCGACGAGGCGTACGCTTGGATGCTCGACACGTACGAGGCGCTGTACCACTACGACCCCGGCGTGCCGATGCCCGAGCAGCAGAGCCTGCTGATGGGGCGGTACGGCGCGAGCGCCGACTACAGCCCGAGCCTCGGCGTCTGCGCGCCGATGCCGCAGGAGTGCGAGGCGGAGGCCGTGGTGCTTGCGGAGCCCGAGGCCGAGACGGCGAGTGCGGCGAGTGCGGAGCCCGAAGTGAGCGCCGTTGCGGAGCCCGAGGCGGCGCCCGAGACCAGTACCGTCGCAGAGGCAGAGCCGGAGCCGGAGGCGGAGAACAGCACGGTGGCAGAGCCGGAGGCGGAGGCGGAGGCAGAGGCGGAGGCAGAGAATAGCACGGTGGGTGAGCCGGAGGCAGAGGCGGAGAGCAGTACCGCCGCAGAGCCGGAGGCGGAGGCGGAGGCAGAGGCGGAGGCCAGTACAGCCGCCGAGGCGGAGTCAGAGGCCGAGGCCGAGGCGGAGGCGCAGCTGGCCCCGGAGCCGCCCACGAGCTTCGAGGCCTACGGGAGCAACCTGCTGGTGCCCGACGCGTGCAAGCGGCACGCGCTGTACGAGGAACACCGCAGGGCGAGCGGCCCCAACGCGTCGTCGACGTGCGCGGCGGCGCTCGCGGCGCGCGCGCGGCGGTGGGGCTACCTGCGCAGCAGCTACAACCGCTTCCTGGGTGCGATGGTGCTGCGGCAGCGCCGCTTCCGCGAGGTGGCGTGTGACGGCGGCAGCAGCGGTGACGGCGGCGGCGGCGGTGACGGCGGCGGCGGCGGCGGCGGCGGCGGCGGTGGCGGCTCGTCGGGAGGCGCGCTGCCGAACGTCTGCCTGGCCGACAAGGAGGAGACGCGGCTGCTGCACGCGGCGCGCGACTTCTGGCACGTCCACGACAGCGCGGCGGGCGGCTACGTGCTGCCGGTCGACCTGGGTGTGTGGGGCATCCCCAAGGACAACGGCCGCTGCTCGCTGCAGCTCGCGCACTCGACGGGCTGGATCGGCCGCGCCACCAGGGAGCTGCGGCTCTCGGTGGGCACGTACAACGCGCCGCTGCGCCGCTGGGCGTCGGTCGACGCGACCTTCGCCTTCAGCCTCGGCGGCGACGTCACGACGTCGCTGCACATCACGACGGCGCGGCGCGGCGCCGACGTCTACGCGCACGGCTCCGCGCTGCTCACGGCGCTCCACCTCGCGCTCGAGGCGCTCTGCGTCGCCGTCGTCCTCGCCGACTGGCTCGGCGTCGGCGGCGGCGCCGCGGCCGGCACGGCTCTTGGCGGCGGCGGCGGCGGCGGCGGGTTCGGCTGCTGGTCCGCGTCGCACTGGGCGTACGTGGCGCGCCGCGCGTGCCGGCGCCGCCTGCTCCACGCGCAGGTCCTTCTCGGCGACCTGACGGCGCTCTGCGTGCTGGGGACGCTCGCGGGGCGCGCCGCGGGCGTGCTGCTCTCGTGGGAGCTGCCGCTCTCTATGACGCGCACGATGCGCGACATCCGCGAGCACCCCGAGGACTTCGACGACGTCGTGGGCGTGCTGGCGTGGGTGCAGGCCATGTCGCGGCGCGAGCTCGGCTTCTCGACGCTCGCCGCCTTTGCGATGCTGGGGTACACGCTGCGGCTGCTCGAGCTCATCCGCTTCCATCCGCGGATGGCGCCGCTCACCAAGACGGTGCTCTCGTGCCTCGGCGACCTCGCGCACTTCTTCGCGCTGCTCGCGGCGTGGGTGGCGCTCTTCAGCGTCGTGGGCCACGCGCTCTACGGCCACGCCGTGCACGGGTTCGCGACGCTCGGACGGTCGCTCTCGACGGTGGCGATGATGTCGCTCGGCGAGTTCGACCCGCCGCTCGCCGCCATGTACGCCACCCACCCCGCCGTCACGCCGCTCTACTTCTTCGCGCTCGTCGTGCTGCTGATGCTCCTCCTCCTCAACATGCTGCTCGCCATCGTCCTCGACGCCTTCTCGCGGCTCATGGAGCGCGACTGTGGTGGCGGCGCATGCGGCGGCGGCGGCGGCGGCGGCGGCGGCGGCGGCGCGTCGTCTCCCACCTTCTACGAGAGCTTCCGGCAGTACCTGCTCACTTCGACGACGCAGCTGCGCCGCACGCGCGCCACCCTCGACCGGATGGCGGCCACCGCCGTGCACGTGCCCGCTGCGGGCGGCGGCGGCGGCGGCGGCGGCCTGGCGATCTCGCGCCTCAAGCTCTCCGCCGCGCTGGTCAAGGCGGGCGTGCGCGCGGCCACCGCCACCATTGTGATGCACAACTCGCGCCGCCGCACCCGCGCGCGCGTGGCGCGCGCGAGGCGGCCAAAGCTCAACCGGATGCCGAGCTCGGTCACCGAGCGGCTGAACCGGCTCAACCGGATCACCGAGCGGCTGAAACGGATCACCGAGAGGCTGCCGCGTCGCGATAGCGGCGAGTCCAGTGACGGGCTCTCGCCGGGGCCTCGCAGCGGCCGCCTCTCGCGTTCACGCGGGAGCTCGCGAGTCTCCGGCGCGTGGAGCTGCTCTGTCACCAAAACTTAGGGATGTTAGTACTTTAGGGAGTGTTTCGACGTTCTGATACGAGGAGTTGAAGCACATGTGCATGTACATACTTTGTGCATGTGATGTGAACCCACATGTAAGTCGTTGCGGTGTAGGGGTGGTAGGGGTGTGCGGGTGTGGGTTGGGTTGGGCGGGCGGGGAGACAGAGCTGGTCCTCGTGACCCATAGACGGTAGCGCCGTCGATGCACCCACACTTGGTG
>Ga0209713_10000548_pt1 | contig 21263 bp, 21 predicted proteins | sample ArcOceMetagenome_3_FD_187444 | JGI IMG/M metagenome (GOLD analysis project Ga0209713, IMG submission 187444) | Marine eukaryotic phytoplankton communities from Arctic Ocean - Arctic Ocean- Svalbard ARC20M Metagenome (SPAdes) (version 2) | ecosystem: Environmental > Aquatic > Marine > Oceanic... | reverse complement strand
GTCTTTTTATGCGAATAGGTATAAAAAGCGTGAGCATGGATGATATAGCTCGTGAGATAGGAGTTAGTAAAAAAACCATCTACAAACATTTTTCTGACAAGAAACACTTAGTATTAAAAGTAATAGAGGCTGACTTGAACCGGGGAATGCTCTCTTGCAACACCTGCTATAGCACAGATGAAAATGCCGTTCAAAAAATGATAGATATTAGCAAGCATATCAGTCATCAGCATAGAGATATCAATCCTACAGTGATTTTTGACTTGCAAAAATACTACCCCTCGGCATGGGCTAAAATGAATACCTTCCAAAACGACTTTATTTCAAGTGTGATTATACAAAATATTGAAGAAGGTCAAAACAATGCTCTCTATAGAAAAGAGATAGAACCCAAAATCGCAGCAGCTATGTATGTCACCCTAATACAAGGAATGATGCAGCAACTGATACAGGGTGACAATAACTACGATTTCAAAACACTCCACCTTCAGATGGTGAGTTACCACCTGTACGGCATATGCACTGAGGAAGGAAGAAAATACTTAACCGATCACATCTACGAAATAACAAACGAATAATGAAATACGTTTTTACACTCTTAACAGTTTTATGCTTTCAGGTATCTTTTGGACAAGCTGAGCTGTCACTAAGCCTAGACCAAGCTCTAGAGATGGCATTGCGAAAAAACACTACAATGCTGAACGCTGCTCTAGACATAGACTACGCAGAAACACAAGTAAATGAATTAAAAGCACAAGGACTCCCGCAGGTTAGCGGTAGTGCAGACTTTAGTCATACCTTTAAAATACCTACACAAATAATTCCAGGCGACTTCGTAGGACAGCCAGGCACAACGATAGCTACACAATTTGGAGTCCCATTTAATGTAAATGTAGGAGTAGGTGCTAGTCAACTTCTTTTTGACGGAACATTTTTTCTTGGACTAAAGGCAGCTTCAGAGTTTGTAAATATCAGTAAGCTTAGTGCTTCTGCATCTGAGATAGACATCAAGGAGGGAGTAACTAAAGCGTACTATATGGCACTGATCTCACAACAAAATATTGGGCAATTAAGTGCCAGCTTAGCAAACATTAAAAAACTGCAGTCTGAAACCGAGCAACTCTACAAAGCTGGATTTGCTGAAAAACTAGATGTAGACAGACTTACGCTATCGGTATCTAACTTAGAGATCAATATTAACAAGCTTCAAAACCAAGCTAAGCTAGCAAAGCAGTTACTCCTAAATACTATAGGTGTTGACGTAAATCAAGAATTAACTTTAACCAGTAAAATCCCAGGGGAGCCTACTTCAGATTCTTACGCAGCTGTTTTTAACCCGGAGAATAGAATAGAAATAAAACTAATAGATCAACAGCAAGAATTAAACCAGCTCAATCTGAAAAGATACAAAATGGGTTATTTCCCTAGTATATACGGCAACTTCTCCTACGGCTCAAGCACTTTTGCTAGTGACGGCAAGTTTGGAGAACTTGGAGACGACTGGTATGGAAACGGACGATATGCAGTAAGTCTAAACGTTCCTATTTTTGATGGATTGTACAAAAAAGCAAAAATGGATCAAGCTAAAATTGACTTTAAAAAAACAGAAAACACTAAGCAGCAAGCTCTACTCGGCATGAATCTACAAGTAGGTCAAGCTAAGACTAATTATCTCAATGCTCTAAAGACCATTGAATTGCAAAAGAAAAGTCAGGACTTAGCAGAGAGTATTTTTAACACCACCAAAATCAAATTTAAAGAAGGCATAGGTAGCAGTTTTGAGATGATAAACGCTGAAAGCGAGTTAACTCAAGCAAATACAAATTACTTAATTGCCCTCTATGAACTAAATGTAGCGAGAATAGACCTTAATAAAGCACTAGGGATTCTTTAAAATCATCAAATGATAAATAATAGAATAAATTAAACATTCAATCATTTATTCAATCTTAAAAATCAAATCACAATAATGAAAAATATATTAATCACACTTTCCATCATTGCACTATTTGCAGCTTGCGGTGGCAAAAACGAAGGAGGCTTAGAAACTAAAAGAGCAGAACTAGACTCACTGCACGCAGAGATGACAACGCTAAAAGCTGCCATAGCTCAAGTGCAAGATGAGATAACAGTACTAGATACAAATGCTCGTCTTAATGCGATAGCTGTCATGACTAAGATAGTGAATAAGGGACAGTTTAAAAATCCTTTTGACGTACAAGCTCTAGTAGAATCTGACAATAATGTAATGGTATCTCCAGAAGTACCTGGCCGACTAGTAAAACTATATGTAAAAGAAGGTAAGCGAGTATCTAAAGGACAAGTAGTAGCCAGTATGGATGGCAGCACAGCTAATTCTCAGATAGTAGAATTAGAAGGGGCCCTTAGTCTGGCAAAAACTAACTACGAAAAACTAGGCAAGCTATGGAAGCAAAACATAGGAAGCGAGATGCAGTATCTACAAGCCAAAAACCAATATGAAAATCTACAGAACAGCATTAAAACTGCCCAATCTCAGTCAGACAAATATACGCTTAGAGCGCCTATTACAGGAACCGTAGATGCTATAATGGCAAATGAAGGAGAACTTGTAGGAAGTATGACTGGTGGCCCAGTGATGCGTATAGTAAATATGGGAGACATCAAGTTAAAAGCCAATGTATCTGAAGCTTATGTAGGCAAAATAAAAATAGGACAAACAGTAAAAGTATACTACCCCAGTTTAAAACTAACGACTGAAGAAACGGTAAGTGCTGTAGGTAGTGTGATAGATGTAAACAACAGAACATATAGCGTATATGTAACGCCGCGTAAGAACACTAAGGACTTAAAACCAAATATGCTAGCGATGATCACTGCGTATGATTTTGAAGATAATGATGCTATGAGTGTACCTACCAAACTGGTTAGAAATGACGGGACTAAAGACTATATACTTACTGTAAAGACTAACGGAGAAAAGAAAACTGTAGAGAAGACACTAGTAGTAATAGAGCAAGAGTTCGCTTCTGAAACTATAATTAAGTCTGGGCTAGAGCCAGGTGCAGAAATAATCACTGAAGGATATAACAGCGTTATAGAAGGTGACGAAGTGAAGGTAGTTACAGAATAATTAAGATTTGAATCCACTTCAACAACTAATAATTAAACATTAGTAATATGTTAGAAAAGCAAAAAGAAATAATAAAACACTTCGCAATCTCTGCATGGGCTATAGCCAACCGTACGAGTGTATATGTCATGATGGCGATAATCGTAATTATAGGCCTAATAAGTTATACGAGCATGCCAAAGGAGAGTTTTCCTGAGGTAAAGCAACCTACCATTTTCATAAACACACCATATCCAGGTAACTCGCCTATAGATATGGAAAATTTGGTTTCTCGTCCTATAGAGAAGGAAATCAATACTATAGACGGTCTTAAGAAACTGACGTCTACTAGTATTCAAGATTTTTCTATCATAGTAGCAGAGTTTGAATTAGATAACCCTACAGCAGAAGTACTACAAGAAGTAAAAGATGCTGTAGATAGAGCTAAGGCTGACTTACCAAGTGACTTACCTGTAGACCCAAGCATTTCTGAGCTTAATTTTAGTGACATGCCAGTGATGAACGTAAACCTCTCTGGAGATTACAGTCAAAACAAACTGAAAGAGTTTGCCGAGTTACTTCAAGATAAATTTGAAGCTTTGCCTGAAGTAAGTGCTGCAGACATCTCTGGACTTACAGAAGAAGAGGTTGAGATTTCTATTAACAGAGTAAAGATGGAGTCTCTTGAGATTTCTCTGAATGATGTAGAAAATGCCATTAAAGGTGAGAATATCACCATGTCTGGCGGTGATATAAAAAGCATAGAAGGTTTTGACATTACACGCAGAAACGTACGTATAGACGGGGAGTTTGATGATTACCGGGATATTCTCAATGTTATTATCAAAAATGAGTTTCAAAATATCGTTTACTTAAGAGACATAGGTACCGTTAAGTTTGGGCAGAAAGAGCCTACTTCATTTGCTAGACTAGACCAAAATCCAGTTATAGCTCTTGACATTAAGAAAAAGAGTGGTGCCAATCTAATAAATGCAGCTGAAGGCATACAAAAAATAGTGGCGGAAGCTCAGAAGGGTTCTCTCCCGAAAGATCTAGAAGTCACAATTACAAATGACCAGAGTAAGAACACCAAAAACATGGTGAGCAACTTGGAGAATAGTATCATCATGGGTGTGCTCTTAGTAGTCATCGTGCTGGTATTCTTCCTTGGTCTGCGTAACTCATTATTTGTAGGCATCGCTATTCCACTATCCATGCTTATGGGCATAGCTATATTAAATTTCGGTGGCAATACCCTGAATATGATGGTCTTATTCTCCCTCATACTCGCACTGGGTATGCTGGTAGATAATGGTATAGTAGTAGTAGAGAATATATATAGACTGCGGGGTGAGGGCAAGAGTCCCGCTGACGCATCTAATGAAGGCGTAGGAGAAGTAGCTACAGCTATTATAGCTTCTACAGCCACAACAGTAGCTGCATTTGTGCCACTACTTTTCTGGAAAGACTTAATGGGAGAATTCATGAAATTCCTTCCTATCACACTTATTATAGTACTCTCTTCTTCCTTATTCGTAGCTCTATTGGTTAATCCAGTACTAGCAGCAGATTGGATGAAAACTGGCAAAATTGAGAAATCTAAATCAAAGACGTTTTGGATTTTTATGGCTATTGCATCTGTACTAGCTGTCCTCTTTTTACTAAGTGGGGACCTTGCATTAATGGGAGGCTTATTCATCACAGGAGTGCTGTTTTCTATTTTAAACAGATTTGTATTCACCCCTGGGGGAAATTACTTTATGGCTAATGTAATGCCTAGACTAGAAAGTGGATATGCAAATATTGCAAGTTATGCTCTTAAAGGGTGGAGACCCGTATGGTTTTTTATAGCCACCCTTTTTTTAATGGTGGGCTCTATAGTTTTCTTTGTCAATAGTGGAGCACCTATCGTGTTCTTCCCAGACGGCGAGCCTAAGTATGTGAATGTATACATAGAATCACCTTTAGGTACGGACATTGTAAAAACGAATGAGATTACTAAGAAACTAGAGAAGAGAATCGCTGCCGCTATAGAGCCTAATAAAGCAATAGTAGAAGCTGTTTTAGCACAAGTAGGTGAAAAAACTGCAGACCCAAATGCTGGGGTTCAAAGTGGATCATCTCCAAATAAAGGACGTATTACAGTTTCTTTTTTAGAATATCAAAAACGTGTATTCCTTACAGATGTAAGCACATTTGATATTATGGCAGACATCAAGGAGGCCTGTAAAGATTTTCCCGAAGCTGAACTCACATTTGCAAAAGATGCTGTAGGACCACCAGTAGGTAAGCCTATAAATGTGGAGATCAAAGGAGAAGACTACCTTACCTTAATAGAAGAGGTAGAAAAAATAAAGAAGAAGATGGAAGACGCTAATATACCTGGCGTGGACCAACTGAAAACGGATCTTGAGCTGGGTAAGCCAATGCTCGAAATCACGATTGACAGAGAAGCAGCTAGACGTTTTGGACTAAGTACTATGCAGATAGCGAGTACACTTCGTACAGCGTTACTCGGGAAAGAAATTACCAAATACAAAGACGGTGAAGATGATTACGAAGTACAACTACGTTTCCAAGAAAACTACAGATACAATCTCGAGAATCTGCTTAACACCGTAATTACATTCCGTAATATGGCGACAGGTAAAATCTCTCAAGTACCTATATCTGCTGTCACTAGTATAGACTATAACTCTACCTACGGTACTGTAAAAAGAAGGGACCTGGATAGAGTGATTACCATTTTCTCTGAAGTAGAAGCTGGAGGAAATGCGAATGAGATAGTCGGAAAATTCAAAGAATTACTTGGGGATCACGAAATGAAAGAGGGATATACCTTCAAATTTACAGGTGAGCAGGAAGAGCAATCTTCATCTACAGATTTCCTTGTAGGTGCTATGATGCTTGCAGTATTCATTATATTCTTGATTATCGTAACACAGTTTAACTCTGTAGTAGGTCCCATCATAATTATGTTCTCTGTACTCTTTAGTACTATCGGAGTATTCTTAGGCTTTGGGGTTTTCAAAATGCCATTCTCTATTATGATGAGTGGTATTGGTATTATCTCACTAGCAGGTGTAGTAGTCAATAATGCTATTGTACTGATAGACTATACCAACTTACTACGTAAGCGTAAGCGAGCAGAACTGGGACTTACAGATGAAGATAGACTTCCTGAAGACATAGTGCTTAGCACTATTATAGATGGTGGTCGTACAAGACTGCGTCCTGTTTTACTTACAGCTATTACCACGGTGCTTGGTCTTATTCCTCTGGCTACAGGTTTAAACATCAACTTCTATACGCTTCTCACCAAATTTGACCCTGAGTTTTACATGGGAGGAGATAACGCTAGTTTCTGGGGACCAATGGCTTGGACGGTAATCTTCGGATTAATCTTTGCTACGTTCCTTACCTTGATAATAGTACCGGTAATGTATTGGCTCAGTGATAAAGCGAGTGTAAAAATAGCACGATTATTTAAGTAGTTTTCTAACACGGTCCGCTTAAGGTCGGTTAGTCTGAAATTACAATAAGAACTTAAACTTTGATTTAGTTTTTGTTTAGATAAAGCCCTTGCAGAGATGTGAGGGCTTTTTTATGCAAGTCGTATTCGTATTTTTGACACTACGTCATGAAGCACAAAATACAATGGACCATAAAACACTTTGAGGAGCTGACCGCTTTAGAGCATCACCGTATTCTAGCTTTGCGTCTAGCAATTTTTGTAGTAGAACAAGACTGCCCATATCAAGACGCAGATTACAAAGATCTGCACTCCTATCACGTATACGGGACTATAGATGCCAAAATAGCTGCAGTCGTCAGAATAGTGTCCCAAGGCATATCGTATGCAGAAATATCAATAGGTAGAGTAGCAGTAGCTAAAGAGTATAGAGGCACTAATGTGGGGAATGATCTCATGACTACAAGCATAGACTTCATTACGCATACCTTGGGCAAGCAAGACATCCGGATCTCAGCACAAGAGCATCTTAAGAGCTTCTATCATCGGTTTGATTTCAAGCAAGTCAGCGAAATGTATCTGGAGGATGACATTCCGCATATTGAGATGTTACGAAAAGCTACATTATCAACCATATAATTAGCCTCTCCAACTTAAAAATGGATATTGCACTTTGTTAACCAATGATAAAATTATCGTTTAAAAATCCATACCTCGTATTCGTAATGGTAGTAGTAGTTGCAGTGCTCTCTGCAGTGCTCATACCGCGAATGCCTGTAGATATTCTTCCGCAGTTCAAAAAATCTGCAATGCAAATCCTGACACTCTATCCAGGAATGCCAGCTGAAGTAGTAGAAAAAGACATCACCAGTAGAATGGAGCGATGGACTGGTCAGTCTCCGGGTATAGAGAAGCAACTATCCAAGAGTCTGATGGGCGTGAGTATAGTAACTAACTTTTATGGGGAAGACGTAGATCCTGCAGAAGCCATGGCCAATACCTCTGCGTATGCCATGAGTGATATGTACTACCAACCTCCGGGCACTCTGCCTCCTATGGTGCAACCCTTTGACCCTACAGCTAGTAAACCACTGATGCTACTTACCGTAAGTAGTAAGGTGAAAAGCGGAAAGGAATTATACGGTCTCGCTTATTATAACCTGAGACAAATGCTAAGTAGTGTGCCGGGTATAGTAGCTCCAGCTGCTTATGGAGGTTCTAAAAGAAGAGTATATATCTACGTGGATCCGTCTAAGCTAGAAGCTTTGGGAATATCTCAAACTCAAGTAAACGACGCCATAAAAGAAAATACAACGATGATTCCTTCCGGAATAGCGGAGATAGGATCTATCAACTACGGCATAGATGCCAAGGGTATGATTATCGATATTGAGGATTTCAATGACATAGTGGTCACTTACAAAAACGGAAAGCCTATTTATGTGAAAGACATAGGAGTAGCGGCAGATGCCAGTGTTATTCAGACCAACATAGCTCGTGTAGATGGAAAGGAGCAAGTATATCTACCTATTTTCAAAAGACCCGGAGCAAATACCATAGAATCTGTAGAAGCAGTAAAAGCAGCCATTCCAGATTTAAAACAACGCATGCCAGACGATGTCAATCTTAATGTAATCTTCGATCAGAGTTCGTATGTTAGAAATGCAATCTCAGGATTGTCATACGCAGGACTTGGAGGACTAGCTCTTGTAGTTATCGTACTTCTATTATTCCTAGGAAACTTCCGCTCGGCACTTATTGTCTCCATTAGTTTACCGCTTTCTGTGCTTTTTGCATTCATCGTGTTATCCATTACAGGACAGGCTATAAATAGCATCACACTCGGAGGTCTAGCATTAGTGCTTGGTTTATTAGTTGATAATTCAATTGTAGTATTAGAAAACATTGACCGACATCTTAAGATGAATAAGACTGCTTGGCAAGCTTCTTTAGATGCTGCTTTAGAGGTAGCCACACCCGTATTGGCTTCTACATTAGTAATCATAGTCGTATTCTTCCCCGTGATGTTTTTGACTGGAATGGTTAAGTTTCTATTCTCTCCATTAGCCATTACAGTAGCAGGAGCTATGGTTGGTTCCTACATATTCTCATTGACACTCGTACCATTAGCGGCGGCCTATCTATTCAGAGATAAGCTACCTCAAAACAGCGAGCGGAAGAATTCTTTGGGTTTTTTTCAACGATTTATAGAGCGAGTACGAGACCGATACGAACGAAGCCTTGTAGCTGCTATGAAAAGAAAAACAGGAATACTAGCGGTGACAATGCTCCTATTCATAGGTTCATTATTCGTAATGAAAACACAACTAGGTTACGAATTATTTCCTTCGTCTGATGTAGGACAAATGGAAATACAAGTACGGATGGAATCTGGGACTCCACTGAAGACTACAGAAAAAACCATTGCAAAAATGGAAGAACTCATTCGCTCGGAAACAGGAGAAGACTTAGAGCAACTCATATCAAACATTGGCGTATTCTATGATCTGCCTGCAGCCTACACGCCCAACTCTGGTACACAAGATGCTTTTATAGGCTTGCAACTAAAGGAAGGACACAGCATCAGCACATTTGATTATGCTATAACATTACGTAAGAAACTCAATGCAAACTTCCCTGGAGTAGAAGTCAGTTTTAATACTGGAGGGCTAATTACCGCGGCTCTAAATGAAGGCAAACCTGCACCCATTGATGTACAAATCATTGGTAATGACTTGCAAATACTCAGAGGTCTTGCCGAAAGACTACAAGATACTATATCTGCCATAGCATCTACTAGAGATGTTCGTGTACTACAGCGTCTAGATCAACCGACTAAAGATATTGACATAGATAGAATAAAAGCAGCCGAGCTAGGAGTAAAACCTGTAGATGCTATTAAGAATATGGTTTCTGCTCTTAATTCATCGGCCACTTTTGATAAGGCATTTTGGATAGACGAGAAAAATGGAAATCATTACTATGTAGGAGTTACCTATCCAGAACACCTAATCAATGATGAGAATATTCTGAAGAATGTAAACGTAGTCAGCAAGACCAGCAACCAGTCTGTGCCTTTCAGAAACTTCTCGGAAATATCAGAATCTACCAATCCAGTGGAGATAAACCACTACAAGCTCCAACGCGAGTTTAATGTATATGCGAGCGTGGAAGGTGCCGATATAGGTTCTGTATCAGATGAGATACAACGACGTATAGATGCAATGGATTTCCCAAAAGGATATAAGGTCAACTTTCAAGGAGAAGTAGCCACTATGAAATCCTCTTTTGGAGATCTGGGACTAGGGCTAGGATTGGCGGTAATCTTAGCATTTCTTATCATAACACCTTTATTTAGATCATTCCGTCAGCCACTGATTATTATAATGGCATTCCCATTGGGAATTATTGGCGTAGCATTACTGATGTGGATAACAGGAACCAATCTTAATATCCAATCTCTAATGGGAATTATTATGATGGTAGGAATAGCGGTTTCCTATGGCAATATCCTTATTGATAGAATCAATGGTTTAATAAAAGAAGGAAAAGAGAAATCTGAGGCTATCGTAACGGGAGCCAAGGATAGATTTAGACCTGTATTAATGACAGCAGGAACCACCATCTTTGGACTATTGCCTACGGCAATGGCTTCTGGACCGGGCACTGAGGCAAATGTACCTCTGGCTATCGCTGTAATAGGCGGAACCTTTATGGCTACTCTTCTAACACTCTACATCATCCCAATACTCTACTCACTAATAGCTAAGACGAAATAAAATGAATTTTAAAATACATCACATACTACCAATCTTTCTTTTCTTACTAGTCTGTTGCACCTCTTCAGATGTACACGATTCAAACGGAGACAATCCATCTGAGGCAGAAGCTACTGGCAAGATACAATCTGTAGAAGTAGTGTATCCTTCTGAGCTCTCTTTTGATGCAGAAGTACTGGTAACAGGAACTGCCATGCCTAATCAAAAGGTAACGGTATGTGCCATGGAAAGTGGTATCGTAACTAGTATCCGAAAAGACATAGGTGACTATGTGAAAAAAGGCGAAATCATAGCCACACTAGCCAATCCTGAAATAGCAAGGAAAGTAAATGAGCTTCAAGCCTTAGTGAATGGAAAGCAAACCACCTATCAAAGGCTACAAGATATACAAGCAAGCACTCCTGCCCTTACTACTCTTCAGGTCGTAGAAACTGCTGAGACTGAATACTTGACATCAAACGCAGCTCTGAAAGGAATGCAAGACCGCCTCAACTATCTTAATATACGTGCTCCATTTAGTGGAATAATCACAAAAAGAATGGTAGACCAAGGGGCATTGATACAAAGCGGACTATCGCAAAGCAATCCTCAAGGAATATTAGAGATACAAGACATCAATCCTATTCGTCTTACTGTGCCGCTGGCAGAGTCTGATATCGCTTCTACGACCAAAGGCCTGTCTGTTAAAATCACTTTTCCTGAGCTTCCCGGCGAAACATTCGATGCTAAGGTCAGCAGAACGCAGGGAGTACTAGACGCTCTTTCTAATACTATGGATATAGAAATAGATATTAATAATCAAACCGGAAAAATAAAACCCGGTATGTATGCTAAGGTACTCCTTCTAAACAAGAGCAGAAATGGAGTAGTTTCACTCCCTATTACTTCTCAGCTTATTTCTAAAAACGAACCTTATATCTTGATAGTAAATGAAGATAATAAAATAGAAAAGATAGTACTAAGAAAAGGACTAGCCAACAAGGATTTCCTCGAAGTACTTAACTCAGATATCACTAAAGATACTAAAGTGATATTGCAAGGCAAAGGCTTAGTAAAAGAAGGTGATACAGTAAACCCAATAATGAAGGAAAATGATTAGAAGAAATTTCTTAATTCTAGTTTCACTTTGTATTTGTTCGCTTTCTACTTTGGGGCAAAATGAGTCTGAGATTAAAGCAATTAATCTAGCAACAGTTTTGCAACTCGCAGGTGCAGATAATCTGAGTATCCAAGAGTATCTACTAAAACAAAAAGTAGCCCAGGCTGATCTACACACTGCCAAAGAATGGTGGCTGCCTAATGTATATGCAGGTGCTAATGTACATCAACTATGGGGAAGTGCTATGAATGGTGACGGAGCTTTTTTTACGGATGTAAATCGTCAAAACATGTGGGGTGGTATTGGAGTAAATGGCAGTTGGGACTTTGGCACTAATCTTAATAAAGTCAAAGCTCAAAAGCTAAACGTAGAGGCAATGACTTTTGAAACACAAGCTCAAAAGAACCGTATTTTGCTAAAATCAGTAGAATCATATTATGACTTCCTCAATGCTCAACTAAACTACGAAGCATATCAAGAGTTAGCTAATCAATCTAAAAACATAGCAAAGCAAATAGACAACCAAGTAAAAGCTGGACTTAAGGTAGAATCGGAATACTTACTTGCAAAGAGTAATTTGAGTCATCTTAATATCGAGATGCTAAACGCAAAGCAAAAACAACTGTCCGCTTCTAATGCATTGAAGATACTACTTAACCTAACGATTACTTTCAGCTTACGTGCAACAGATACTGCACTATACCCTATTCAGCTTATGCTAGATAAACTAGCTTCAAGTACAGAAGAGATTTACAAAGCAAGACCAGAAATAGCAAGTCTAGAACTAGGGTTAAAAGCTCTGGACCAAGAAAAGAAAACGGTAACTTCTGGACTTTGGGCACCTACACTAGCAGTCAATACATACACTTCTTATTTCGGAGATGTAGTTTCTCCACTCTATCCTACTAGTGCTATTAGTGCCTCATTACTTTGGGATATTAATCTAGGCCGAGCATTAAAAGGAGGTCAAGTAGAGCATTATAATGCAAACATTGCTTTGCAGAAGAACCAAATCCAACAAGCAAAGACAATTATCAGCAATGAATTAGAACTAGCCAAGCGACAAAAGCAACTCGCCAAAGAATCTGCCGCAATTGCACTAGAAGGAAGTCAACTTGCTAAGAAAGCACTTGATCAAACTCTAGCCAGGCAACAACTAGGAACGGCTACCCCACTAGAAATACTACAAGCACAGGAGCTATACATTAAGCTTCGTCTAGACTACCTCAAAGCAGTAGCCAATCACAACAAAGCAGAATATGCTTGGTATGTATCGAGTGGTGGTGTGTTGTAGAAAAAAGACTCTAAGATGATTAATCCAGATAAACACTTTATGCAGCGATGCATAGAGCTTTCACAACTAAGCATAGACAATGGAGATGCTTCTTTTGGTAGTTTAATAACCAAAGACAATAAACTTATTGCTGAAGGAGTAAACGCAGCCAACACCAAAGTATCTGAGCACGCAGAAATTACTGCATTGCACAATGCTCATCAAATCGTGGAAACTTCAGATTTGAGCGGGTACACACTCTATACGAGTTGCGAGCCTTGTCCTATGTGTTCTTTTATGATACGAGAATACAAAATCAGTCGTGTGGTATTTGCACTCCCTAGTTTATATATGGGAGGATACTCCAAATGGAAAATACTTCAAGATACAGACCTCACTAAATTTAATTTGTTCTTTGGAAAGCCCCCAGCGGTGATAGGCAGTTTTATGGAGGACGAAGCCAAACAGGTCACGGAAGGAACTATTTTTTGGATGTTTGGCAAAGACCCAAAAGAGAATAACTAGGCTATGCTGAAAATCTTATTCTATCACTGATTTATTCAATCATTAAATTTTATCTTCGTCCCCAATGAGAAAAGAAAGTAAAAAATTCCTTGGAGACTATTTAAACGCTAATGCTCCTACAGGTTTTGAATCTGCAGGACAAAAGGTTTGGCTAGATTATCTGAAACCATATATAGATGAGTACGAAGTAGACACCTATGGTAGTGTGGTAGGGGTGATCAATCCTGGTCACGATTACAAAGTTGTAATAGAAGCTCATGCAGATGAGATAGCATGGTTTGTAAACTATATAGATGACAATGGATATATTTATGTGATACGTAATGGAGGCAGTGACCACCAGATAGCACCAAGTATGCGTGTACACCTACACACCGAAAAAGGCAAAGTAGACGGCGTATTTGGCTGGCCAGCTATACACGTACGTAATAAAGACAGGGAGCCAAGACCATCGCTTGCTAACCTAACTATAGATGTAGGAGCGGCAAACAAAGCAGAAGTGCTCAAAATGGGTGTTGACGTGGGAACAGTAGTCACCTTTGATGCAGAGATGATGGAGCTTAACAAAAAATATGTAGTAGCTCGTGCTATAGATAATCGTGGTGGTGGTTTTATGATAGCCGAAGTAGCTCGACTACTCAAAGAGAATAAGAAAAAACTTCCATTTACACTTTATGTAGTAAACTCTGTACAAGAAGAAATAGGTCTACGTGGAGCAGAAATGATGAGCCGCAGGTTAAAGCCAAATGTGGCTATAGTAACAGATGTAACTCACGACACGCAAAGTCCTATGTACGATAAAAAACTACAAGGCGACACAAAATGTGGTGGCGGACCCGCTGTGACTACCGGACCTGCAGTACAAAATAACTTACTAAAACTAATTGTAGATACTGCTAAGAAAAATAAAATAGCCATCCAACGCCAAGCAGCAAGTAGAAGTACAGGAACAGATACAGATGCTTTCGCATATAGCGATATAGGTGTAGCAAGTGCTCTTATCTCTCTGCCGCTAAAGTATATGCATACTACAGTAGAGACTGTAGCTTATACAGACATAGAAGATTGTATTCAATTAATGTATGAGTCATTGCTAACCATCAAATCTGGACAAGATTTTAGATACTTTAAATAAGTTGAAACTTCACACAACGCTAGTCTAGATGCTAGTATGTAAAGAGACCATCAATTGATGGTCTCTTATTTTGTGTAAATTAATCCGCATTATTTCTACAAGCTCAATAAACTAAACCACATATTTATTTGCCCTCCGACAACCCCTATCAAGATTAAACTATGCAATTAAATAGATCCCATTAATATATCCATAAAATCCATGGCATAAAAAAAGTCCCTCACCGAAGCGAGAGACTCTATATATTCTAAAGTTAAAGAAATATTATCTCCCTTTAACTCATTATTCTATTTTCTAAGCTAGTTCTACCTAATTGGCTATTTTAGCTTTCTCAGGCACAAATAACTATTATTTAAGCATTGTCTTCAGCCTCAGCTTCAGTAGAGGTTTCATCCTCTGTTTCAGCTTTTGGGGATTCTTCCTTTTCTACTACAACTTCCTTCACAGAAGCATCAGCAGTAGCTTCAGTTTTCTTACCTCTTCTAGTACGTTTACTCCCAGAATTATTTTTAGACTTAGACTCTCTAGCTTCCAGCATAGACTCATTAAAATCTACTAACTCCATCATACACATATCAGCATTATCTCCAAGTCTATTACCAGTTTTTAAAATTCTAGTATATCCTCCTGGTCTATCTGCTACTTTAGGTGCTATAGTTGTAAATAGTTCGTTTACAGCATCCTTACTTTGAAGATAGCCAAACACAATTCTTCTATTGTGTGTAGTATTTCCTTTAGACTTAGTAATAAGTGGTTCTACATATACTCTAAGAGCTTTTGCCTTAGCAGTAGTTGTAAAAATACGCTTATGAGTAAGCAGAGAACTTGCCATGTTACTTAGCATAGCTTCTCTGTGTCCTTTCTTTCTACCTAAGTGGTTAAACTTTTTTCCGTGCCTCATCTCGTTCTATCTTAATATTATTCATCATCAAGATTATACTTCGCTACATCCATACCAAAGTTTAATCCTTTTTCTTTTACAAAATCCTCCAACTCAGTCAAAGACTTTTTACCGAAGTTTCTGAACTTCAGCAAGTCTTCTATGTGGAAACTTACTAACTCTCCTAGTGTTCTAATCTCAGCTGCTTTCAAGCAATTATATGCTCTTACTGAAAGATCCAAATCTGACAGTGACGTTTTGAGTATTTTTCTCATGTGAAGCATATTTTCATCTACTTCATTTTTCTGAGATTGTACTTGAGTATCTTCAAGTATACTTTCGTCAGAGAACAACACAAGGTGTCTTATCATTATCTTAGAAGCTTCTTTAAGAGCTTCTTCAGGATGAATAGAACCATCAGTTTTTACTTCAAAAACTAATTTCTCATAATCTGTCTTTTGCTCTACACGAAAATCTTCAACGTGATACTTCACATTTTTAATTGGAGTGAAAATAGAATCAATAGCAATCTCCCCGATTGGTGCATTCTCTTGAACATTTTCCTCTGCAGGAACATAACCTCTTCCTTTTTCCACTGTCAACTCTATCTCTAGATTAACATAAGGTTCCATAGAACAGATAACAAAATCAGGATTTAATATTTCAAAAGCGTTGGTGTATCTTGAGATTTCACCTGCTTTGAATTCTTCTTTTCCTTTAAGAGAAACAAATATTTTCTCATTGTCGTTAGAATCAATAAGTTTTTTAAATCTAACTTGCTTTAGATTTAAGATTATCTCAGTCACATCTTCCAACACACCTTTGATTGTAGAAAATTCGTGATCTACTCCTGGTATTCTGATGGAAGTTATTGCCCATCCTTCTAAAGAAGAAAGCAATATTCTACGCATAGCATTACCAACGGTAACGCCATATCCTCTCTCAAGAGGACTGAACTCAAACAGACCATAATTGGCTGTTTCTTTGTGCATTATAACCTTGTCAGGTTGTTGAAAATCTAATATCGCCATCTTATTATTTCGAATAAAGTTCTACTATTAATTGTTCTTGGATATTCTCTGGAATATCAGATCTCTCAGGATAATTAAGGAAAGTTCCTTTATCCTCTTCACTGTTCCATTCTAACCAATTGAAAGATTTACCTGCAGCTAAAGAGTCAGTAATTAACTCAATAGATTTAGACTTCTCTCTTACTTCTACGACATCACCTGGTCTACACTGAAAAGATGATATGTTTGTTACAACACCATTTACTCTAATATGCTTGTGCCCTACTAACTGTCTAGCAGCTCTACGAGTAGGTGCTATACCTAATCTATATACAGTATTATCTAAACGAGCTTCTAGGAACTTTAATAAATTCTCTCCTGTTACTCCTTGTTTACGATCGGCTTTATCAAATGTTAATGCGAATTGCTTTTCTAAAACACCGTAAGTGTATTTAGCTTTTTGCTTTTCAGCTAATTGCATTGCATACTCAGACTTCTTACCTCTTCTTCTAGCATTTCCATGCTGTCCCGGAGGGTAATTTTTCTTTTCTAAAGCTTTTGAAGGGCCAAAAATTGGTTCTTTAAACTTACGTGCAATTTTTGCTTTGGGTCCTCTATATCTTGCCATTATCTTGTTCTATCTCCTATTATTAATTAAGTAAATTAAACTCTTCTTCTCTTTGGTGGTCTACAACCATTATGAGGAAGAGGAGTAACATCTCTAATAGCCGATACTTCTAAACCAGCTTGATTCAATGTTCTTATTGCAGACTCTCTACCTGCTCCAGGTCCTTTTACAAGAACTTCTACTTTCTTTAAACCTAAATCAACAGCAACCTTAGCACAATCTTGAGCAGCTACTTGTGCAGCATATGGAGTGTTCTTCTTAGAACCTCTAAATCCCATTTTACCTGCACTACTCCAAGAAATCACTTGTCCTTGACTATTTGTAATAGATACTATGATATTGTTAAACGTAGACTTCACATAAGCGAAACCACTAGCGTCAACATTAACTTTTCTCTTTTTAACGTTTTTCTTACTTCCTGCCATCTTCTAATTATTTAGGTGCTTTTTTCTTGTTAGCCATTGTTTTTTTCTTTCCTTTACGAGTACGAGCGTTATTCTTGGTTCTCTGACCACGTAACGGTAATCCCTTACGATGTCTCAAACCTCTATAACAACCTATATCCATAAGACGCTTGATATTCATTTGGTTCTCAGACCGAAGTTCACCTTCTACCTTAAACCCATTACCAATAACCTCACGAATACCAGATATGTCAGCATCAGACCAATCTTCAACTTTCTTATCTTCGCTAACCTTAGCTTCTGCTAAAACCTTTGTGGCTCGGCTATTACCGATACCGTGTATATAGGTTAAACCTATAACACCTCTTTTACCTTTCGGTAAATCTATTCCTGCAATACGTGCCATTACTACCCTTGTCTTTGCTTAAATCTTGGATTTTTCTTATTGATGACGTATACACGTCCATTTCTTCTAACGATTTTACAATCGGCAGATCTTTTCTTTACTGAAGTTCTAACTTTCATACTGTTATTTATATCTGTAGCTTATTCTTCCCCTAGTTAAATCATATGGAGACATCTCCACTTGAACTTTATCTCCTGGCAATATACGTATATAGTACATTCTCATTTTGCCACTGATAGTAGCTACTATCTCGTGACCATTCTGTAGTTTTACACGAAACATAGCATTAGACAATGCTTCCGTAATTACTCCATCCTGTTTTATCGCTTGCTGTTTTGCCATTTTTTAAAGGGCTGCAAATTTAATTTTTTTATTTGTCTTCACCAAACTTAACCTGTTATAGCTCCACCTACTGAAGAACGTCCTTTTATTCTGCCTGTCTTCATCAATCCGTCATAATGACGCATGATAAGATATTGCTCTACTTGCTGCAATGTATCCAGTACCACGCCCACCATAATAAGTAGAGATGTTCCTCCATAAAATTGAGCGAACTGATCGTTTACACCAAACATTATTGCGAATACGGGGAAGATTGCAACAATTCCTAAAAATACAGAACCGGGCAAAGTAATTCTTGACATTACTGCTCCAATGAAGTTTGCAGTTTTCTTTCCTGGTTTCACCCCTGGTATAAATCCGCCATTTCTCTTTAAATCTTCCGCTATCTGATTTGGATTAATAGTAATCGCAGTATAGAAGTAAGTAAACAATACAATCATTACAAAGAATAAAAGATTGTAACCCCACCCATAAGGATTAGTTAAACCATTCAAAAACGCAGAATCTGCAAGTGCTGGTATCTGTGTAGCTGTAGCAGGTAAAAACATTAATGCTTGAGCAAAGATAATCGGCATTACGCCTGCGGCATTTACTTTTAATGGTAGGTACTGACGTACACCACCCATTTGTCTGTTACCTACTATTCGTTTAGCATACTGTACTGGGATTCTTCTAGTAGCTTGCACTAGAGCAATTACTGCTAGTATTACTATTAACCAGAGTACTATTTCCACAATTAAAAGCATAACTTGACTGCCATTAAAACGGTCAACCACCTCAGCAAATAATGAAGCTGGTAGTCTTGCTATAATACCTACCATAATTATAATAGATATTCCATTTCCTACACCTCTATCTGTTATACGTTCTCCAAGCCACATTGTAAACATTGTGCCTGCTACTAATATAAGTGTTCCTACAATTAAAAAGGTGGTCCATCCTAAAGCATCAGATGTTTCAGACATCAATGCCAAAGGTTTTCCATTGCCAGATTTTAGGTTAATAAGATAAGCTAGACCTTGTACCGTTGTTATAGCTATAGTCAGATATCTAGTAATAGCATTTATTTTTCTTCTACCATCTTCACCTTCCTTTTGCATTTTCTGAAATGAAGGTACAGCAACGGTTAGAAGCTGAATAACTATAGATGCCGATATGTATGGCATAATCCCAAGAGCAAAAATAGACACACGGTCAAATGCTCCCCCTGAGAAAGTATTAATAAGACCTAAAAGACCTCCCGACTCGTCAGTTCCATAAAAGTCTGGATCATTCAATATTAAAGGGTCCACTCCTGGTATCACAATAAATGTGCCTATACGGTATACTACCAGTAGTAGAACCAGATTTAAAATCCTCGTTCTAAGATCCTCGATAGAGAATATATTCTTTAATGTACTTATTAGTTTATTCATATTTAGATGGTTTCTGCTGAACCTCCTGCCTTTTCAATAGCTTCTTTAGCCGTTTTAGTAAAGGCATTTACCTTAACATCCACTTTACTAGTGAGCTCTCCTCTTCCTAAAATTTTAACTATTTGTGTCTTCTTAATTACGTTGGCCGCAATTAGAGAAGCAGTAGATATTTCAGTAACTTTAGTATTATCTATAATCTCCTGTAATCTATCTAGGTTTATTCCTACGTACTCTACTCTTGTTGGGTTTTTGAAACCAAACTTAGGTACACGTCTTTGTAGCGGCATTTGTCCACCTTCAAAACCTACAGATTTACTATAACCAGTTCTAGACTGAGCTCCTTTATGACCTTTTGTCGAAGTTCCACCCCTACCAGAACCTTGCCCTCTAGCAATTCTTTTTCTATTTTTCACCGAACCTTCTGCCGGCTTTAGACTATGTAAATTCATAATTACGCTTTTTCAACTTTAAGTAAGTGTTCCACTTTACGAATCATTCCCATTACAGCAGGCGACTCTTCAACCTCTCTGGTTTTATTTAACTTTTTAATGCCCAATGCTATCAAAGTTCTTTTCTGATCTGCAGGTCTTCGTATTGCACTTTTAACCTGTGTTATCTTTACCTTTCCCATTTCTCTTATCCGTTAAAAACTTTACTTAAGCTAGCTCCTCTATGCTCTGCTACTGTGTATGCATCTCTAAGTTTAGAAAGTGCATCCATAGTTGCTTTCACCACGTTATGCGGATTAGACGAACCTTTAGATTTTGCTAATACATCTTTTACGCCTGCACTATCAAAAACTGCACGCATTGCACCACCTGCAATAATACCTGTACCGTGTGATGCAGGTTTCATAAAAACATACCCACCTGAATACTTACCATATTGTTCATGTGGAATAGAGTGATTAATGATTGGAACTCTTATGAGATTCTTCTTAGCATCCTCTATACCTTTTTGTATAGCATCAATAACTTCTCCAGCTTTTCCTAAACCATGACCAACTATACCGTTTCCATCACCTACCACTACGATAGCATTGAAACTGAATGTTCTACCACCTTTAGTAACCTTAGCTACACGGTTGATATTTACTACTGTCTCTTTTAATTCGAGATCTGTAGTTTTTACTTGTTTTAATGTTTGTGTTGCCATTTCTTAGAATTTTAAACCACCTTCTCTTGCTCCTTCTGCTAAATTTTTGACTCTTCCGTGGTACAAGTACCCGTTACGATCAAACTTTACACTCTCTATGCCATTAGCAATGGCCTTTTCAGCCATTGCCTTTCCAACTTCCTTTGCTATCTCAGACTTAGTTCCTTTATCTATACCTTGAGAAGATGTAGCCAAAAGCGTTGCTCCTTTAGAATCATCAATTATCTGTACATAGATAGCTTTATTGCTTCTGTATACACATAATCTTGGAATATCCGCAGTGCCTAACACTTTGCGTCTAATTCTGCTTTTTATTTTGGCTCTTCTAGATGCCCTAGTTTTTATCATAATACTTTGCCTAATTATTTAGCTGCAGTTTTACCCGCTTTTCTTCTTAACTCCTCGCCCTTAAATTTAATTCCTTTACCTTTATATGGCTCAGGTGGACGTAAACTTCTCAATTTTGCTGCAACTTGTCCCACAAGTTGTTTGTCGATACTTTCAAAAGTCACCATAGGAGGCTGTCCTTTCACTGACTCTGCAATTGCAGTAACTTCTGGTGGTATTTGCATATAAATATTATGCGAATAACCTAAGTTAAGCTCTAGCAACTGACCTGTAACGGTAGCTCTATAACCCACACCAACTA
>Ga0209713_10000547_pt1 | contig 21271 bp, 17 predicted proteins | sample ArcOceMetagenome_3_FD_187444 | JGI IMG/M metagenome (GOLD analysis project Ga0209713, IMG submission 187444) | Marine eukaryotic phytoplankton communities from Arctic Ocean - Arctic Ocean- Svalbard ARC20M Metagenome (SPAdes) (version 2) | ecosystem: Environmental > Aquatic > Marine > Oceanic... | reverse complement strand
CTCTTGAGGAAACCCTAGCTAAGATGACCTTCTCTTTGTACCCTAATCCATTTGCTGAAAGCTTCCTATTGAGTAATGAAAATAATAAGTCTATCGATTATACCCTTTATAATCTTGCCGGAAAACTCATTAGCTCAGGATCTTTGGGTCCTTTAGAGCGAAGAACCATAAAGGATAATGGACCTTCCGGCTTGCGGGTAATGTTCCTTTCTGATGGTATTAATACTTCAGTTCAGCGCATTATTAAGCGATAGTTGTTCTTCTCTAGTCGTTATTCGAATCAAAAAAATCACCGCCCAAGTATTGAGGGCGATGATTGAATTGAATGAAAACGGGTATTGAAAAAAGCTAAATCGAAATTATTGACATCAATGTGTCACGCTCATATATTGAGACGTTGCGCATTAATAGGTCTATACAATTTAATCGATAACAGTGAGTCGTAAGGCTGTTTTTCTACCTGAATCGAATGTGATTCCAAGTACATAGTTTCCCGAATGCCCAAGTGTCAAGGAACTGTCGGTTGTAGATTGTTGAATTATTCCCAGTAAATCAAAGACAACGATCGAGATTATTCGTTCACTGCTCTCGAATGTGATTTGTCTATTAGTTTGAGCAGGATTGGGATACATTTTGACCTCGGTCTGTGCCGATACTTCCGGAATATCGAGTATGAAGCAGGCATCAGCCGTAACATATTGTCTCATGTTCCAAGGAGCTTCACAATCGCCCATAAATCCTAGGCCTGAATTCCAGGAGTGTAGCATGCTCATCCAAGGAGTGTCCGTAACTATTGGTCCCCGCATTTGTCCGCCAGCAATTGTTGTTTGGAGAGTATCTCCATTACCCATACAAATTCTACGTGCGGTTTTATCATTGTTCCAAGCTGCTTCCATTAGACTGTGTAGTAATCTAGTCCCCATCCAATAGTCTAATGCGTCGTGCTTAGTAACATATACATTAAACTGATTTGAGTCATTTTCATAGCTGTTTAAAGTGAAATGTGTCGCCCAGTATATATAACTGTTTACAGTGTCTCCACGAATGATCATGAACTCTTTGTTAGAATCGGGGACCCCCATGAAATTGTACATATCAATGAGCGTTCTTGGGTCTGGGACTTGATCCCAATCCGATAAGGTCATTAGGTACAGTACATCATCTGGCATTGCGGCTAGTCCACTATCACTTTGTACGTCTATGTCTTGTGGCCAATTGTCCAGCCAGCCAATAAAGCTCGCTCCAGCATCTGGCCAAGCAAAACGACCATTAGAACCCCATCCGTCATTGGTGTATTTTTTCAGGCTCAACCAATTTGTTACTGCTGCACCTTGACTAATTCCATGAAATCCAACTCTTGTAGTATCTATTAGATTCGAATAGAGACGAACGGCTTCATCCAACAGGTAATAGGCGCATCCATATTCGTTGGCATTGTTATACTGCATTGTTACAGAAACGTATCCTAAGCTTGCCACGAATTCTCTATCTAACTTACTTTCTTTCCAATAATTACTATCTGTCATGTTAGTATTGGAAGATCCAGGAAACCTAAATACAGTTCCGCGTGTTGAATTTAATCCTGTTGGATATGTTATGATGCAACGTAATGTATCGGAACATTCATAGGTTGAATCTGGAGTCAATTGGAAAAACTCGCTGGTGAAGGCGTTGTTTCCAAAAGCACCAAATCCTTGTGTGATTTTAGGAATTGGACCTTCAAAAGCAAATTGTCCCATCGTGAAAAATGGAAGTATAAGAAATAACCCAAGCGCCGAAAGGCGCTTGGGTAGACTTAATGACTTTTGCTTACTGGTTTGTATGAGATCCATTAGCGTGTCACAACGAATTGACTGCGCAATAGACCTTTCTCAACATCTATGGTTAGCCAATAGTTACCTACAGGAAGTTTACTGATATCAAATCCTATTTTATTTGAACTTAAATAGGTAGGGTCAATATCTATTCTGTTTCCAATTACATTATAGACTATGATTTGGTCCATCAATTCATCCGTTACAACTGCTTGGTTAAAATAGAGATTCAAATAATCCTTAGCGGGGTTGGGGGATAATGTCATTGTAGCTAGAGGCAGATCTTCAAGATCTGTGTAGTCTTTGAAAACTCTGATATTGTGACAGAAGCCGTTAGTATCCACTGCCGGAAAACCAAATATCGCTCCTGAGACTTGATACCAGCTCGTGAAAAATCCACTTTCTACACCAACGGAGGGAATATAGTAGGTTGTATCTGCTAGAGTAGGAGTACCAGAAAGTTTGATACAGGTCTTGTTAGATGGTCCTGGGTAGAAAACCGAATCTGCCGCAGTCCATGATAGCCAGGATGGCAATGTGGTCGTGTATAAAAATGCGGCCTGAGTTGTTGGAACAAGCAGTCCACCTGATGGGAAGGTATCTCCAAGCATTCCAGTAAGCATTGACTCAAATGGTTGACCTACTACGGCAGATAGATTCATCATGGGCTGTGTACTGTCACAAGCAAAAGATGGAAGCTCACCATTTGCCCATAGTCCTGACCATTCTAAAGAAGGGAATCCAACACTTGCGAGTGAATGGACAGCAGTATCTACTGTACAGACTTGACCGTAACTGATCGTGCTTAATGTTAGCACTAAAGAGAGTAGAATTTTTTTCATGTGAGGATATTTTTAGTTATTGAACAAATATCTTCTCTTCTTCTTGGCTTCGAGTTTCAATTTGTCCTATCTAATATTAAATGCGATTTGCTATAATTCATTTAATTCGTTGAAAAACAGGTACTTAATGTTGCGATGACTTTATTTTTTTCTAGCTATATTAATTACAATCATATAGCGTTTCAAAATGACCATACCATCGTCAGAAATTTCGATAGTCACTAAAAAAATTGCAGAGATTCTTCATCCTGTGGATAGAGAGTTAATGAGCAATATTCGTCTTGATGAATTCATTCGAATTGTAAAGTTTGATGTAGGATTAATACCGCCTGGTGAAATAAACCTGAAGAACTGCATTACGATTTTAGTTTCTGGATTTATTGGTGTAAAACATGTCTTTGAAGACAATAGCTGCATTTCACATTTTTATCATGAGGGTGATGTAATTTATGATACTGAGATACAATTAGATTTTAATGAATTGGAAACGAAATGGCATTTATATGAGCCAGCAGTATTTTGCATTTTGCCATTAGAAGGACAACACGCTGATAAACATGCATCGCTATTTGCTAAATTAATGGTTCAATCATCTTTACACAGCTCCTACCAATACCAGTCATATATTAATGAGTTTGCCTTAGATAGAAAGTCATTCTGTGTGGAATGGTTAAGAAAATATAGTAAAGCTCTGGGGCTTATCTCTAGAAAGGATTTGTCCATATTTTTCGGCATTTCAATGTCCTCGTTGAAAACATACATAAAAATAGCTTTGCAACATGCCAATTAAAGGAGTAGCTATAATTGAGGAACGTTTGAACGCAATGCTCGGGATCTCTGAATCTACAGACTTCACCTGTTCCTTGGCGGAAGCTTTTGATGGTCCCTTCTATTATTTGCCGGGAGAAAATATTTGGGAAGTAGGTGAAAAACAGTGCTATCTCTGGTTCGTCCAGTCAGGATTTGGTTTTGACAGAATTCTTTTAGAAAACGGTCATAAAATGTTGAATGGCATGACAGAGCCTGGGATTTTCATCTGTGATGAAAAGAGTCTGTTATGGGGAGGGCCAGCGGTTAGTGATTCTATTATCTCATCACCAACAACGGCCTATAGAATCTCATTTCCAACATTCAGAGAATTTTTATCACAACACAAGGGTTTTAGGGAGAGTCTTATTCAGATCAATGCCTATTTCGTTCATATGCGCAAGCTGCGTTTACTCAAGATGAAGCACATGAATAAAGAAGATTATTGGATTGATGTCAAGGAGCGATTTCCAGGAATAGAGCTTTATTGTACCCAAACAGAAATAGCGAATTACTTTGCAGTTTCGAAGTCCACCATGCACAGATTGATGAAATAGGATTTGAATACAAGCGTATTTATTAATTCAAGATCATTCCATTCTAATGATGTGCCTACTAGTTAGAGCTTAATACTAGCTCCAATCAAGAATATACTTTTCAAGTAAAAACTATTTGGGCTCTTTGAATATCGAAGAAACTGATAAGTAACTTCTAACTGGCCCATACTGTAATAACTATGATCTGTCTGTTATAGTGATCTCACTATGGTTCGATAGATGCTCATCTGTAGTTAATCATGTTTTTTAAAATTTTACTATGTAGAATGGTTCTAAATTAAGAATTGGATTATATATTCGTGCTTTATTTAGAACGATTCTTAACAACAAACAAACAAAATGAGAAAATTAGTACTATTGTCCATTGTTATGGCCGTTGGATTGACTTCATGTCAACCAGGAACAACTGAAGTAACCGCTCCTGCAGATTACACATTTTTGCGCGATGGCGATAACACTGTCTTTATGGGTGGCCAAACAGATCGTCTAGCTATGGGTGTAGAATTAGGGGGGGCTCTTAAAGACTTTTCAAAATCAGCAATTGATCTTAAGGAGATGTTTGCAAATGAAGATGCAGATGGTAATGATGTAGATCCATACGCATCTGCTTCGCTGAATGCTTCTAGTAAGAGTGTTCGTTCAAAAACGGCATCTTCTGTATCTTATTTTGGCTCGAACGCTTCTTCTTCGGCTGCTATAAAATCCGAGTTTGACAACTGGATCAGTTTACAGGTATCAGATGTATATGCTATGAGTGATTCTTTAGCTGCACCTGGGGTAGCTGGTCAAATTGCAGACGGCTCATCAGCCCGTTACGTTAATGCCATGGGACTTGAGTACGATCAGGTCATATTAAAAGGATTAATAGGAGCTTTTGTTACAGATCAAATATTGAACAATTACCTAGATCCATTAACCTTAGACGCTGGTTCTAATTTAGATGATAACGATAATGCTCTTCTCGAAACGGATGAGAATTACACAACAATGGAACATAAATGGGATGAGGGTTATGGTTACCTATTCGGTGGTGCTTCGGATAAAGTAAATCCAATGAGCACTTTAGGTACTGATGATTCATTTTTGAATAAGTATTTAGGTAAGGTCATTACTGATACAGATTTTTCAGACAAAGGCGACGTTATTTTCAACGCTTTCAAGCTTGGTCGCGCTGCAATAGTAGCCGGAAATTACGAAGTTCGTGATGAACAGGTAGCTATCATAAGAGAAACTATAAGTGAAGTTATTGGTATTCGCGCAGTTAAATACTTAGAAGATGGGAAAGATGCGCTAGCTAGTTCAGATTTCGGTGGAGCATTTCATGATTTGTCTGAGGGTTATGGATTTGTTTACTCATTGCAGTTTACTCGTCATCCTGAATCGGGAGCACCATATTTTTCTCAATCAGAGGTTGAAGGTTTTTTAACTGATATGATGAATGACGGTACAAATGGTTTGTGGGATGTACAATCTTCCACGTTATCGACTATTGCATCAGATATAGCTGCTAGATTCGACTTCACAGTTCTTCAAGTAACTAATTAATAACAATGAATATAAACGTGTTTTCATTGTTAAGCAGAGGAGCCTTGCCGGTAATGGCAGGGCTCCTACTTTGTTCGTCGTGTGATACAGACAGTTTTGTTGAAGACACTTGGGATAGAGAGCCTATGTTGGAGTACTGGGCTGATGAAATTATAATCCCATCTTGGGTCAGTTATTCTTCACAGACTGATAATATGGTTTTAGCAGTAGATGCATTTTCGGATGATCCAACGGCTATAAATTATGATGTTTTCAAGGCTTCTGTATTATCTGCTTACAGCGGATGGCAATGGGTTAGCTTTTTAGAAATAGGTCCAGGTGAAGCTGAAAGTGCTCGTTACAGAACAAATACTTTTCCAGCAGATACCGCAAAAATATCGAATGCAGCCACCAATTACAACGGTCTTAATGGCCCAAATTTTATGCTGCCATCTACATATTCGGAACAAGGTTTTCCAGCGATAGATTTTTTATTAAACAGTTTTAGTTCTTCTCAAACGGCGGCAATTTATTTCGCTAATAATGATGGCCCTTTACTATATCTAGTTGCACTGGTGGGTGAATTAAACGAAATATCTAAAACAGTTTTATTGGAATGGAATTCGTACAGAACTGTCTTTATTTCTAATGACGGTTCTTCTGCATCTTCGTCTTTAAATAAAATAGCTAATGATTACATATTTCATTATGAAAAGGAGTTGCGTGCAGGTAAAATAGGGATTCCCGCAGGTGTGTTCTCTTCAAATACTTATCCTAGAAAAGTGGAAGCATTTTACAGTGATACTTGGTCGAGTATTCTCTTTACCGAAGGACTTAGAGCTCATTCAAGATTCTTTAATGGTGTATCATTTGATAGTTTACTTGTAGGCCCTAGTTTTGCTCAGTATTTAGACCATTTGAATGTAAGAAGAGGTGACACCACGTTATCCTTTGTTATATCGGATCAGTTTAATATTACAAGACAAACATCCGAAACGATTACTGAAACTTACAGTACTACGATCGGACAAAATGTTTTTAAAATGCTTTCCTTATATGATGATTTGCAGGTTAATACGATTAATATGAAAACTGACATGTTACAAGCATTCAACGTTAAAGTTGACTATGTAGATGCGGATGGGGATTAGTCATTTTATTCAGGGACTAAATAAACCAATACCAGCTACTTCACTTGCTGTATTTCGTATACTATTTGGTTTACTTATGGCTGTTTCAATGTTACGGTTCACCGTTAATGGTTGGATAGAATCAATTTATATTGATCCATCCTTCCATTTTTCATATTATGGATTAGATTGGATTAAGCCTATTGGAATATATACTTATGTGATATTCGGAATTTGTTTTATTTCGTCTATTACAGTAGCCTTAGGATACAGGTACAAATTGAGTTCTTTAGTTTTTATATTATCATTCCTGTATATCGAGGGGATGGATAAAACTACTTATCTCAATCATTACTATTTTATAAGTGTCATGGGTTTGTTACTCCTGTTTATACCTGCTCAGCGTGCTTATAGTATTGATTCTTTAATAGGACGAGTTCCTTCAAATGACATTCCTCTTTGGTCGCTAAGAGCCCCACAGCTTTTTGTTTGTATTGTGTATTTTTATGCTGGGTTGTCAAAGCTTAATTCTGATTGGTTATTACATGCTCAGCCATTAGCAACTTGGCTTCCCGGTAAAACTGACATACCTATAATCGGACATTTTTTTGAGACACCTTGGGTACACTATTTATTTTCATGGGGTGGTGCGCTTTATGACTTATCCATACCTTTTTTACTGATATTTCGTAGAACTAGATCATTTGCTTTTGTTCTAGTTATTGCTTTTCATGTGTTGACGCGAATATTATTTCCCATTGGAATGTTTCCGTATATCATGATAGTCGGGGCTATGTTATTCTTCCCATCATCTTCATACGATCGCTGGTTAAATCAATTTAAGGTTATTCTTAAAAATAATGGAAATAAATTTCTTTTAAAACCGTCAAATTATCGTTTGAACGCAGCGAAGTACGTAGTTGCCGTTCTATTATTCTTTCAGATGATATTGCCCTGGAGATATCTATATTATCCAGGTGAGTTGTTTTGGACTGAAGAGGGTTTTCGTTTTTCCTGGCGGGTAATGTTAATGGAAAAACAAGGATATACTATTTTTCGAATTTTGGATAGGGAAACAAATAAATCTTGGACCGCACAGAATTCTATGTTCTTAACTCCCTTTCAAGAAAAGCAAATGTCATTTCAGCCTGATATGATCTTAGAATATGTACGTTTTTTAGAAGAATATTATTGCTCCACGGAGGGTTTCGAAAACTTAGAAATTTATGCGGACTCCTTCGTATCACTAAACGGGCGTCCTCGTGTAAGATTTGTTGATCCTACCATCGACCTCACTATTCAGACTGATAAAGATTATAGAATCAAATGGCTAATGCCTTTCAATAATGATATTCAAGGTATTTAGAAGTTTAATGATAGTTATTTTATTGTCCTCTTTGACGGCCTTTGGGCAGTCGGTTGATAGTTCTAATTACGAATTACTAGAGGAGGTTTTAGTCCTTCAGCAGAATAGTAATGTTCGCAGTCAATTGAGACAAATTGATGGAGTGAATATTTTTGCTGGTAAGAAGACTGAAGTGATTAACCTTGATAGGTTGGTCATGAATAAAGGTGCTAATACTACGAGGCAATTGTTCTCGCACATCACTGGGATCACAATATACGAGAATGAAGATGCTGGATTGCAACTTTCTGTTGGTGGTCGTGGTTTAGATCCTAATCGCAGTTCAAATTATAATGTCAGACAAAATGGATACGAAATTAGTGCGGATCCTTTGGGTTATCCAGAATCTTACTATACGCCTACAAGTGAGGGGGTTAGCAGCATCCAAGTAATTAGAGGAGCTGCATCTCTGCAATATGGTTCACAATTTGGTGGACTTCTGAATTTCGTAATGAAGGAACCAAGTATTGATGTTCCTTGGTCAATAGTAAGCTCATCCACAATTGGATCGTATGGATTAAGAACAAGTTTTAATAGCATATCTTTTGCAAAGGGTCCATTTTCAGTCTATTCGTACTTTAATGTAAGATCATCTCAAGGCTTTAGAGCAAACAGTGAACTAAATGCTAATCATTCTTATAGTACATTGGTTTATTCTCCTAATAATAAACTTAGGATATCGCTTGAACACACATTTTTATCCTACTTAGCCAAACAATCAGGGGGGCTTACAGATACTCAATTTAATAATGATCCATTTCAGTCTAATAGAGAACGAAACTTCTTCAAGGTAAATTGGAACATGATCAATAGTAGATTTAAATACGAGGTAAGCTCGGCCACTTTAATTACAGCTAAAGTGACATTTCTAAAAGCTGCAAGGCAAAGTATAGGATTTAGAGGTGTTCCTGGTCTACTAAATACAAATCCAATATCTGCCATAGATGAAATATCCACTGTTGATAGTTCTTATGTTTATCCTAGAGACCTTATTTCAGGTCAATTTAATAATCGAAGCTTTGAAAGTAAGATTCTTCATAAATACTTAATAAAGGATCGTAGAAGTGCTTTTTCGATGGGAATTAAAATATACAAATCCGATAATTACTCTAGGCAAGGAGCTGGTTCAGCTGATAATGACGCGGACTTTAAATTCATGGATGATATATACATGGATTATCCAAACCAGAGTAATTTTTGGTTTCCAAATACTAATTATGCTCTTTTTTCAGAAAACGTTATTTTCTTAAATAAGAACTGGAGTATAACACCTGGCGCTCGAATTGAGTACATAAGAACTAGAAGTGAAGGCTATTATGAAAACTTGGTTTATGATAATGCTGGAAATGTCATTTTTAGAGAATCACTTACAGATTCCCTCGATCTATCGAGGGGTTTTGCTTTGTTTGGTGTAGGAATATCACATAGAGTTTCGAGTAAAAGCGAATTTTATGCGAATCTAAGTCAAAACTATAGATCGGTAACGTTTTCTGATATCCGAACGGCTAATCCATCTTTTATTATAGATCCAAACATATCAGATGAGAGAGGATTTACGGCTGACATGGGAATCCGAAAAGAGAAACCTAGACTCCTGTTTGATATTAATGTATTTAGTCTTTTATATGGCAGTAGAATAGGTATCATATTTAATGATCGTGCGCAGCGAGTAAGAAAAAATATAGGAACCGCTCTTATTTATGGAATTGAAAACTATGTTTCTTACGATCTTGTTAAAGCATCTTCAACTGAGGAGTTATCAGTAATGCTATTCTCTAATATGTCATTAACAGATTCGAGATACTTGGTTTCCGAAATACCAAATGTAACTGGAAAGCGAGTGGAGTTTATTCCCCTAGTAAATTGGACATCTGGAATTCGTATAAACTATGCTAATTGGAAATTGAGTTCTCAAATTATGGCTTTAACATCTCAGTTTACCGATGTCGAAAATAGTGACATAGCTTCTGCAGGAGAACCTCGTGAGGGTATGTTAGGTCCTATTCCAGGGTATATGGTTAGTGATTTGAATGTTTCCTATACTCACGGTAGGTTTGAGTATGTTTTTGGGATTAATAATCTTTTTAATAAGCGATACTATACAAGAAGGGCTTTGGGTTATCCGGGCCCCGGTATACTTCCTTCATCACCCCGAAATGGGTTTCTTAATGTCAAGTTTAGTCTAGAGCCAAAATCTAAGAACTAAATATGATTAATTCAGGGTTATTGCACCTCTATTAAGTCTCCGACATCCGTGACTTAAGTCATTAATTCCATTGTCTCATCAACAACAACGGCCTATAGAATCTCATTTCCAATATTTAGAGAATTTTTATCATAACACAATGGTTTTTGTGAAACGTGTCTCTCGTCACATTCGATAGAATTTTCGGATGTATTTTGCACTATGCGAAAACAATTTGTAGCGCTTGCGCCAGGTATAGGTATTTCGATTCTTATCGCGCTGATAGCGAAGTTCAGCGGTCATTACGTGCCTATGGTTGGCGCCACGTTACTCGCACTCCTATTGGGTGCCATAGCTGGGAATACGTTTATGAATGATTCCACCTGTGCTCCCGGGTTAAAGTTTATCGAGAAATACGTTCTTGAAGCCTCTATTGTACTCAGTGGATTTGGTTTGCAGGCCGTTCACTTAAAGACGATGGGAAATTCTATTTTGTGGCTTTTGGTAATCATGGTCTTTACTACGTTTGCTTTATCATGGATATTAGGGAAGGTCTTTACATCTTCAAATAGGTTTAGTTATTTGCTCGGAGCAGGCAGTGCGATCTGTGGATCTAGTGCGATAGCTGCTACTGCGCCTATCATCGAGGCCTCTGAAGAGGAAACTGGACTAGCACTGGGTCTTGTCAACGCACTCGGTTTATTGGGTTTGGTAGGTCTACCATTGCTGGCTCATACGTTAGATTTTTCGACATTACAAAGTGCTACGCTGATAGGTGGAACACTTCAATCGTTAGGACACGTAGTGGCATCAGGACATACCTTAGGCGAGGATGTTGGTCACTGGGCTGTGATTGTGAAAATGGGCCGGATTTTGTTTATGGTGCCTTTACTGCTGATTTTATTCTTTTTGAAGCGTTCTAGTGACGTCAAACGCAAGGCCAAATTTCCAATGTTTATAGCTTGGTTTGTAGCTGCGATATTGATTTCACAGGTTCAAGTTATACCAACGGTAATAAACGACACCATGTCTACTTTGGGTAAATGGTTACTGATTGTTGCCATGGGGGCCATAGGTGCTAAGATTCGATTAACTCAATTGGTCAAGATTTCTAACAAAGGCATCCTTCATGGAATCACACTATTTTTTCTTCAGATACTGATCGCGGTCTTGCTTATCGCCCTTTTTGTATAACATACGGATATATTTTCGCGAGTTATCGGGTGTATTTTTGGTAAGCTTGGATCTAGGGTGTCTTCAATTTGTCTTTCGTATTGAAAACAAAATTCATTCCGGAAAGGGACTTATAGCGCTTTAAGTATTCTATAAACCCAGGTGCATTTGATTTTGCAATGATGGCACTTCCTAGGTAATAAGCTGGAAGTGATGGGTATTGATGGTGTGCTTCGTGTAGGTTGAAATTAAACAGAAAATAGTGAGCGATAAATTTCGGGAATGTTATGCTGCGCGTGTAGATAACTTGATCGCTGTAGCGAATTGGTCGGACTGGGGTATTTCCTGCAATGGGAATATCAATATGCGAATGTTGGCTTAAGATAACGAGGTCGCTTATAATTAAACTTAAAATATAGGCGGGTAGTACATAGAAAAATAATGTCTTGTTTACTAGGACAATGATTCCAGCGTAAAGTAGTAGTTGTACTATCATATTCAACCGTATTCTGCGTATGTTTTTTGACTTTAGGTGACGTTTCATCTTTTCTAGATTCCAATAATTACCAAACCTATAGCCAAGCGTGAAAAGCGGTATGTATAGTCGCCAGGAGATGTTTACGAGTGCTTTTGTAAAGGATGAAAATTTAGGATTTACAGTACCCTCTGTAGTAGGGTCTTTATCTCGGAACCCTGTCCATTTATGGTGTAGATTATGAATTTCTACCCAAGAAGTAAAGGGGATTAACGAGAGGAAACCCATGACGTGGCCAAATCCTTGATTGGCCCATTTAGATTTGAAAAAACTCATGTGACCGCATTCATGGAGCAGAATAAAACATTGAAAGAAAAATATACCGAGAAGTAGCTGTGAGAGGATATAAGAGATTGGGGAGTGTAGCGCTGTATGAAGCAACACAGCTAGTCCAAACTCGGTGAATGGTATGACCAGAGAAACGAGTGCCTTGGTATTTGAGGGGCGCTGCTTGTGGATGACTTTTTTCATATACTCTCCGTGCTATGTTTGATGTTATAGAACTCAACAAATTTGAGTCGCATTTCAACTACTTTCTGTTCAATATTTTCAGATGTCCAATTCTTTATTGACACGGATTCCATTGTACATACTTCCATAACTCCTCCTGATACTGATGTGTAATTATCGAGGTTGTCGTAGTTTTTCGGGATATAAACGAACATCGGTAATATATTTAACTTTCCAGCTAGGGCCATCCTATACACTCCACTATTGAATTCAGCGATGCCGTTAATATAGTCATGTACGCCTTCAGAAGATCCTGCAAAACTCATAGGTTTCTTTTGGAGACGTTCTTCAAGCCGCTCAAAAAACCGAGCTCTGCGTTTCGGATGTTTTTTCTGTGGAACGTAAATGACGCCCATTCCGAAAGCAGTTAACGTTAAGGGTATGAGTTTAAGGGTTTTTTCAGAGAGTAAAAATGGCACGTTAAGTCCAAGAGCTGTTAACGAGAAGATGTCTAGCAAGGAGTTATGGTTAAATGTGATAAATGTGGGTTGATGAGGTAGCGTGTATTTATTTGGGAGAACAAGACGGAACCCTAAGAATCGGAGAATAAGTTTTGACGAAAGTACAGTGAGGACCTTACGGTTGAATGGAACGAGTCCGCCAAAAGAAACAAGACGTAGGGTAGTTGAGACGATCCCGAATATCGCGAGTATCAGAAACGTAACCGTTATTTGGTATACGATTTTCATGATTTACTACAGACTACGGTTTGCATAGATAGATTTAGTTTTTTCTGGAACCACAGGATTGGGGATAAAAGGAATTGTCCCAAGAAGTATGGGAAAACTATTTTATCCAAGTTCAATCCTTTCCCAAGCGTTCTGAAATAAGTTCCTGTGAAAATGTAAAAGTAGGCAGGGAAGGCTCCATAGGGAAGGTAATGGTCGATCTTGTAATCGTGTTTATGAAGAATATTTACCAGATTTTTTTTATCGTAAAGTGCTGTGTGCTGCGGAGCTTGAATGCCGGGCCATTTGGATTTAAAGAGCTTGAAAGTGAGTGAGTCAAGTCTCGGCACTTCGATGATTAATAGTCCACCGGGTTTTAGCAATGATTTGGCATATTTTAAGGTTTGATTTGGATCGTAGTCGTGCTCGAAGAAGTGCCACATGGTGATAAGGTCAAAGGATTGCTTGGGTAGATCTTGCTCATAGAATAGCCCTTCGTGAAAGTCGATTTTTTCAAAGTCTGGATAATCTAGGTTTTCCTTAAAATCGACACCACTTATCTGGCACTCATACTTTTTGTTGAGATGAAGTAAAAATGTTCCCACGGCACAGCCAACATCTAAAACTCGTGTGTTTTTATCGATTGTCATATAGGATCGTACGAGTTTTTCTTTTTCGCGGTCATGCTTGCTCATGGCGTGTTCATAGAGGGGGGTTAGGATTCCCCAATTCTTCTTTTTGCGGTGAGCGATATATTCGGTATCATAAAACTCTTTGATTCCGCTAATTGAGATCCTCGGGTTTTGGTATACTAATTCGCAATTATTACACTTAACGTATTGAAATTCACCATCCTTTCCTGTTAGGTCTTCTTCGCCCTTCAAGAAGAAGGCACTTTCGTTTGAACCGCATTGGTAACAGTTTACAGATTCGAAATCAAAATGATCCGGGTTTACAAAGGCCTTGATGTTCAATATGGGGTCAAATTTTGTCATGCTAAAATGCTGTGTTGGTGAGGATGTATAGAAAAAGAAGGAGGTACCTAGTTTGTTTCTGCGTAGTCAGTAAGGCCGCAATACTAAGAATTAAGAAAATAATCGAGACTTGCGAAACCCCATCAATGAAATAGCATAGGGCATAAGCTGTGATTAATATGGGCAAAGCGGTGATCTTGCTGATGATGTCTTCATCGCGGTATTCTATTAGCATGAAAATCAGAAAAAGACCTAAGATTGCGTAAGCGTCATGGCTGCCAAGTGCTAGCACAGCAAAAGGGTATTTGAGAAGCGGAAGAAGGAGACGGATTTTTCGAAATGGAAAGAGAAAATAATAGCTGATTTCGGATAGAAATAAGAAGGATATGAGCAAAATAGCTTGCAGTCCGTCTTGGAAGGAAATAAGAAGTGTGAATCCTATGTATAGTGCATAGAAATATCGCTTTAAACTTACTGCGGTGGTGGAAAACGCATACGACCTGTTGGGTTTGTGTTGATCAATTTTTGAATTGGCAACATCATCATATAACCTGAACAATATAAGGAATGCCAATACTCCGACACTTTCCGCTAAGCGATGACCGTTTAGCGCAAATGAACCGTGTGCAAAACATACGAGTGCATAGGCTAGTGCGGCCCAGTTCAATAGCACAATCCGTTCTTTCATATATGTAAACAGATCAGTCATCAATAAATTTTATGGTTCCAGTATCAGCATCTAATTGGATGAGTTGTCCATCTTTTATGCGAGCGGTCGCACTGGGAACTCCGACGATGGAAGGAATTCCAAACTCTCGTGAAACGATTGCGCCGTGAGAGAGCATACCGCCTCGTTCCACAATCAAACCACTGATTAGAGGAAAAACCACAATCCAACCTGGATCTGTTTGTCTGGTAACCAGGATGTCCCCTTTTTTCAGTTTGTATGCCTCGGATATGGACTCAATGACACGTGCACGTGCAGTCACTTTTCCACCGCAAGCACTCATGCCCTTCATCAGATCATCTTCGCTATTTGAATCCTCTTCATTTTTTGTGCTTACGACCAGACCGTTTACGGTGAAAAACTCGTCAGGAAAAGATTTTTCGCACTCTTGCTGATAGTGCCTTTTACGTAAAGTTATTTGGTCTAGGTTCGCCTGGGGTAAGATTGATGAATATTCTATCAGTTCGGTGATTTCTATGTAGGATAGGTAGAGTAAGTCATTGGAATCCGCAAGTAAATTGCGCTTTTGAAGTTCGCTGCCAATTTTCCTGATGACTTTTTTGAATTGGTAATAGAGTTGTGCTTGCTTTAGTCGAGCGCGTTCCCTAGAACTTATGCCACGCATCGCGTTCCGGATAGAAAGGTCTACGAGTCCATGAAAGAAAAGGGCTACGGGGAACACGATGCCGTATTTTGTCCAAATCTTCCTAATAAACCGTTGCCTAATTTGCTTTGCTTCGTCTGCGGTGGCAGCGATTTGAAGAGCGGGATCATGTTCATTTATTTCGTCATATTGTTTGAGAAGTTGGATGAACGCTACTGGATTATCACTGAAGTTATCAGCCGTAAACATGAGTTCGCCCGAACATCTGAAACCCCAATTTTCCAGGTAGGAATGGATCAATTCAATCGCTTTGTATTCTTTGGATTTGGATGCATAAAGTTTCCAGAATTGATCAGGCTCCATATCCTGAAAATCAGTATATAATATAACGTCTTTTTTAGTGATTTTCAAGATTTCGTGAATGAGCAAAACGGGTTTGGTACTCACAAGGTTTGGAATAGACTGAATAAGTTGATTATGAATTCCAATAGCTTCCTTTCCATAAAATTTTGAGCAGAGCTTTCCCAAGAGTCCGTGGTGAAGCATGGCAAAAAAATCGGCAAGCGAAGCCTTGTACCAACTATGCATCCGAATTTCGATAAACTCGTGAAACGCCGTTTTTAATTCATCTAATGAAATGGCTTGCTCGGATTTGAAGACATATCCTTGAACGCGATTTTCGAATAGTGCCACTTCACGACCTAATTTCCTGTTGTGTTTAATGACGCTTCGAACAAAAGTAAATTTTTCTATGAATGGTACTTTTTGATCGTTCAGGGATTCGTCTTTATGTCCAACAAAATTATTGAACGATCCTAGTAATTGTTTCGCAAATGGCGAACTGTAAAATATGTTATATATGCTCGACATGTTATAATACATACCGCCTCCAAATACACCAATAACATTTGCGAATGAAGATTCGAGTCGTTGAATACGTTCTTGTGGAATCTGGAATAGTTTCGACAGATTTTTGAAATAGTGGTAGTAAGAATCCCGTGCAATACTGTATAACAATGGACTAATCGCGCTAGGGTAATTTTCGTTTACATTCGTGTTCGACCAATGTACGGTTACTCCTTTGCCCTCTGTAGTTATTGGTCTTGCTTGCAAAACATAAACAATTCCATCCTTAACCGCGAATTCGATGTCCAGAGGCACGCCAAAGGAGATTTCGAGACGAACACAGATATCTACTAAAGATTTAAATGCGCCAGAATCAGTGCATTGTACGTGGTGGTCCTTTCGAATATAAGTCTTGGATTCGGGCTCTACATCACCGCTGACCAATTTCTCTCCATGCCCGGCAACATATTCGACCAATAATTCGTTATCAGCCAACGGACTACGCGTAAAGACTACGCCAGCAAAATCTGGATCAACCATTTCCTGTACGACTACAGCCATACCTTTAAGGTGATGACCAGAGGTGTTTTCATATGCTTTAACACTCTGTGAACTATACGATTTCCAGCATCTCAGTGTATTTTCATATACAGAGTTTAGATCAGGAGCGGAGCGGTAAGACTCTAGTTGCCCAGCAAATGAGTTTTCGTCTGAATCTTCCCCAATAGCCGAACTTCGCACCATAAGCGTAACCGCATTGAGTGATTTAAGTGCATTTTCAAGAACTTCCTTAAAGTGGTCTATGTTTAACCGTTCCTGCTGAAATGCTTCGAACCAACCTTTATGAATAACGAAGCCATTTGGTACGTTTTCACCGTATTGAATTAATCGAGATAGGCTAGCCGCCTTGTTGCCAAATTCGGACGGGGAGAGAGACTCTTGTAGTGTAATCATACGGTTAAAAGCTCTTTTTTATCCCTGAAATAACTAAGATTACAGTGGTTGTTATGTGTATGAAAAGCAAGAGAAAATACATCCAGAGTGCTTCTCCAAATGTTACAAAGCCCATAATGGCGTGAACGAAGCTTAAACCTATTGTGGAGTCGGATTTATCTAGCCACCAAAAAAAGTATTTGAACCGTTGATGGGTGCCTCCTGGTGGAATGTTCACTAATCTCTTGAGAAGAGAATTGGGCAATTCGAAAAAAAGGTAAAAAAACCCAAGCAATGCCCCGTACCAATAAGGTATTTCTATAGGAACGGTTATGAATCGAATAAAAGCTAAAAAGATCAAGGCATTTACAATGGTTAGAAAAAGGAAGCCTCGATAGGTTTTGTTTCGACCGAATAAACGAATGGAAATCGGAATATTGAGCTCTTCTAGTAGGCTATATTTCACAACCACCATATGAAGGGTGTTGCTCAGAATCAATGGAACAGCAATGATTAAAATATGCCAGAGAATATCAACGTTCATCTCTTAAGATTTTGAGCATTTTTAAAGCTACGTTTAAAACTCGATTCGAGAAATCATATTTCATGATCACTCCAGCGACTTCATAAAAAGATAATCGCGTCGCGATATAAGTCTCTAGGGAATAGCAAAGTGCCTCGAACCAAGGGTTGTTCTCAGATAGGTCAGCGACTATATCACTGTAAAACCCGAGATATCGAACAAGGTCTTCTCTGGTAAAGTCCTGCGGTAGAACGAAGCTTAGAAACTCTACGATATCTCTTGTCGGAAAATCTACAACAGCGAGCTCTAAGTCGTAAAAAACAGGCGTGCCATTCTTCCTAATAGCGATGTTTCGTGAATTGAAATCGTTGTGAATTATAGTTTTTGACAGCTTGATATTCTTTGCAATTCGCGACCAATTTCCTAGATTCATTTGAATACTACGAAGCATCTCGCGATTGATAATGTGCCCACCTTCCAAAATGGTGATATCCAATAATTTGCGATACAGAGGAATGTAGCGCGAGGCATCAAATTCTTGTACTTCTGGTAAGTGCTCGTTTCTCAGAGAGGAGTGAAACCCCTTCAAGGCGCATAACACAGATGATATATCCGCATCACTCCATGCATTTGGATTATTCTCGCTGTTGACGATACGCAGTTCCGAATAGTCGAGGAACTCCTGCATAAAGAGGTAGATTTCTCGCTTCGTATTAACGAGACTCCCCTCAAATCGTGGTATATACTCGAAACCAATTTCCGCAAGCTTCTGGTAAATTTTTATATCCTTAATATGTGCGTTTTGGTACTCTAGTTGAGTGCCGTATTTCTTAATTAGGTCGGCCAATTCCGTATCAATCGATGAGGCCATTAAATGCAACCCCTTAACGGTTTCTACATCCAAAGCTTTCGACTTGAGTAATAGTTTTTCCGAGTAAACCTCACCATTTTCAAGTTCATGATTTCGCTCAACTGGAATGAAGCCGATCATTTTTTTGCTGGTGCGGTTCGCTATAACCGTCAAGATGCCATTATCTAATGTGTCATTTTCTAAAACTCTAAATGAAAAAAGGTTATTACTGTTCCTTTCACCGGCAACTTCAGATAAGAATTTTGTTGTCAATTCGGATTTTAAAAGCCATTGAACTGGTTTATTGCGCCCTAGTTTTTCATGTGCCTTAGCGAACTCGCCACTAACAATTGCAGCGTAGGTGGAAATCTCTAAGCCCATGGCAAATCCGGCGATCAGCTTAGCGAATCGCTCTACTTTACCTGATCCTAAACACCCCATCATATCCAAGGCTTCTGACTGCATTTTCAAGTTAGTGCCACCTCCAACCGTACCAACCACCAGATTAGGTAGGGTAAGCTGAAGTTTTAGTCCACCTTCCACACAATCGAGTTCCAGAAAACCAACTGCAGATTCATGCACACAGCCTATGTCTTGACCTGTTGCTACGAAAAATGCAGCAATGGCGTTGGCTACGTTGATGTTGTAACCTACCATAGATTCTTCCTCTGCGAAAGATTTCGACGGGCCGAAAAATCGCTCCATCTTTTCGGAAGTCGTGCGAAGCACCTTGTTTATGACAGCTTCAGGCAAGAAGCAATTCGCAACCACTCTAATACCTCGTCCATGGGTAATATTATATTGGGATATTTTTTTGTCTGCGGCACCATTCCCCTCAATCACATAGTCGATTGGCGATATGTCGAATTTTTCTTTAAACACATCGACAAGATGCATAATTGCATGCCAAGAACAAGTTGTAGTCATGTTTTGACCCGAAGCATCGCCCGTTGAAAAAACGAGTTTGAGATGGACATTCTTACCTCGAACGAATCGTTCGATAGTCCGTAAATCTGCATGGTTCGAATATTTTTTGATCAGTTGGGCCACTTTCTCCTCTTCCGTCTTCACGAAAGCTTGAAAAGTATGTGCTTCTTCTTCAGTTTCGAATAAAAATAAAGGGGAACGCACCATTTTTTGCCAAGTAACTTCAGCCTCAAAACCTCCCCCGTGACTAATAGCTTTAGCTCCTCTGTTCATGCTGGCAACGAGTGCACCTTCAAGCGTACCCACGGTTGCATACACTAATTCTTCTTGTGCCTTGTCCTTAAACAACATTGGACCGACCACTCCTAAAGGGATTTCTACAGAGCCGATATACGATTCTATGTTGTTTTGAATTTCGCTCAGTTCCAGCTTGGAATACTTAATGTTCTGGATGGAGATGTCTTGCTGCTCTAAAAAGGCTTGACGCATTTCAATGGCACTTTTTACAACAAGTCCTCTTCCTGGAATTACTGGTAGACGGGAAGGTTCAGTATTTATTTTTCTATGCATTCATTAAATACGTTTATGTAGTTTTTTGAAATGTAAATAGATTGTCTACCAATTTCATCATTGACCAACCTCTCATGAACCTTTGGAAGGTTGTATTGTGGTATACTGGGAAACATGTGATGTTCGCAGTGGTACGCAATGTTTTTAGGAGAGAGTAGGAGTCTAGAAATGAAATTGTGCTTCGTTGTTCGCGTTTGCATCTCTAGGGGTTGATGCTCAATACCTGAATGCTCAGCTATCCGTCGCCACCTATTGATGAGTTGCGTCCAAGAGATGAAGGGAACGAACCAGTACTTTAAAAGCAGCATTTCGTGATCGAAATAGATAAACCCACCAAGGAAAATGATGTAGAAGGAAACTCTAGCGAACTTGTATCTCCTGCTGGACTTCGGTTTGCCCGATGCAACTGATTTGCCCGACATCACTCGAAAAGTTTCGAAAACACCAAGCCCGGAAAGTTGCCTCATGACGATTTTAAGAAAGCGATTAATGGGCATTGGGAATTGCCAATTCTTATCCGTTTTAGCAGTATAATCTGGGTCTTCATCCGTATTTAGACATTGATGGTGTTTGAGGTGTTTTACTTTATATGATTTCATGGAAACGATCACCGGCCAAGCGCAAAACACCTCACCAACTATGTCATTGATCCTTTTGTTTTTTGAGATTAAACCGTGAACAGACTCATGCATTAATAATCCTAAAGCGAGATACCTTGCACCAATAAAGACAACGGTGATTATATAGATGCTCCAATGAAAATAAGTTTCACAAAGAAAGGCTGCGATTAATATCATAGCCCATTCTTGAATGACTGAAAAAATCCCTTTCCACGTTTGGATGTTAAAAAATGGACGCAGCTCAATACTGTCTAGAATGAGATGAATTCTATCGTTATAGGAGGTTTTTGAATTTACGATGGTATGTAGTTTAGGATTCTAAATTATGTTTCAAGTTAAATGGTAATTTCTTAAAGTGGAATACTTCGACACTATCTACTCTATTAAGGTGAGGTTAGTTATTTGCTTATCCGAAGAATAAAATCTCGATTACAGACTTTTACCAGTGATGAATCTAACAGTATTTGATTAAAAAAAAATACTTTTGATTCAATATTGAGATATGTATATCGCAGATATAGATTTATAGCATCCAACTGGTTATGGC
>Ga0209713_10000546_pt1 | contig 21285 bp, 12 predicted proteins | sample ArcOceMetagenome_3_FD_187444 | JGI IMG/M metagenome (GOLD analysis project Ga0209713, IMG submission 187444) | Marine eukaryotic phytoplankton communities from Arctic Ocean - Arctic Ocean- Svalbard ARC20M Metagenome (SPAdes) (version 2) | ecosystem: Environmental > Aquatic > Marine > Oceanic... | reverse complement strand
CCCCCACCGCCCCCGCCATCGCCACCACCGCCGCTGCCCTCGCCACCCCCGCCGCCGCCCTCGCCGCCGCCCCCGCAGCCCTCGCCACCGCCCACGCCGCCACCACCCGCACCGCCCCCGCCAACGCCACCGCCGCCACTGCTGCCGCCACCCTCGCCGCCACCGCCTACGCCACCTCCGCCCTCGCCATGCCCACCGCCGCCGCCGCCGCCGCCACCGCCGCCGCCGCCGCCGCCACCACCGTCACCACCGCTGCCGTCGCTTCCGCCATCGCCGCCCCCGCCATCGCCGCCGCCCCCTTCCCCGCTCTACCCGCCGTTCGTCCCGCCGCCCTTCACCCCGCCGCCACCTCCTCTGTTGCCCCCGCCGTCGCCCCCGCCGCCCGCACCGCCAGTCTTGCCACATCCTCCAGCGACACCACCGCACCCTCCGGGCCTTGCGCCGTACCCGCCGCCACCCTCGCCACCGCCGCCCTCGCCGCCGCCTCCCTCGCCACCTCCTCCCGCGGCCCCTCCACCCACGCCACCGCCGCCCTCGCCGCCACCACCGTCGTACCCGCCGCGACCCTCGCCGCCGCCGCCCTCGCCTCCCCTGCCCACGCCTCCGCCACCGTCCCCACCGCCACCGTCCCCACCGCCACCGCTGCCGTCGCCGCCCCCGCCGTCGGCGCCGCCGTTCAAGCCGCCGCTCCCCTCGCCGCCGCCGCCGTCACCGCCGCCGGCGCCGCCGCCGCCGGCGCCGCCGCCGCCGCTGCCGCCGGTGGCGCCCGACCCTCCTGGCCCGCCACCTTACCCGCCACAGTCCGCACCCGTTCCTCCGCCGCCCTCGCCACCGCCGCCGACCCCGCCGCCCGCGGGCCCGCCGCCGCCGACCCTCCCCCCGTCGCAGCCGCCGCCGGCCGAGCCCCCATCGCCGAACCCACCGCCGCCCAGCTTCCCGCCCGCGCTGCCGGACGGCGTCCCTCAGCTGCCGCCGCCGCCGCCCTCCGCCCCTCCGCACCCGCCGCCGTCGCCACCGCCGCCGCCACCGCCGTCGGTGCCGCCGCCGCAGGCGCCCATCCTCCTCGGCGACGACGAGTCCAACATTGGAGTCAGCAGCACCTCGACCTTCGGTGGTCTCGAGACCGACTACTGGCTCGCCATCGGCGCGGTGGCCGTCGCGCTGCTCACGCTGTGCGCCGCCGCCTACGTCGTGCACCGACGGCTCAAGCTGCACGCGCGCAAGGACAGCAGCAGCGGCACGCGCGGCCGCGGCCGGTCGCTGGAGGAGCTCTCCGCGAACGCGAGCGGGCCCATTTTGTCCGCGCCCGCCGCCGCCCCGCCCGGCTCCAAGAAGGATCGGATGAACCTCGGCAAGATGGGCAGCAGCATCGGCCTCGCACTGGTGTCGGGGGTGGACGAGAAGCAGGACAAGGACGAGTTCTTTGGCGCCTCGCAGATGCGGCCCAGTGGCGGGATGCAGCTGCACAGGGAGGCGTCACGCGGCACCGGCCTCTTGTCGGCAGACAGCCGGCAGCAGAGCTCGGCAGACCGCAGCTCGCGTGGCCGCCCCGTCGGCACCGGCCTCAGGAGCGAGTTTCTGTGATGATGAGGATACTTTATGGCTGCTGGAACGCCTGACGCGCAGCTGGAACACAGCAGCTTCCCCGGGATTCGGTCGGATTTGTGATGCGTTACGAGCGTTGTTGGCATTGTGTGCACTCAAAGCATGAATCAAAAAGTGTTCAATTTGTTTTGAAACACACCAGTCAAAGTCTAGCTCGCGCCATCAGGGCAGTGCTGGTCTCGGCCCACGCGTCGGCGTCGCGGCCGAGGCCCAGGAGCGAGCTCGACAGCATCTGGCACGCCATGACGTGCGTGCACGGCACCAGCCGCATGTGGAAGCTCGGGTCGTCCGCGCGGCAGCTGGCCCACCGGTCGGCGCGGTGCAGCTCGTCGAAGCGCGCGGCAACCAGCAGCGTGCGCCGCACGCTGCGCGCCGCGGGTGTGTTGAACCAGTTGGGCGTCACGCGATACCTGGGCGTCGTGGCGACGATCTGCAGCTTTGCGCGCAGCCGGTCCAAGCTGGCAGACGCCGTCCCCACCGCCGTGGTACCGATCGCAGCGGCGGCTGCGCCGATCGCGGCGGTGGCAAATGGCGTCTGGCCCTGGCGAAGCGAGAGCAGAGCCGCCAGCGAGGCGGTGGCGAGTGTCCCGCTGTCTCGTTCATCAGCCGACCTCAGCCAGCCGGACACGGCTCGCAGCCCGCGCGGGACGGTCGACGGCGGCGGTGCCGCACGATACCAGGGCTCGTCGAAACCAGCAGGAGCCACGAGTACCAGCCGGTCGACGCCTCCAAACTCGGTCGTGTACCGCATCGCCATCCCACCGCCCATGCTGCAGCCGCACAGAGTGAGCGGGCAAGCGCCGTCGGTCCAGCGGGCACGCTCGAGCACGCCGCGCAGGCACGCGACCAGCACGTCGACATCCAAGGCCTCCGGCGGCACCGGTGCCGGTGAGCGCCCGTGTGCTGGCCAATCCAGCAGCAGGCAGTCGTGGCCGTAGACGGCACGGAGCTGCAGCGCGAGCGCAAGCCAGCAGCTGTGGTCCTGCAGCCAGCCGTGCAAGAAGACGATGCGGCGGCGGTCGGCCAGCCATGTTGGTCTCGGCTCTATGTCGGCCGCGCGGAGGATCAGCACGAAGAGGTCGGACTGTAGCGACGCGGCCGTGGCCTTCAGCGGCACGGCCGTGGCCTTCAGCGGCACGGCCGTGGCCTTCAGCGACGCGGTCTTCAGTGACGCGGGATTGCGCATATTGAGCGAACTTTCAGGCGTCTGCAAGTTCTGCATGCAGCATGCACACGTTCTGCTTAAACAGCTTAAACAGCTAACAGCCTAAACGGCTCGTGATGCTACCTTCGGTGTCCTTACACGCTACCTCTATCATGTCTCTGCTCACTTCGTGCCGAAGCAGGCCCAGCACTCGTTGTCCTCGGGCCCGCCGCCGTTGACAACGTTGGTGAAGCCCTGCGAATCGAGGTAGTCCTTGGCCTTCTGGCCGCGACCACCGCCACCGCAGTGCGTGATGATCGGCGCCGCCTTGCCACCGCCTGCTTCGACCAGCGCGTCGAGCTTGGACAGATCCAGCGAATCGGATGTGCGGTCGAAAGGCGCGTTGACGGCGCGTGGCCGAGCGCTCGTACCGCAGTCGCTCAGCGGCGCCTTCTCGTTACTCTTGCCGTCGCCTGGCTCGATGCTGAAGTCTGGGTTCCGCACGTCGACGACGACGAGCTTTTCGCCGGCCGTCTCAACGAAGGCCGCCAGGTCCTCCGGCTCAAGGACGCCGGGCTTGCGCCCCATGATCGCGATGGCACGCGAGCCGGCCCGAAGCAGCGGCGGCGCGACATGAGCCAGGCGCTGGGAAGGCAGCACGAATGCGAGGCGGCTGGCGGCGAGCAAGCTGAGCATGTGGTGCGCCGTGGGCGCTCTTTGTGGACACGAGATCCGGCGCGCATACTCTCGCATAGCGTACGTAGTACGGTAGAACTCACCAACCCCGGCTCAGCCTCGCCTCAATAGCCTCAATAGCCGCTATTCGGTCTGTGACCCCGGAGGTGATCCGCTAGCTAACCGCCTAAACAGCCTAAACAGTGGATAGCTAGTCTTGCAGTCTTAAATAGACCTGGGAACGAGGCCCGATGGATGGGAAGCTCACTAGATTCAATGCGTGCATCATCCGTACGGGCTCTCCTCCATCCAGTCTAGCTTGCCGGTGCGCTCGTCCACAAAGGGGGCGTAGGCGGAGACTGTCATCGCAAGCCACGTGCCCAGCTTCTTCTGAAACTCGGGCGACGTCTGGCACAGCTCGCACGCGACCATGATCTGCCCGACCCACGTATCCCTCTGGTCGGTGGTGAAACGCCGGTTCGCCTTCGGGTGGCCCTTGGGCATCGCGACCTGCTCCGACTCGGGGCGCATCGGACACTTTTTGGCGCGGCTGTGCGTCCCCATGACGGCAAACGCGCCGGAGAAGCCCCTGCCGAGCGACGAAAAGTAAGACGTGTGGAACCACAGGTCGAGGAGCGTGGCGCCGTTTCGCTTGCCGTGCTCCATGGCGCTGACGGCCGATTCGGCATGGGTCGAGTCGATGAGCACATTCATCCTCGGGTTGGCGAAAAATTGCACGTAATGCAGGCCCATGAGTGTGAAGAAGCCTTCGACGCCGCCGAGCTCCGCCGTCAGCTCCTCCCTCGTGGGAAATCCTGGTGCGATCGCACCGGTGCTGCCGCTGTCTTTAGGCGCCTTGCCTCGGTGGGCATTCGCCCAGCGGCCGAGCTCGAGCGCCTTGTCGCCGTCGGGCGTGCACACCGGGCCCTTGTACGGCACGCCGCTCGGCGGCGGCGGAAAGGAGGCTTCCGCCTTGGCCGCCATTGCTGTCATCACCGCGAGCTTTTCTCCCGTCAGTCCGGTGGGAATCCCGGTGGAGTGCTTCGCGTCGTCGCGAGAGGGCATGGCAAAGTGGAAGAGGAGGCGTCGAGATGAAGGGGGACGCGCCGGCGTGAGACGGAGGCGGCCGCTTTTTGTGTCGGGCTCGGACCGGAGAAGCCGGCCCACTTGACCCACTGGCGGCAGGCCTACGCCTGGCTGCTGCGGATCGCTCTCGTATACCCAGCAGACGCAACCTAGGCAAAAGATCGCTTCGCGCGACACGCATTCTCCCTCCCATGCCGGGCGTTTGCCGTTCCGACATTGCCCAAGTCGGCCAGCACGCCCGGGCCTGCACCGGGTGCTTTTGGTGAGAGGAGATGTGAATTACATGTATGCTCAGAGAACTATGCACAGCGGCGCGGCGTCAACTGGCGTGCGCCTCGCCGCCAGAACACGGGCCCTTCCCTATGTCCACGCCGGTCGAACGCCAGGCTGCGCTAGGCGAGCACCGGGCATGCTGCGAGTGGGTTGCTAAAACGGAGAGAATGCCGCGAGGCAGCCGATGTGGCACGCTCGACGCCGTGGCGGACGGGGCAGCGTGGCTGCATGCCCCACTGCGGAACAACACGCAGCGAGTGCTGCGCATTGCGATGAACCATGGATCTGCTGGCTTCTTTGCGTACATGCTCTACGCGCTCAACCAGCTCGTCTTCTGCCGCAGGCACGGACTGATTCCGTTTGTCGACTTCGGACGCTGCACAGTCAACGGGCATGATCACTACGCCTCTGGCGGTCAGAACCTCTACCATTCTCCCAGCCATGGTAGGAACATGTGGGAGTACTACTTTGAGCCTGTGTCCACGTATCGCGAGGGCGCACCTGGGCACGAAGTACACACACTGCCGAGCAAGATGCTCTGGCGCCTCCACCGCGTCAGCCGCAAATCTATCTATGCGCACTACCACGGCGCCTACGAGAGCAAATGGAGCGAAGGATACGACGAAGCCTGGTACCGACGAATGCGAGTCTTGGCTCACAGCGTGCTCGCAGATCACGTGCGCGTCCGACGGCACATTCTGGACATCGTCGATCGCTTTTGGTCCATGCACCTGCACGGCCGTCCAGTGCTTGGCGTGCACATGCGTGGCACAGACAAGCAGGCGGACATTTCTGGCACAGTGGTCCCACCAGAGCAGTATGTACGACATATTGACGGCTACCTGGCGTTGCATCCCAATGCATCCATCTTTGTCGCCACGGACTCGCCTGTCTTCCTCGAGCGGCTGCGCGCCCGATATCCAGACAGGCTCGTGGCGCGTGATGCACTACGAAGTGAGCGCAATGCATTCCTGGACGCAGCCGTGCCCGATGCATACCGCAAGGGCGAAGATGTCCTCGTGGACGTCCTGCTTCTGGCTCGGTGTGACTTTCTGCTCAAATGCGCGTCCGCTGTGGGCGAATTCGCCATCTACTTCAGCCCGCATCTCCACGACCACAGTGTCGACGTGCAGCTACAAGCGATCGGGCCGAGCGCGAGGTTGCACGTGGCCACAGCCCTTCGGACTCGTGGCCGCGGACATGCGCCCGAGATCCAACCGAGCAATAGCAGCGGCTGGCCGCGGCGAGGGCGTGGTTCACGAAATGGATGCAGCCCGCACGACATCGCAGGCTTTGTGCTAATCAACGCGACTGACGCGTGCTCAAACTTTCTCCGCTGCCCTCGATCTGCACACCAGCGTTGTAGGACGCGCTCTGGACTGGTCTGGCACCGCAATGTGCAGACAATCTATGGCGCCTTTCGTGAGTCCTACTCTTCGCTGAAGCTACCACGACGGGCACGACCCGCCGTCAGCGACGCATTGGCTGCAGCTGTCGCACCCTGCACCGAGAAGGAAGACCTCGTGATCAGCCGAGGATGCAACGACCCGGTCCTCTCGCCCCTGTCGGCGCTGCTGCCGCACTCCCCTGCGCCGAGGTGCGTTAGGGTGCTTGTGCTCGACGGCTGCACTGGGCTGAGATCCAACTCTGCGACAGAGCTTCCTCGTGTCGACGCACGTGACGAGCTGTTCGACGTGCGACGAATCGCCGTGCCGCCCAGTGCCGATCCACTTGCAGCTTACGCATCATGGGCTACCAGCGCGGGAATGGCGAGTACCGTCACATTCTTGCCTGTTGGGTGGCATCGAAATCTCGCGGACTGGCGTGCCTGCGCTGCACACCTGCTTTTCGGCGTGTTTGCCCCTAGCGCAAGGCCAATCGCGCTGCACCTCGGCGATGCAAAAGTGGTGAGGCTGGTCCAGGCATCGATTTCGGCTGAGACGCGCTTGGACACGCTCGCGCTGTCGCCGCGTGCTCCATCCTGCGGCAGCGAGAAACCCGAGCCAGCGAAGACACCACTGCTTGGAATGGTTGCAATGCTGCTCTCTGCGGTTGCTCGCGCCAAGGTTGCGGCGCGCCTCACACCGCCTGTCACGCTGGTCACGCCGCAAGCTGCAAGCAAAGAGCCGCCACTCCCGCTCGATTGCCTCGAGCCGGATTTCATGCAGCACAATCGAGCCCTTCTTGTCACGGCTGTATCTGGGCTCCGCTCGCAGTGCGGCCAAAAGTCGACCAGGGATGCCCACAGAATCAAGGAGCTCATCGCTCTGGCTTCTGGCACCGTCGATCACAGCGATCGGAGCACTCAGTGCCAATCTCAAGGGCTCCTGCGCACAAAGCTGCTTCCAGCAGGCTGGTTCTCGATGCTGCATGGGCTCGTCAAGCCCTTCTCTCACGCGCTGCGCTCGGCAAACACGTTGCTCACGCCCGAGCTTCGGGATTTCACTGCGGCACCCGTGTGCGACAACGGACGCCGCGACCTCGGATGCTTCTTTCGTCCCCGGTCTCCCGCTTGCGACACGTCTCCCGCGGCGGCTTCTGCCAGGCTCCTGGATCTTCAGGACCCGGATTTCGTGCGCTCTGAGTCGCCAGAGCACGCAAACGTGCTCGCCTCGGGGTTTGAGGCGCAGGGCTGGTTTTGGTGGTCATCTCAACTCCTGCGTGAGCTGCTCAGTCCGGCGCCATCACTCGCACAGGCGGTGACGGTCGCGTTGCAGGAGACAGGCCTCGGCCCTGCTCTGCTGGACGGTCCAGTGCTTGGGCTGCACGTTCGGCACGGAGACGCATGCCTCCAAGGAGAGCGCGTGCGCATGGCTCGTACGTGCTCGCCCCTGGCCGAGTACATGCAGCATGCCCGGCCGCTGACACGGGCTCTGGGAATCAGGACGATCTATCTGGCAACGGACAGCGAGAAGGTTCTTGAGGACACGCGCGACTTCCCCAATTTCCGCTTCCTTCACCTCGCCAACGTGTCTCGTTTTGGACTCACGACGCCATCCCCGACGCGCCTGTGGGACGAAACGGTAAAGCGGCGCGCCAAGCGAGCGTCGCTGGTGCAGCGGAACCACCGAGAAGCATGGATGGCGACGATTGACGCGCTGCTGCTCTCGCGCTGCAATGCGTTCGTCGGCAAGTTCACCAGCACTCTCTTTCGAACCTCGTACATGCTGCACGCCGCCACTTGCGATTGCGCGGCGCCATTCGTCTCGCTCGACGCGCCTTGGTGCTTCGACTATGGGATGCGGCGCGGCGGCAACTGGAACTTTCCGTTGGTGAGCCAAGACGGTGCAACAGTGCTGGATAATCGCTTCTGGTGCTAGTACGGGGATATGAGCAATATCAAGATACTGTATTTACGTGTAACGGCCGTTTCGGCATGCAAACGAAACGGAAATTAATACTATTACTAAACGCGACATTTGTTCTCCTCACCCGCCCCCTCGCATGCTATCAACGGAGCGACCCCTGCTGACCCATCGGAAGGCCCTTCCCTGCAGCATGCTGCAAACGCGCACCTTGACCAAGGAGATGCACCGAGCCCACTGGTGGGAGGCGAACACGAGCGCATTCACCGTGCCCATGCTGCCCGTCGCGATGATGTTGAGCATCGAGAGCGACCGCCAGAGAGCATCGAGGGCCGCGGAGGACGTGGCGGACGAGTCCACCTGGTGGTCGGGCCACAATAGGTTGGAGATCTGGACGACCGCGCCGGGGATGCGCAGCAGGACGAAGGCGGAGAGGTAGCGCATCACGCGCCACTGGAGCTTCTCCACCACCTCGTGCGCATGAGGGCTCTCGGCCGGAGGGGGCTCCGCCGCGCAGCTGTCCGCAGGCATCAGGCACTCGCGGGGCGAGGTCACCGCAGCGGAGACTCGCAGTGTCGCGCGGATGTGCATCCGGATCGAGAAGTAGCAGTAGCACACGTACACGACGGCGAGGCCGCACGGCACCCACGTGACCAGCCGCCACGGGTTGTCGGATGGCTCAAACCAGCACCACGTCCCGTGGTGAATCGGCTGGTAGGCCATGCCGCCCCCGACCCACGGCAAGGATGCGAGCGCGAGCGGCGCGCCCCACGCGATTACATGCAGGCGAGGCAAGAGCGCCCACACTCTTTCCACCGGCACGCTGCGCACGAGAGACAGCTGCAGGAGCCGAGCGAAGGCCGCCGTCCACGCAAAGCTGCACAGAAGGGCATACTGCCCGATCCAGCCCGTGAGCGCGCAGTTCCACGGCCCCCCGATCACACTTCTCGTGAGCGTCGGCCAGAGCATCATCAGCGCGTTGGCGGCGTCGGACAGCCCCAGCATTGCGAGCAGGTGCAGCGTCGGTCTTCTCGGGATGAGCAGCGTCGCCGAGATGGTCATGCCGAGCGCCGCCACGACGCTGACGCTGGACGTGATGATCGCCACGTAGTCCTCCGCCGTGTGGATTGCGCTGTGAGACCCCATTAGTCTGATGCCGAGTGCCGCCCCGACCAGCGGAGTTTGATGCCGAGCGCCGGAGTCTGATGCCGAGCGCCGCCCCGAACCGGTGCGAGACCCGTGCAATCGTCGTCTCGTCAAAGTTACGATCGATGCGCTGGTGAGGGGTAACACCACTACATCACGCCGAAGACTCAACCTTGCGCAGCTCTGCCAGCGCCGGCTCCAGCCACCGGTCCACCACATTTTCCGACCCATACCACCGCTCCGTTGGCAGCGTCGTGCCCGCCTCGTTAATGCTGTGGAGGACGCCGTCGAGCGTGAGCTGCAGCGCGCCGGGCAGGTGAGCGCAGCCGACCGGGATGACGCCGTCGCCGATCGCTTCGCCGTCACCCGCGAGTGCCTGGGTTAGGTTAGGGTTGGGGTTGGGGTTAGGGTCAGGGTCAGGGTTAGGGTTGGGGTTAGGGTGCTCTGCGCGCCTGGTAGTTTGTGAAGGCCACGCGCGCGGCGGAGCCCTCTCCGCGTCGCGCGTAGAGCTCGTCGGCCTCGCTGCGCGCGGTTCCCGCGAGCAGCTCCCGCGCGGGCAGCGTCGGGTCGGACGGCTCGACGCCCGTCGAGCCGTCCGGGCGCGCGGCGTTGCCCTGGATGGCTGCGCCCGCGACCGTCACGTAGGCGATGCCCGCGGAGGCCGAGACCAGCGCAAGGCCCTTGTTGGCGAGGTGGGCCCCCGGCATCGTCCGGTCGCAGTGGGCGAGCGCGCCGCGCGTGGCGCACGGCGGGCTGCCGGCGGGCGGCGGGAAGTGAGGCGCACCCAGCGTTACGAGCCCACAGACGGCGTCGCGCGCCTGGAGCGTCGTCGAGGTCCCGCCGTCGCCCTCCTCGGCCGTCATGTCCCATGTGCCCTGGTCGAGCGTGGCGCGCGCGAGCCAGCCGCCAGCAGAATGACCGATGACCAGCACGCGCGCGCCACCGCAGCGCTCGCTCGCCGCGGCGATCGTCTGGCGCGCGCGCCTCAGGTACCAGCCGTACGCCAGTGAGTCGGGCTTCTGCTTGCCGAGCCAAAAGTCCGCGTCGAAGAGGCCGCCTGCCACTCGAAGCCACTCCCAGCGCGGCAGGTCCACGACGGTCACATCCTCGAAGCCACGTCGTGCCAGCACGGCGCAGAAGCCAGCTTCCTCGGGCTGGTTGAAGGGCGTCTTGTAGTCGACGTCGGCGTTTCCGAAGCCCGGGAGGATGACGACGGGTGGCCGCTCAGCCGACGCGAGGACGGTGCGCGCTCTTCTGCCGTGGCTAGCACCGCGCTGTGGAGCAGCGAGCAGCGAGAGGCATGGGACCGATGCGAGCCACAGCATTAGCTAAAGGACGCCGCTGTGTTGCGCACAAGAGTTTAGCTCGTGATTTGACCGCCGTGTGTGCAGCGAACTTCGCGCCGTGTTGGCAAGATTTGCGTTGCGATGCCCTCTCGTGTCGACGAGCGCTGCGCCGCTCGATGCACCGCTCTCGCCAGCAGCCTAGCCGACTGCCTCCACGGTGGCCAGTCCAGCTGCTCGCAGCAGCGCCAACGCTGGAGGAGCTTCTGCGTGACCAACTCGGCCTGCAACATGACCGGGGCCGACCCTCTGTTCTTTTCTCCTTCTCGTGCTCGGCCGCGTGGTGCAATCAATAGGCACGGCGGTGACTGCGACGCGCTGATAGATCGAGTAGCACTTTTCTGCGCACCAGCGAGACGGACGAGGCAGGGCGTGCGCGATGGGCCTCGCTTTGCGGCGACTCGGTGGCCGTGGCGCGTGAGGCCGAGGCCAATGACCAGGGCCGAGCAGACAGATCCGAGGCGATCACCGCCGCCTACCGACAGCCGCGCGGCGAGACAGCATTACCCGCTCAGCACGGTCTCGTTGCAGCCACGGTGATCGGCCTCCTCGGCGACGGCGCAATCGCTCAGCTGGTGCGCGACAGCCCCTTCAAGCTCACCGCCAGCCTCGTGGGCGTCGCGTGCGCCACAATCTTTTGGCGAGAGTCGGCCAACCCGGCGACCAGCCGGATGCGGCTGCTCCACACTCGCATCTACGGGCAAGGAGTTGCTGTCGTGACGACGGTGTGCGTCTTGGGGATGGCGGAGGTTTTGGACAGGGGTGCGACTGCGTCCAGCAGGCCATCCGGCTGAATTGTTAGACGTTAGAGCTAAAAATAGGAGGTTTTGGACAGGGGTGCGTCCAGCAGGCCATCCCGGCATCCGGCTGATTGATTGTCTAGAGAGCTAAAAAATAAAGTAGGTCACAAGTTCTAAATCGAGCTCTCTGACGACGAGACGAGGCGATCGATCCCAGCTAGATGAGGTGCGCTCGGGCGGCGAGCGGCTTCACGAGCACGAGCCACACGTTGAACGCGAAGGCGGCGCTGCCAAAGGCGAGCACGGCGCCGACGGTCGTGCTCGACGAGAAGAGGGTAGTGTGCGGCGTGGCGCGTCCCGCCGCCCCCCACCGCTTGACCGAGGCGCGCATCGCGGCGAGCTGCAGCGCCGCTGGGACGAAGAAGACGATCGCGAAGCCAAAGAGGCCGCACAGCGAGAAGAGGAAGGCCGTGTCGCTCACGAGGGCGGTGCACAGCAGCGGCGGCAGCGCGCAGAGCGCCGCCGCGACGCGCACCGAGCGCAGCCGCCCCCACGAGCGCGGCAGCAGCCCGACGAGGTTGGAGGCGAGCACGTTGTTGAAGAGCGGGAAGGCGGCCGTCGTCGTGAGCAGCGGGAGGAGCATCACCCAGCGCGAGACGAGCGTCGCCCACAGCGGCGTCGGCTCGCCGCGCGCCGCGCCGCCGCGGAAGCTCCCAAAGTTGAGCGTGATCAGCGGCTTGGTCTGCGCGCCAAACAGCAGCGCCGCCGAGCAGCCGAGCAGCAGGTAGAGGCCGCAGCACGTGCCGATGGCGGCGCCCACCGCCGCGCGCGTCGTCGCGGGCTGCGCCGCGGCGCGCACGAGCGACGGGATCGACTGCTGCAGGATGAAGGAGAAGAGGAACGTCGCGAAGGCCGGGCCGAAGGCGGCGGGGTCGATGACCAGCGCGCGGAAGGCCGCCTGCGGGTCACGGTCACGTGGCGCCGCCGACGCCGCACGGAGCGCCACCGCCGCCGCCGCCGCCTCGCCAGCGTCGTCCTCGGCGTCGTCGACCCGGACGGCCTGCTCGTCGCTCTCAAACAGCTCCCAGCCCGCGCCGCCGCCGCCGCCGTGGCCACCGCCACCGCTGCTGGCGTGGCCGTGGCCGTGGCCGTGCGTGTCGAACAGCCCGAGCACGAGAAGGACGCACATGAGCGCGAGAGTGCCGAGCGTCGCGACCGCGAGCGGCGGCTGGACGACGGCGGTGCCGCCGAGGGTGCACAGCGGCAAGAAGACCGCGGCGCACAGCAGCAGCAGCAGCAGGTGCAGGTGGGTCTCGACGGCGCCGCCTCCTCCTCCGCCTCCGAGCATCGCGCCGGCGCACGTCGTCCAGATCGCGCAGCACGCCCACATCGCGGCGATGTGGAGGCAGCAGATCGAGACGATCCACAGGCTGCGCGCGCGCCATCCGAGGAAGAGGTTGCACAGCTGCGACACCTCGAGCGCCGAAATGTCCGCCGGCACAGACCAGTCGGGCAGCCGCCGGCCGCGCCTCTTCGCCTCGCGCGGCGCGGCGGGCGCGGGCGCCGTGGCGTCGGCGAGCGAGGAGGTGGTGACTCGCCGTCTCGGCATGACCTCGTCGGCCGTCGTTCGGCGCGAGATGCCGTCTGGGACGACGTCCTCACCACGTGCGGACGAGTCGTGCTCGTGCTCGTGCTCGTGCTCGACCGCGGCGGCGCGGGGCGCTATGGCGGCGATGGCGGCGGCGAGTGGCGTGGCGACGGCGGACGCGACGACGGCGCCCTCGGTGGCTCTGCTCGGACTGGAGACGACGACGGAGGGTGGCAGGGCAGGCAGCACTCCGGCCACCATCTCAGCGGCCGCGCGAGCCCGCGCCTCGGCGTCGGTCGTGGCCTGCGGCGTCGACGGAGGCTTCAGCCACGATGCCAGCGCGCACGAAGCGAGCGCGTCCGCCATGGTGGCGCCGTGCCCAGGCACGATCGGCGAGGCCTGCTCGGGCACGCTCACTTGCGGCTGCGCACGACGCGCTGACGAGGGAGAGGCGACGTCGGCCGCCGCTTCCTCCCACTGCCCCACAAACGACGGCACCAGCGCGCTCGTGAGGTTGGGCGCGACGTAGACTTGGTGGAGCGCCGCCTCGTCGCCCTCGGCCGCCTCGAAGAACGAGTCTGGGAGCGCCTGGAGTGCGGCGGCGAGGTCCACCGAGAAGGACGCGCTCTTCTTGAGCGCCGGCGGCTTGGATCGATCCGCCCCGGCCGCCTTGTCGAGCCACGACGACGTCGAGCCGCCCAATGAGGTCATGGCCGATCGGCTGACCTGGGCGGTGGGCGTGGCCGTGGAGGCCGGGCTGTGGATCGAGCTGAGGATGTGGTTCTCGCGGCTCGGGCTGAGCACGTCCTCCTCCTCCTCCTCGTCGCCGACCGCCCGACTCGCCGGCATCAGCTGCAGCGGCAGCAGCTCGCGGTGCTTGCCGCGCTGGTACAGTAGCACGCCCTCGTACGCTCGCTGGTGGACGACACGCACTCCATGGTGCGAACCAGTGCGCCACGACCGATAGGCGGCTCGATACTCGTCGAGCTTGCGCTCGCCACGCTCGAGCAGAGGCTCGTTCAGCGCCGACGAGCGGCAAAAGCCACTGGCTGGCGGCAGCACGCTCACCTCGCCGTTCTCGTGCTGCACCGTCCGGTACTGTTGCGAGCGTGACAGCTCGTTCTGCAGCGCGTTTGCACGATCGCCGACCTCCAGCAGCCACGACGAGGTGAGAAAGGACAGCAGTCCCACGACGACCAGTGACACGGCCGAGGCGATGATGCCCGCGGTCGCGATCGCGTACGGCAGGCCCAGAACGCCCGCGCCGAGCACGAAGTTGACCACCATCGTGAAGATGGTGGCGGGAGAGGCGAGCCCGTCCATGGCGTCGGCTGCAGGCGTCGGCGTGGTTAGCTCTCGCGAGAGATGATGAGAGGGCAAACATGCTGTGCTGGGAGGTATTACCAACGCACGAAGATGACGAAGTGCTCAACCGGCGTCGCGCGTTTGCTACGAAAACTTAGATAGATAGATAGATAGATAGGGATTTGCTAGGCGTGGCGACTCAGTTGCACTCGCGAGAAGACACATATTGAACAGAGAGACATACACTGTATGACAACGTACGACCCACTAAGACTGTATGTATCCGTACTGTGGTGAAAACGTCTCCTCTCACGGGATGACGGGGTTCCCATTCGTATCGACGGGGTTCCATGCGGGCAGGTGGTCCGACTGGCTCGGCACGTCGGTGCGCGTGGCGTAGGTGCCACCCGAGTAGCCCGTCCAGTAGAGGTTGATGCTCGCGTTCATGTTGTCGGTCGTGTACTGCCGGCCGTTGAGCGTGACCTCGACGCGGTTTTCGCCGTCGATCCACAGGTCGGACCAGCACTGGATGCAGTCGTGCTGCTCGTCGTACACGGCGACGATCGGCGCGTGCGGCCCGATCTGGCAGCGGTAGTCGGTGCCGCCGTTGAAGCCCGCGCCCCACACGCGCACCATGATGTAGCCGTCGATCGGGTGCGTGATCTTCTGCTCCTGCCACGAGCCGTACTCGCCCTGCACGCCGGGCACGCTGAGGCGCGTGACGCGCGGCGGCGCGTAGTACGAGAAGACGCCGCCGTCGGTCGAGAACTGCTGGCCGTTCTGGCTCAGCTCGAGCGCGACGGCACCGAAGCGGCGCGGCGGCGAGGCGCAGACGAGCTCGGTGGGCGAGAGCGACGTGACGTTGGTCGTGTCGCCGTCCCACCTGCACAGGTTGCGGAAGGACGACTGGAAGGAGGCGCCGGTGACGGTGACGAGCACGCCGCCCTCGGTGCTGCCGCTCGCCGGGCTGATCGACCAGACGCGGGGCGGGTCGTAGAAGTCGAAGGTCTCGAGGCTCGGCGTGTACTGCTGCCCGTTGAGCGTCACCTCGATCGGGCAGCCCGACGAGCCGTTGGCGGGCGGCGTCGAGCAGCGCAGCACGCCGAGGACGGGCGACATCGTGGCGGGCGTCAGCTGCGACGCGCAGCGGCACCAGTACGGGCCGATGCCGTGCGCGAAGCCGTCGCCGTAGAGCACGAGCCGCGTGTCGCCGGAGCTGGGCCCGCTGTTGGGCTCGAGCAGCTCGACCACCGGCGGACTGTAGAAGACGAACTCGACGCCGTCGCCGAGATCGAGGCTGTAGCCGTCCTTGACGCCCGTGGCGCGCACGACGACCTTGCCCGCGGCGGCCACCGGCGGCGTGCGGCACCACAGGAGGGCGCCGTCCCAGCTCGCGGGCGTGAGCAGACTCTCGTCGGACGTCGAGACGTTGAAGACGCAGCTGATGTTGGCGAGGTTGTCAAAGTTGGCGGCGACGCGCGCCGTCAGGTTGAGGTACGTGCCGCCGCCGGCGGGGCCGCTCACGGGGAAGACGGCGCGGAGGTGCGGCTCGCCCAGGTAGGTGAACGCCACGCCGTCGTCCGTGTAGTGCTGGCCGCCGCTGAGCGACACCTCGACCACCGACGGCGTCGACGCGAGCAGCGCACCCACCGTGATCCGCAGCGAGTCGACCCAGTGCGTCGCCGCGCGGTCGAAACCGGTGCGGCCGCCCAGCCCGAAGCGCCAGCCGTCGCGCGGCGACCACGGCCCCGGCAGCTCGAGGCCGCTCAGCGCGGCGGTGCAGTTCTCGGCGGCGGAGCGCCACCGCACCTCGCCGTTGGCCTCGGCGCCCGTGCGCACGGCGTCGCCATGCAGCACGCTGACGCGGTTGTCGAGCAGCTGCACGCGCGCGTGCATCCAGCCGGCGGACGAGAGGGCGCCGTCGGCGCACCGCGACGACGCGACCGGCTCGCCGTCGAGCGTGATCGAGATCGTGTCGAGGTACTCGATGAAGGCGACGCACAGCCCGTCGGCGACGCCGTACTCGCTGATCGGCGCAATCGGCGAGAGGTCGCCCACGCAGAAGCTGATCGACTCGCCGACGGCCGACCCCGCCGGGCTGAAGTCGCCGCCGACGTAGAGGTCGAAGGCGGCCTCAAAGTAGCGCGCGTCGGCGAGCGCGACCGGCGCCGAGATGAGGGCGGCGGCCTCCTGCGAGAAGTCGCCGTTGGTCAGCTGCAGCACGCCGTCGGTGTACGCCTCGCCGGGGAGCAGCGCCGGCGCCCACACGGAGACGCCGTCGTCCTCGCTGAAATCAAAGGAGAGCAGCGCCGCGGCGCTGGCGAGCTCCGCCGTTGGCGACGTGCAGCGCAGCTGCGTCGAGCTGACAAACGACGCGGGGACGCTGAAGCGACCAAAGCGGCAGAGCATGTCGACACGAGCGGCGTTCACGAAGCCGCTGCCCTGCACAACGAGCGTCGTGCCGCCAAGCACAGGCCCCGACACCACGCTCAGGCTAGACACCGACGCCGCGTGGTACGTGAACAGCACGCTGTCCGTGCTGTAGCTCTCCGAGTTGAGAGACACCTCCACCGCCTGCGCGCACTCCGTCGAGCACTCCGAGTCGGGAGTGTCGCACCGAAGCACGCTGTCGCTCACCATCGTCGCGTTCACCACAGTGCCCGAGCCGCCGTACTTGCACCGGTACTCCTGCAGCTCGTCGCCATGCGAGAAGCCCGTGCCCACCACCGTCAGCTTCGTCCCGCCGCTCAGCGGGCCCGTGATCGGCACGATGTGCGACACGCGGATCGGCTCGTAGTACTCGAACGTCACGATGGCGGTCGTCGTGAACTGCTGCCCGTTGAGCGTCACCTCCACCGACGAGTTCGCCGCGCCATGCGGAGGCGTCATGCAGTACACCGCGTCCTGCTCCGACAGGTACGTGCCGTACACCTCGTACGCGTGGCCGCCGAAGCGGCACCGGTACACCGAGCCGCCGCGGAAGCTGCTGCCCGTCACCGTCACGTTGGTGCCGCCCTCGGTCGGGCCGCGGTTGAAGTGCAGGCTCGAGACCACCGGCTCGGCGTAGTACGAGAACGCCACGTCGTCGAGCGTGTTCTCCTGCAGGTTCATGCTCACCTCCACGGGCACCGGCTGCTTGCGGTAGCGGCTGCCCGTGGCGATGCGCAGGTTGTCCAGCGCGTGGTAGTTGGAGCGCGACCCGCCCGTCCGCGCGCCAAAGCCGACCATCCACGTCGACGCGGGAGACCAGCCGGCGAGCATCACGCCCTCGAACAGCGTCACGCCGTTGTGCATCACGCTCAGACCCTCCTCCGTGTGCGAAACGCTCACCGGCACAAACGCGGCGTTGTTCAGATCGTATGTACCGTCGCCACTCCGCGCCACGAGCGCGCCAGCAAACCACACCTCCACCACGCCCTCGCTGCTCAAGAACAGCACCGACAGGTGGTCGCCGGCGCCGCGCTCGTCAAAGTACGTGTGCGGGATGTTCGCGCCCATGTTGAAGCTGATGCCCTCGCCGCCCACGGGCCCACCGCCCATGTACAGGTCAAAGTCAACCACAAACTCCGTCATCAGCCCGATGTCCGGCACGCTCACCAGCATCGAGCCCATGCGCTCGAAGTCGTCCAGCGTCAGCTGCAGCATTCCACCCGAGATGTACACCTCGTCCTCCGCCGCAGGCCCGCCAAACAGCAGCACGCCGCTGTTGGGCGACGCGAAGTCCAGCTGCACGAGCGAGCCGGAGCCCGTCGCATCCGCAATCGGCGACTTGCACCGCAGCTGCGTCGAGCTCAACGAGTCCGCCACCACGCTCGTGTTGCCGAAGCGGCACTGCGTGTCCAACACCGCGTCCACGAAGCCAGAGCCGTCCAGCGTCAGCACCGTGCCGCCAAGCACAGGCCCCGACACCACGCTCAGGCTAGACACCGACGCCGCGTGGTACGTGAACAGCACGCTGTCCGTGCTGTAGCTCTCCGAGTTGAGAGACACCTCCACCGCCTGCGCGCACTCCGTCGAGCACTCCGAGTCGGGAGTGTCGCACCGAAGCACGCTGTCGCTCACCATCGTCGCGTTCACCACAGTGCCCGAGCCGCCGTACTTGCACCGGTACTCCTGCAGCTCGTCGCCATGCGAGAAGCCCGTGCCCACCACCGTCAGCTTCGTCCCGCCGCTCAGCGGGCCCGTGATCGGCACGATGTGCGACACGCGGATCGGCTCGTAGTACTCGAACGTCACGATGGCGGTCGTCGTGAACTGCTGCCCGTTGAGCGTCACCTCCACCGACGAGTTCGCCGCGCCATGCGGAGGCGTCATGCAGTACACCGCGTCCTGCTCCGACAGGTACGTGCCGTACACCTCGTACGCGTGGCCGCCGAAGCGGCACCGGTACACCGAGCCGCCGCGGAAGCTGCTGCCCGTCACCGTCACATTGGTGCCGCCCTCGGTCGGGCCGCGGTTGAAGTGCAGGCTCGAGACCACCGGCTCGGCGTAGTATGAGAAGTCGAGCGGCTCGTCGCTGAACTGCTGGGCGTTATTCGCAATCCGCACTTCTGCCATCTGCTCTGCAAGAGCTGCGCCCATCCGCACATGCACATCGTCGAGAGCATTGCTCATGTCTGGCCGTGCGTCTGCTCGCCCCTGCACAAGGAACTCGAACGTCCAGTTTGCCCGGCCTTCCCATTCCTCCAACGGCAGGTCGTCGACGAGGATATGGCCGTCAAGCATGACCGTCAGACCCTCGTGATACACCCCAATCTCCAGCTGCTGCCAGCTATCCGGTGTAAAGCGGGACGGAAGGAGCGGCGATCGCATCTGCTCGTCGCCCTGCGACAGCACCCGCAGCTGCGAGCTTTCCATCGACATCCGCACCTCGAGGGGTGCACCTCCCCCGGGGGCCGCCTCGCAATTCGTTGACGTGAAGTCGCCCATGCAGACGACCCAGCCACGCGTGTGCACACCCATCCTCACCTTGAACGACGCGTGGAAGACGTCAAAGAGCCCCTCCGAGCGTGGGGTCACGACGAGGCTGCCAAACGCCGGATGGAGTGACGACGTTAGGTACAGTGCGCCGTCGATGAGCTCAGCGGCGCCGGTCCAGTTGACGTGGAAAGGGTGAGGCTGTCCCTCTGGGGAGAGTGAGAAGTCCTCAAAGAAGCTCTCGGCTGCGCGCGCGCTCCGCGCGGGCGGCGTCACGCAAACCGTCTCTCCACTAGTGGCGTAGGCCGATGCCAGCGCCTGTCGGCCGACTTTGCACGTGATGCCTGGTGGCTGCTGCAGGTAATTCTGGCCGAGCACGCGAACGGTCGTGTCACCGAGACTGGGTCCACAATTTGGCACGAGCGTATCCAGCACGATTGGATCGTGATACGTGTATGCCAGCGGCGCACTGTACTGCTGCCCGTTCAGCGTGAGCCTGACCTGTGTGACGGCAGCGAAGACCACCTTGGGTGCCAAGCAGCGCACCTCGTCGCGTGTGGCGTCGTAGCTCGCATTCGAGAGGAGATACGCGTTGGCCGTCGCAGCCACGCCGATGAAGGAGCACACGTAGTCGTCACCCCCGGCGAGCGACAGGCCCTGCATGAAGCACCAGCCGCCTCCAGTCGTGACGCCGCTGTTCGGGTAGAGCGCCCGAAGCACGACGTCGTCATGGTAGCGGAAGGTGATGCCCCCTCCAGTGAACGACAGGTTGTTGAGCGAGATCTCCAGCTTGAGGTCCTCCGCTGCGAGCGTGGGAGGCGAATAGCACACCAGTTCACCAAGGACGGTGCTCGTGGCAGCAACCTCGCCAGCACCGCCGAAGCGGCACACAAAAGTCGTGCCCGAGTTGTGGGTCAGCTGAGTGGCGAGATGCACACCGGACACGACGACGCGAGTGCTGCCCGTGACGGGCCCGGACAGCGGCGAGGCGGCGACCACATCGGGCGCGCCGTGATATACGACGCTCCCTCGGCTCGCGGTGAACTGCTGGCCGTTGAGCGAGATCTCCACGAAGGAGGCGCGCTCGAGTGTAGGCGCAGCCGAGCTCACGTTGAGCTGCACGAGCTCTTGCTTGAACGGCTCGTCGAAGGAGTTTGCCCCGAATCCAAAGCCCCAGCCGGGCTGCGGAGCCCAGTCCACAAGAAGCAGTGCCTCCAGCAACACCACGCCGTCGACAACGATGCGCAGACCGCCGTTCTCTGCCTCGTAAGCCACGTCAAAGCTGGTGTTCTCTCCCAGCCAGTCGAGCTGCTGCGTGAATCGCGTGATGTGGTTGTATGAGACATGCAGCTCCTGCACCCTGCGCCCTTGCAGTCTGATCTGGAGCCCGTCGCCCGTGCCTTCCTCGCCAAAGGCAAAGTCGGGCACGAGGCCGTAAACAAAGCTGACGCCGTAGTTGATCAGCCGATGATCCAACTGCCGACGCAGCATGAATTGCGCCGCAAAGCTGCGCGAGCCGTTGGTCGGCAACGACACCGCATAGCTGCCTTCGTCACCCTGACCCTCCGTGAGCACGATCGCACTCGCATCGGAGTCGTTTGAGTGCTGATATGCGGAGCCATACAGGCTGCTGTTCGCCAATGGTGCGGAGAAATTCGAGACGAGTACGTGCAGCGGAATGACGTCTGGTGCTGGAGCCGTGAGGCAGCTGTGGCCGTCAAATGGGGTCACAGCAAGCCCCTCCCAACGCATGGAGACCGCGCTCCAAACAGACGCGGTCGACTTGTTGCCCCAGCGGCAGACGGCGTGTGGGAACGGAAACAAGCCGGAGCCGTTGAACGCAATTTCGGTGCGGCCGGCCCAGAAAGAGAGGCCAGGTGAGATGGAATCGATCTCCGGTTCCGGGTAGGAGTTGAACACGACAGGCTCTGTGTACTGCTGCGCGTTGAGGGCAACCGATACATTGATCGCGCAGTAGGATAGGGAGCAATTCGGGAGCGAAGGAGTCGTGCAAAGCAGAGTGCTGTCTGTCGCGGTGGCTGGAACGACCAGATCGCCGAAGCGGCACCGGTAGTAGTCGAGCCCGGCGTCCAGATTCTCGCCGTACAGGCGCACCGTCGTGTTGCCCGTCACTGGACCCGAGGTGGGAGTGATCAGC